>Ga0310695_10000212_pt1 | contig 154009 bp, 136 predicted proteins | sample RumenRJG_04DNA_FD_203882 | JGI IMG/M metagenome (GOLD analysis project Ga0310695, IMG submission 203882) | Bovine rumen microbial communities from Lethbridge, Alberta, Canada - RJG_04 (v2) (version 2) | ecosystem: Host-associated > Mammals > Digestive system > Stomach > Rumen | place: Canada...
TCTTGACGCCGATGGAGAAACATGATCTGTATTTCACGATTGCGGCGTAAAAAAGACTGACAGCCGAAACTGTCAGTCGAAAAAACTATTATATTTTTTCATTGTCCTCTTGACGGGGAGCAGTTCAGTGTAGGGCCGCGGCTTTTCGTATTCAGGAACGTCTTTCGATCAGGCGCTTTCGGGAGTGCAGGAAGAATGTCAGCGACAGCAAGACGGCTGCGGCGACGTAAAAGACGTAGCGCATGCCGAGAAACGTTGCGACGGCGCCGCCGAGGATGGGGCCGAGAATGGAGCCGATTTGCTGGGCCGCAAACATGAGGCCGAAGATGCTGCCCTTGACGCTCGGGTCGGTGTTTTTCGCGAGGAGCGCGTTGATAGAGGGGTGGACGCCGCAGAAGAACAGGCCGCAGATAAACTGCATCGCGGCGTATATGTGAAGATCGGAAACCGAGCCCTGGATGCAGAGACCTACGCCCGCCAGCGGTATGGCAGTGAGAGCGGCGCGAAGATATCCCTTGTGCTGTCCGAACCAGCCCCAAGCCGGGGCCGCGATGACGCCGGCGAAGCCGCCGAGCGAGAAAATCAGGCCGGAGACGAAAATGATGTTTGGCAGGTCGCCGGCCAACGAAGAGATATAGGTTGTCATGATGGGCTGAAGGATCAGGATAACCATCTGCATGGTCGCAGAGGCGGCAAGCAGCGTCCGCAAAACGGGAACTTTCAGCAGGGAGAAGGAACCGAGGGCGGATTGGCTTTCGCCGTCGTTTGGCTTCTTCAAAGGGACAGGCGGTTCCTTGATGACGAAAATGAAAACGATGCAGTTGAGCATCAGCGCGGCAGACGCGACGAAAAATGACGCGCGCATGCCGAAGGCTTCGGCGAGCATGCCGCCCAGGAGAGGACCGATGACGCCGCCCGCCGTCATGGCGCTCTGCATGACGCCGAGGCAGATGCCCAATTTGTCCGGCGGCGCGTACATCGTCATGATTGCGAGATCCATGGGCCAAAGACCGGCGGCGAAGCCCTGAAAGACGCGCATGCCGACCAGCTCCATAGGGGAGGATACGACGCCGCCGAGGAAATAGCTGACGGACAGCAAAAGGCTTGCCCGTATCGCCATCAGCCGCTTGCCCCGCGTGTCCGCCAGCCGGCCCCAGATGGGCGCCATGATCGCGCTGACGATGAAGCTTGCCGAAAATACCGCGCCCGACCAAAGGTTGACGTGTTCCGTCGATACCCCCAGCTCATGGGTCAGATACATCGGCAGGAAGGGAATCAGCATCGTATAGCTCGACGCCATGAAAATGACGTTTCCCGTCAGGACGGCGAGCACAACTTTCCAATTCACGATGTTTTCCCTTCTTTCAAAAATTTAACTTATTATAGGACATTCATGGAAAAATGGAAAGACTGTGTTTATTTCTTCCGTCTTGCACAAAAAGAACGGAATCGTCGTTTGTTGTTTTTAGGCGAAATTCTTGAAATTTCGGCGTTTGTTCGGTTTTTTTGCATTTTTGTCAACTGAAAATTTTGTACAATTGTTGAAAAAATTTTCAGTAGGGCAGGATGCAGGATTTTGTCTGTCGACAAATTTTGGACGATGGCGGTATAATATAAGCATTCTTGGTAAAAGGAGCGAAACGTTTTGGACCTTTCTGCGGCGCATATCGGTTTCATGCTGGCGACGGTGGCACTGGTTTTGGGCGGCGGCATTTACGCGGCGCGCTCCGTGAAGTCGGCGGAGGGCTACAGTCTCGGCGGGCGTGCGGCGGGCGCGCCGATGGTGGCGGGTACGATCGCCGGTACGGTCATCGGCGGCGGCGCTACGGTGGGAACGGCGCAGCTTGCTTTTTCCGTCGGGCTTTCCGCGTGGTGGTTTACGCTGGGGTCCGGCATTTCATTTGTCATCATGGGGCTTTTCTACGCGAAGCGGCTTCGTGCGTCGGGGCTGACGACGATTCCCGAGTTGCTGGTGGGAAATTACGGGGCGCGGGCGGGCGTCGTCACCAGCGTCATCGCGTCGCTGGGCATTTTTTTCAGCGCGGTGGCAAGCTGTCTGCCCGGCGTCGGTATCCTGTCTGCGGTGCTGGGAATATCGCCGTACGCGGCGGCGGGCGTCTTGCTGGCGCTGGTGGTGCTTTACGTATTTTTCGGCGGCATGAAAAGCGCGGGGCTCGGCGGTATCCTGAAAATGGCCGTGATATGGACGAGCTTGATGGCTGCGGGATATTTGGCTTACGGCGCGCTGCCGTCGGGCACGGATTTTTCCACGGCGTTTCCGGGCGACGGCTGGCTGAGCCTGTTCGGAGGCGGCGTGGGGAACGGGCTGGCGCATTTGGCGTCGATGATTGTCGGCATTCTCTGCACGCAGACGTATGTGCAGGCGATTTTTTCCGCGAAAAGCCCAGAGGTTGCGGCAATAGGTGCCTTCACGGCGGCGCTGATCGTGATTCCCGTGGGACTGCCCTGTGTCGCTATCGGGCTGTATATGCGCGCTTTTGAGCCGGACGTACTGCCGCTTCTTGTGCTGCCAACGTATCTGTCGGCGCATTTGCCGCCGTGGATTGGCGGCGTCGCGCTGGGCGGCGTCATGCTCTCCATCGTCGGTTCCATTGGCGGACTGTCTCTCGGCGTCGGCACGATGATTGCCAACGATATTATCGCCCGCGCGTTTTCCGTCACGGACGGAGGGAAGAAACTGCTGCTCGTACGGCTTGTCGTCCTTGGCGTCGTCGTTTGCGCCTGTGCGTATGCGATTGCGAATCCAGGGGCGCAGGTGCTGATCTTGAATTACCTTTCGATGGCGCTCCGCGGCGGCGGCATTTTCCTGCCGCTGACACTGGCGGTGTTCCGACCGAAATGCGTTTCGCCGCGCTGGGCGTTGCTCTCGATGGTAGTTTCCACCGCCGTTGCGGTGCTGTTCTCGACGGTGCTGACGTCCCCGGTCAATCCGCTGTTTATCGGCCTTGCGGTCAGCGCAGTATTGCTCGCGCCGGGATTTTTGTCACGCTGATTACCGTTGGAAATCTTTGATTTCATTATAAATAGAAAAAGTGCGTCTGCTTCAAGTAATCCGGCAGACGCACATTTTTTATCGCACGATCAATACGGGGACGGTGGCGTAATGCAGAACGTAGTGGCTGACGCCGCCGAGGACGACCGTTTCCATGGGGCTGAGTCCGCGGCTGCCCATGACGATAATGTCGGCGTTCTCGCGCTTCGCTACTTCGAGGATCGTGTCCGGCGGCGCGCCGACTTCGACGACACTGGACAGATTGATTTCCGACGGCACGCGGCGGGCATGTTCCGCGAGGATGGCATAGCCCTTTTCTTTCATCTCCGGCGGCACGCCGCCTCCTGTCCATGCCCGCTCCAACAGGGACATTTTCCGGTTCAGGTCCGCGACGTGAAGCAGACAGAGCGAAGCGCCGCTGAGCTTCGCGAGGTAGACGGCGTGGTCCAGCGCGCGGCCGCCCTCCGGCGAGCCGTCCACCGGCACGAGGATTTTCTTGTATTGCATAGATTTCTCCTTCTTTCGTCACGCTTCCGCAAGGGATGCGTGATTTTCATTTTCCGTCAGCTTCTTCCTGTCGGTGTAGAATCGATGGCAGAAGAACAGGGCGACGACGGCGATATAGACGAGGAACAGCCCGAAAAGCCGCGCGCAGTCCCAGAAGCCCGCGCCCCTCGTCACGAAGTCGCGCACGAGATGGAATTCCCATGTCAGCGGGAAGAAATGGGACAGCACCAGCACCCATTTCGACAGGATCGGCACCGGCCCCGTGGCTCCGCCGAGGATGAAGCCTCCCGGCAGGAACAGGATCATGCCGCTGGCGGCGACACCGGGATTCAGCGCGTACCAGCCGAAGAGCAGCGACATCATGCCCAGTACCCAGATGTAGAAGAATTGGGACAGGAAGAACCAGATCATGCGCCCGCCGATGACCATGTCGCCCCAGACGCGGAGGATTGCCATGCCGACGAAGAACGCGACCAGCAGGCAGATGCCGTAGGGCACCAGCCGGAGCATCAGGTCGAAGGGGGAGCCGTTTTTCAGCAGCGGTTCCCATTTATGCTCGAGCCTGAGCCGCGGCACCATGCCGATGGTGGCGAACACGAAGAACATGGACGAGAAGAAGAACAGGAAGCCCTGCGTCTCGCCGTTCGCCGTGGAGGCGGCGGGGTTGAACAGGCGGCGGCTGTAAAGCTGGATGCCGCCCCCCGTGCCGCCGGAGGCCATGGCGTTTTCTGTGGCGACGATTTCCGGCAGCGCCTCCATGATGTCGGCGTGCTGTGCCGTGTTCGTATAATCGTAATAGACGCCGATGCTGCCCGTCGCGCCGTTCGTGTACCGCGCTTTTTCGAGGCCCTTTGGCAGGCAGATTACGGCGATGGCCTGATCCTGATAGCAGAGCGTCTTCGGATCGGCAGGGGTATTGAGGACTGCCGTGACATGCATGAAGGGGGAGGCGTCGATCTTTTGCGTCAGCTCATGGCTGTATTTCGAGTTGTCGAGGTCGATGACGGCCACGCGGGCGTCGCGGATACTGTTGTTGTAAAGCGCCAGCGTGAAGAACACCGCGACGACTATGGCAACGACCAAAGAAACCTTTTGATAGGGCATTCCTTTTCCCGACAACAGGAACTCGATTTCGTCCTTAACGGAATCCATTGGCGTCCACTCCTATCGTCATGCCCGGCAGAACGCCTTCCGTCGGCTCGGTGTAGACGCGGACCTGAAACGCGGTGAGGTCCGCCTGCCCCTTCTCGCGCGACATCTTCAGGTCGGCGAAGCCCGGCGCCTGGGCGATCAGCCGGATCGTGCCGTCCACTTTCCTGTCCCCGGCGACAGTCCTGCCTGTCAGCACGTCGCCTTCGCGCAGGTTTACGATCTGTTTTTCGCTCAGATAGATATCGTAATAATAGCGGGTGCTTTCCAGAAGGATTACCGGTACGTTCGGCGCGATCATCTCGCCCTGTTTCGCGATGATTTTCAGGATGCGCCCGTTCTCCGGCGCCCGGAGCGTCAGCCTTTCCTTGGAAACTTCCAGCTCCTGGAGTTGGACTTCCAACGCTTTTTTCTGCTGGCGAAGGGCCTCCACGTCGTTCTCACGGTTCCGGGTTTCGCTGCGCGCCTGCTCAATCGTGGGCAGCGCCATCGCGTCGGTGTTTCCTGTATCCGTCGCGCCGGAGAGCAGTCGGGCCAGTCCTTCCTCGGCGGCGGCGAGATTCGCCCGCGCCGTGTCGTAGGCCGCCTGCGCCGCGTCCATTTCCGACTGGGAAATGACGCTTTCGCCGCGAAGCTGCACGGCGCGGTCATATTCCAGCGACTGCCGCGTGAACGTCGCCTGCGCCGCCGTCACCGAGGCGCGCTGGGCGTCCACCGAGCGGCGGCTCTGCACCTCGTCGTTTTCGATGCGGGAAAAGCCGAGCCGCACGCTTTCCTCCTGAGAGCGAATCGTCGCGTCAAGCTGGGCGATCTGCGCTTTCAGCTTTTGGGTGGCGAGGTCGACGTCGGTGCTGTCGATGACCATCAGCACGTCGCCCTTCTTCACCGTCTGGCCTTCCTGCACGGCTTCGTTCACCATGCGGCCGCCCACGGAGTCGAAGGCCACCTTCACCTGCTCCGCCGTCAGGATCCCTTCCTTCTTCTCCAGCGCCACCGCCACCGCGTCGCTGCCGCTGTAAAAGAGCGTCAGCCCCGCGATGAGAAGCAGCGCCAGCAAACCAATCCCGATTTTTGTCGTCTTATTCGACAAGTCCATTTTGATTCCCCCGTTTTTATTTGATTAGCTGCCTAACTATATGGACGCACGAAACTCTTTCCTGCAAAAATCAATCCGTCAGGACGCCAATTTTTCCAAGAGTCCGGTCAGCGCCTTTTGTTCTTCCGCCGTCAGCCGTCCCATCAGTTTCGTGATGCGGAGATAATGCTCCGGCAGCACCTTGTCCAGGAACGCGCGGCCTTTTTTCGTCAGGCGCACGCATTTTGCCCGCCGGTCCTCATCGTCGGATACGAGAGAGACAAGTCCTTCTGTCTGCAAGTTCCGGATCATCACGCTGACCGAGGCACGGGTGATGCCCGCCCGTTCCGCCAGCGTGGACGGCGCGCACCCCTCCGGCGACTGGTGGAGCTGGATCATCACGCAGAGCTTCCCCTCCGAAAGATGATAGTTCCGCTGCAAAATGTCCATAATCCGGCTTTGGATTGTGCCCGCCGTCTGTAAGATAGTCAGCATCGCCAGCACTTCGTTCGGGTGGATTTCCGGCACGATACGGGCGTGACGCTCCAGCTCTGCCCAGGACGGCATCATGGATTGCTTCATGTTGTCTCCTTTTACTACCAAAAAATAATTAATTGACTAACTAATAATATAGTTTCTGTCTTTTTGGTTGTCAAGGAATTTTTGTGCGTTTTGTTGATTTAACTTGATATATTATCATTGATATATTATTATAAATATTATTATGCGAATTTTATGCGCGAAAGCGCGGATGGACAATAGGAGGCTGCGAATCTTATGATGAACGGAAAGAAAAAGCTTTTGGGCGGATTGTTGTCGGCGATGCTGGCAGCAGGAATCTTTGCAGGCTGCGGCGGGCAGCAGGCGCAGCAGGGACCTCAGGGAACGCCGGTCAAGGCGATGAAGGTCCTGAAGCAGGATACGCCTCTTACTACAGAGTTTGCGGGGCAAGTGCGCGGCAAGGACGAGGTCAAGATCCTGCCGCGGGTTTCCGGCGCGATCGTGGAGAAATATGTGCATGGCGGTCAGTTCGTCAATGAGGGGCAGCCGCTTTACCGCATCGATCCGCGCCAATACGAGGCGGCGGTGCTTTCCGCGCAGGCCACTCTCGCCCAGTCCCAGGCGACGCTGGACAACGCCATCATCGATTTGCAGCGCGACGAGGAGCTTTTAGCTTCTGCGGCGATTTCCGAGCAGACGGTGACGACCCAAAGGGCGCGGGTCAACGAATACGGGGCCGTGGTTGAGGCAAACGCCGCGCTGCTCCAAAGGGCGAATGACAATCTTGACGATACCATGGTTTACGCGCCGATGTCCGGGCGCCTCGACGTCAACGACGTGGCGGTAGGTACTTACGCGACCAGCGGTCAGACTGCGCTGGTCACCATCGGCACCGTCGATCCGGTCTATGTGCAGTTCAGCATTTCCGAGACGGAATATCTGAAATATTTTGGATTGGGTCAGAAAAACGCCAGCAGTGCGAATAGTGAGAATGAGGGACCTGTCATGGTCAGTATCACGCTGACGGACGGCAATATGTACCCGCAGAAGGGGCAGATCGTACAGGCCGACCGTGCCCTGTCCGAGAACACGGGCACGCTGACATTAAAGGCGCTGTTCCCGAACCCGAGCGGTATTTTGCTTCCGGGGATGTTCGCCCGGGTGCGTCTGAGCGGCGAGACGGTGCCGAATGCGCTCCTTGTGCCTCAGCGCGCGATCCAGCAGGTGTTGGACAAGACCTTCGTGCTGGTGGTCGGCGACGACGGTAAGTCCCAGGCACGCAGCGTCGAACTCGGAGAGAAGGTCGGAAGCTACTATATTATTAGGAGAGGCGTCACGGAAACCGACAATGTGATAGTCGAGGGCCTGACCAAATTGCAGGACGGCATGGACCTTAAGGTCACGACGGTGACGCCGGATCAGATGGGATTCACGCTGGTGGCCTCGCCTTCCGTTTCGGACAGGAAGTAAGGGATAAGGAGAATAGACAATGTCAAGATTCTTCATAGATCGTCCGATTTTCGCCATTGTCGTCGCTCTCTTGCTGGTCATCATCGGTGCCATTGCGGGCTTTAGCCTGCCAATCGCGCAGTATCCGCAGATCTCGCCGCCGACGGTCAGCGTCCAGACGACCTACACGGGCGCCAGCGGCAAGGTCGTCAACGACACCGTTGCCCAGGTCATCGAGCAGCAGGTCAACGGTACCCAGGGCATGGACTATATGTCTTCCACCTCGGACGACAGCGGCGCCTATACGCTGAACGTCTATTTCGAGTTGGGCACGAACGGCGATATGGACTCGGTGCTGGTGCAGAACAACGTCTCCATCGCAACGTCCAGCCTTCCTTCCGAAGTCACTGCCTACGGCGTCACGACGAAAAAATCGTCCCAGGACATGACGCTGGTCGGCGCGGTTTCTTCGCCGAACGGCAGCTTCGACCGGAATTTCATCAAAAACTACCTCGACATTTACCTGATCGACCAAATCAAGCGCGTACACGGCGTCGGCGACGTCAACGTCTTCGCCACCAATTACACGATGCGCGTCTGGCTGAACCCGGACAAGATTGCCGAGCTGAATATCACGATTTCCGACGTGGTGAACGCCATCAGAGACCAGAATGTGCAGGCTCCCGGCGGAACAGTGGGCATGATGCCCGCCCCGGATACGCAGGAACGTCAGTACACAGGCATCGTGCAGGGCCGCCTCGAGACGCCGGAGGATTTTCAGCGCGTCATCGTCAAGGCGGGGGAGAGCGGTTCCTTCGTGCGTCTCGGAGATATCGCCCGCATCGCGCCCGGTCAGCTGCAGATTGCCACCGAGACCTCGACGAACGGTGAGGCTTCCGTCGGTTTCGCGGTCATGCTGACCGACGACGCCAACGCGCTGGAGACCGTCAGGGACGTCAAGAAGGTCATCGAGTCGGCAAAGAAAGACTTTCCGCCGGATATGGCCTATACCGAGATCGTCGACAACACGAAGTTCATCACCGCATCGCTGGAGGAGGTCGTAGAGACCTTTGTCGAGGCGCTTTTGATCGTGCTTGTCGTCGTGTTCGTCTTCCTGCAGAACTGGCGCGCGACGCTGATCCCGATGCTGGCCGTGCCCGTGTCGATGGTCGCGACCTTCATTTCCTTCGTTCCTTTTGGTTTTACCATCAATACGCTGACGCTTTTCGCGATGGTGCTCGCCATCGGCCTCGTCGTCGACGACGCGATCGTCGTCGTCGAGAATGTCGAAGAGCACATGGAGAAGGATAACCTCGGTCCGAAGGAGGCGACGCAGGTCGCCATGGACGAGGTGCAGGGCGCGGTCCTCGGCACGACCTTCGTGTTGGTGGCGGTGTTCGTGCCCGTGGCGTTCCTCGGCGGAATGACGGGCGTGCTTTATAAGCAGTTCGCGCTGACCATGGCGGTTTCCGTCTGTTTCTCGACTTTGACGGCGCTGACGCTGACGCCGGCGCTTTGTGCGACATTGCTGCGGCGGCATGAACCGAATGCGAAAAAGAACGGCGTCCTGGACAAATTCTTCGGCACGTTCAACGATTGGTTCGAACGCGTGAAGAACATCTACACGGACAAGGTCTCCTGGTTCATCGCGCACGAGAAGCTGGCAGCCGTTATCCTCGCCGTGTTCCTGGGCGGTTTTTATGTCATGAACAAACTGGTTCCGACCACTTTCGTGCCGGACGAGGACCAGGGGTATTTCGTTACCTATGTGGCCATGCCGGAAGGCACCTCGCTGAACCGTACCGAGGACACGGTGAACCGTCTGGGGGAGGAAATAAAGCAACTGACGGGCGTGGACAATGTCATGACCGTTTGCGGCTATGACATCACCACGTCGGCGACGAAGTCCAGTGCGGGCACGATCTTTGTCGGCCTCACGGACTGGGAGAAGCGGGAGACCAAGGAACTGAGCGTCAATGCCCTCATCGGCAAGATTTTCCAACTGGGTGCGGTGAATTATCCAGAGGCGACGGTCATCGCATTCAACCCGCCGTCCCTTCCGGGTCTCGGCAACGTGGGCGGCTTCTCGCTGCAGCTTCAGGATATGTCCGGTCATACGGACCAAGAGCTCAATGCGCTCGGCCAGAAGATCGCCATGGCGGCGAACCAGCGTCCGGAGCTTCAGGGCGTCTATACCACCTTCAATATCAACTCCCCGCGTTACAATTTCGACATAGACCGCGAGAAGGTCAAGACGCTGGGCGTCAACCTTTCCGACGTCTTCACGGCGCTGCAGGTGAATTTCGGCGGCACGTCGGTCAACGATTTCAACCGTTTCGGTCGGACTTACAAGGTCATGCTCCAGTCGGACACGACCTACCGCAACGAGGTCGAAGCCGCGAAATTCGTTTACGTGCGGAACAACATCGGCACGATGATCCCGCTGGACGCGCTGATCAATCCGCGCGTCAATACGGGCGCGTCGATCATCTCGCGCTTCAACGCATCCCGCTGCATCACCTTCCAGGGCAACTCGGCGCCTGGATACAGCTCCGGTCAGGCGCTGAACGCTATCGAGGAGGTCGTGCGGGAAAACGCGCCCTCGGGCTTCAACATCGACTGGTCGGGGCAGAGCCGACAGGAGAAAAAGGCCGGCAGCAAGATGAGCCAGGTGCTCATGATGTCCCTGCTCTTCGTGTTCCTGTGTCTTGCCGCGCTCTACGAGAGCTGGAGCGTTCCGTTCTCGGTGCTGATGACGGTGCCCACGGGCGTTTTCGGTGCGTATCTCGCCGAGTTTGTCTTTAATCAGGCGAACAGCGTCTATATGCAGATCGGTCTGATCATGATCATCGGCCTCGCGGCGAAGAACGCGATCCTGATCGTCGAGTTCGCGAAAGCGGACAAGGACAACGGCATGGATATAGTAGAGGCCGCGGTCAAGGCGGCGGGCATGCGTCTCCGTCCGATCCTGATGACGAGCTTCGCGTTCATCCTCGGTTGCTTGCCGCTGGCGGTGGCCACGGGCGCGGGCGCGGGCTCCAGAAACGGCATGGGCATCGCCGTCGTCGGCGGCAGCCTCTGCGCGACGGCCATCGGTATCTTCCTGATCCCGGTCTATTACATCATCGTCGAAAAGATTTCGGATGCGCTGAACAAGAAGCAGAAAGCAATGGTGGACGACAACGTTTAGAACGCAGAAAAACGTCGAGGGAAATAAATTCCTTCGACGTTTTTTTCTATCTTCGGCATGAGAAAGGACATTCTCGTGAAGACTCTGGTTTGTATATGAGCGCGGCCTGTGCTATAATCTTGCCGTATGCGATTCTGCTTGGTAATGGAGGGGACTGCGATTAACGGACAATCTGGGAAATATAAAGGATTATTGGTGTTGGCCGGCTGGGTTTGCGTGATGTATCTTGCGAACGCTTGGATGCCGCCGTATCGCGACGATTACTTGGCGGCGATGGTCTGGGGGACCGGCGACCATTTGCAGAATATGGGGGACGTTTTTCGTTCCCTGGAACGATATTATATGCTGCACGGCGGACGACTGGTCAGCTTTTTCATCCAGTTCGTCTTCATGATGTACGGAAAGGTTTGGTTCAATATTGCCAATGCCTTCGTGTTCGCGGCGATGTGCGCGGTGATTCTGATGCATTGCTGCCGGGACACGTCCTTTGCCGACGAGCCGGAGATGCTGTTTGTGATTGGGGCGTTCATGTGGTTCGGCATTTCCCATTTCGGAGAGATTGCGATCTGGCTTTGCGGATCTGCGGTTTATCTTTGGACGGGGCTTTTGACGGCTGCCTTTTTGCTTCCGTATAACTTGGCTTTGGCGGGAAAGCTGAAGGGGGTGCATTGGGGACTGGCGATTCTGATGCTGCCGCTGGGGGCGGTCGCCGCTTGCTCGGTGGAAAACCTCACGGTGACGACGACGCTGGTCGTTCTTTGGGCTTCCTGGAGAGCATATCGACGCGGAGATTTCTCACTCTGGATGGGGACAGGAGCCGCGGGTTCGATCCTGGGAAGCATCGTTTGTATCGTCGCGCCCGGGAATTACGTCCGCATCGTGGAGGATCAGGATCGTGCGTGGTTGTTCCATTTGCTCAATCAATTCCCTGCGAATCTGGAGATGATTCTTTATATGCTGCCGGTGCTTTTGGCTCTTGTCCTGGCGGTGCGGATTCTTTATCTGGAGGCCGCAAAGCGGCACGGCGTCGATGTTCCGCCGCCGGAAGAGGGCGAACGGCATTGGCTTATGTTGGGCATACTGATTGTCAGCACGGTTTCGTTTTTCACGACGGGTTTCTTTTACAAGACGCTGGAAGCGATGGTTGTGCACGGGATTTTCTTCCCGCTGGGTCTGAGAGAAGAAATATTGCTTTCCCATTTCAACAACACGATGCAGGGCCTTGAAGAGGCGCTGATTTATCTGCTGGGCGTCGGCTATGTCTATCTGGCGAGTGCCCGAAACATGGGCCTTTCACGGAAAAGGGTCAAGGCGGTGAAAGAAAAGATTTCGTGGCGGGAGCTCGTGGAGGATTATCCGCAGCTTCGATACGCGGCGTTTTTCATCGGACTTTGTATCTTCAATAATCTGTTGATGATGGGAGCGCCGTCGTTTCCGGGGCGGGCGCTGTTCAGTTCGTCTGTCATGCTGATCATGGGCGCGGTGACTGTGCTTCGGATTCCCGAGGTGCGGGAGCGGCTGTTTTTTCGTGACGAGGCGCGGATTTTCCGTCGGGGCGGCGTATGCGTACTCGCTTTCATTGTCGTTGCGACGTTGATCGTGCTCCACGATATTTGGCGCGAGGACGCGATTCGCATCGCCTATATCGCGCGGGAGGCCGCCGCGGGCAAGACGACGGTGATCGTGCCGCCAAGCGCGATTCCTGAGCGTCGGCGGATTCTTCGCCATATCGCTTACGACGATTTTGACGCGGGGCTGACGCGCGAGCCCGTTTGCGCTTATTACGGTCTTGCCACCATCAAGCTCGATCCGAAAATGAGTATTGAAGATATTCGTCAGGATTGACAAACGGCGGCGGATTTGTTAAACTCGAAGGCACGGCGGCGCATGGCGCGGTCGTGCGCGATGACGGAAAAGAGTAGCTTCCAAAGGCAGCGAGGCGGCGATGGTGAAAGGCCGCCGACGGAGGCGAAGGGCGTTCCGGAGCGATTGCATTTTCACAAGAGAGGGCCGATCGGTCAATCAGGGTGGAACCGCGGGATTTTTGGAATCAAGTCTCGTCCCTGCGACAATTTTGTTGCGGGACGAGACTTTTTTGTTCCGTGAAGGAGGAAGGTATATGAAGTTTCAGGAAATCATTCTGGCCTTGCAGAAGTTTTGGTCGGACCGAGGCTGCGTATTGGCGGAGCCCTACGACGTAGAGAAGGGGGCGGGTACGATGAACCCGTCCACGTTCCTGCGCGTGCTTGGGCCGGAGCCGTGGAACGTGGCCTATGTTGAGCCGTCCCGTCGTCCGGCTGACGGGCGCTACGGCGAGAATCCGAATCGGCTCTATCAGCATCATCAGTTTCAGGTCATCATGAAGCCGTCGCCGGACAACATTCAGGAGCTTTATCTGGAAAGCCTCGAAAGCCTCGGCATCGAACCGAAGAAACACGATATCCGCTTCGTCGAGGATAACTGGGAGTCGCCGACACTGGGCGCTTGGGGCCTCGGCTGGGAGGTTTGGCTCGACGGCATGGAGATTACGCAGTTCACGTATTTTCAACAGGTGGGCAGCGTCGACGTGGCGCCGACGGCGGTGGAGATCACGTACGGTTTGGAACGTCTCGCGATGTATATCCAAGGCGTCGAGAACGTTTACGACGTGCGCTGGACTGACGAAGTGACTTACGGCGACGTGTTCCATCAGAACGAGTATGAGCAGTCGGCCTATGCTTTCGAACTTTCAGATGAGCCGCTGCTGTTTGAGCTTTTCGAGAAGTATGAGAAAGAAGCGGTGCGCGTCATCGGGCTCGGCTATGTGCATCCGGCCTACGATTATGTGCTGAAGTGCTCGCATACGTTCAACCTGCTCGACGCCCGGGGCGCGATCAGCGTTTCGGAGCGCACGGCGTTCATCGGGCGCGTACGCAAGCTTGCTCGACTTTGCGCGCAGTGTTATCTGGAGCAGCGCGAGAAGCTCGGGTATCCGATGCTGAAAAAAATGGAAGCGAAGGAGGCGAAAACGGCATGAGCAAAGATCTTCTTTTGGAAATCGGCACGGAAGAGGTTCCGGCCCACGCGATGCCGGGCATCCTCGAAGAATTGGCGGAGAATGCGAAAAAGGCGTTGAATTCTCTTCGCCTCGAATACAAAGACGTTTCGACAGTCGGCACGCCGCGCCGCACAGCGCTTCTCGTGGCGGGACTGACCGAGCGGCAGCCGGATGTTGAAAGTGAACGGCGCGGGCCGTCAATCCAAGCGGCCTTCGATGCGGACGGCAATCCGACGAAAGCGGCGCAGGGGTTTGCCCGCGGTCAGAAGGTCGATCCGTCGGCGCTGGTCAAAAAGGACGGATATGTTTACGCAGTCGTGCATGAGGCCGGAGCAGCGACGGAAACGCTGCTGCCGGAGCTTTTGAAAGGGCTCGTGACGGGCCTTTCCTTCCCGAACAGTATGCGATGGGGAAGCCTGGAGTTTCGTTTCATTCGTCCGCTCCGCTGGCTCGTCGCGCTGTATGGCGAAGACGTGGTGCCTTTCGAGGTGGCGTCTGTGAAGTCCGGGCGTGCGTCCCGCGGCCACCGGTTCCTGGGGCATGAATCGTTTGAAATCGCAAAAGCGTTGGATTACGTTTCGGCCTGTGAAGCGGAATTCATCATCGTAGATCAGGAACGTCGCCGCGATATGATCCGCGCGCAGATTGAGGAGACTGCGAAAAGTCAAGGCGGCGTCGCGGAAATCACCGACGATTTACTCGAAGAGGTAGTTTACCTTGTCGAGTATCCGACGGCGCTCTGCGGCAAATTTGAGGAAAAATATTTGAAGCTGCCGCCGGAAGCGGTCATCACGCCGATGCGCGACCATCAGCGGTACTTCCCGGTCAAAGACTCGGAGGGGAAGCTTCTGCCTCTTTTCATCACGGTCAGGAACGGCGGAAAAGATTACCTCGACGTGGTGCAGCATGGAAACGAGCGTGTGCTTCGGGCACGTCTCGCGGACGCGCAGTTCTTCTTTGACGAGGATAGGAAAAAGCCGTTGGAGAAGCACCTCGATAAGCTGAAAACGGTTGTGTTCCAGGAAGGGCTCGGCACCGTTTACGACAAGGCGGGACGGCTGGAGCGTCTCGCGGCAGCAATAGCTGACGCGCTGGGCGTCGGCGCGGCGGAAAAGGAAAAAGCCGTGCGCGCGGCGAAGCTCGCGAAGGCCGATCTTGTGACGGGTATGGTCACGGAGTTCACGGAGCTGCAGGGCGTGATGGGACGATCTTACGCGCTTCTCGACGGAGAGGACGCGGAGGTAGCCGAAGCTATCGACGAGCATTATTTGCCGCGTTTCGCGGGAGATCGGTTGCCGAAGACGACGGCGGGCCGTATCGTAAGCCTCGCGGACAAGCTCGACAATATCGTCGCGACGTTCAGCCGCGGACTGATCCCGACAGGCTCGCAGGATCCTTTTGCTCTGCGTCGTCAAGCGCTTGGGCTCGTTCGCATGGTCGTCGAGGCGAAGCTCCGCTTTTCGTTGTCGACGCTCGTCGCGGCGGCGATGGATGAATTGAAAATCTCAGATGCGACGGTGCGGGAAAAGATGCAGGTCGACGTGGCGGAGTTCCTGCGGCTGCGTATGAAGAACGTGCTGGACGATACAGCCGTTCGTTACGATGTGGCGGACGCTGTACTCGGGGATGTGGACGACCTTTGCGCCGTCTATCAGCGAGCAGAGGCCGTGCAAAAGGCTCTCTCGGCGGGCAAACTGGATACGCCGGTGCAGGCGTTCACCCGTGCGGGCAATCTTGCGCAAAAGGCGGAAAGCGCGGAATTCGATGCGGCGGCTTTCGTCGTGTCGGAGGAAAAGGCGCTGGCGGAGGCATACAAAACTGTAAAGTCAAAGACGGAAGCGTGCGTGAAATCCGACGATTACGCGGGCGCAATCGAGGCACTTTCGGAACTGGCGAAGCCTATTGACGCCTTCTTCGACGCGGTGATGGTCATGGACGAGGACGTGAAAGTGCGGGCGAACCGGCTCGGACTTTTGGCGTCGATTGACGCGCTCGTTCAGAACGTCGCTGATTTCTCGAAGCTTGTGCTGTAGCTGCGCGTATTTGACAAACGTCTGGCTTTGTCCTATAATAAACAGACGTCGGGGCGTAGCCCAGTTTGGTAGAGCGCTTCCTTGGGGTGGAAGAGGTCGTCGGTTCAAATCCGGTCGCTCCGACCATAATCGAATGCAGAAAGACGCATGGAAAAGCCGTGCGTCTTTTTTGTTTGCTTGTCCTGAAGCGGGAAAAATGATATATTATAATATTATTGAAGATTATGTGCGAGGATGGAGGTGAGGAGCCTTGAAACAAATCCAATATTTCATTACGGCGGTCTTAGGCTTTCTCACGCCATCGCTGGCATTCGACGGCGCGCAGCAATTGGTTGTCATGATGGGAAAAGGCGCGGAGGCGCAAGGTAATCCGACGCCGACGGAGTATGTGCTGTTGTTTGTTTTGGCGGCGGGGGTCTGCGTGTTGGCATTTTTGCTGTTCGACGCGGTCTTTTCGGCGTTCCTTCTGCCGAAGAACGGGAAGCGGTTTGTTTATTTCATTTTGAACGTGCTGCTGTATGTATTGGCACTTCCGTTGGGCTGGCTGGCTGTGACGATGTTCGTGCCGGCGCTGGGGCTGTGATGACGCGGCAGTTTCGCGTCTATGGCGTCGTGCAGGGGGTGGGATTCCGCCCCTTTGTGCATCGGTTGGCAGAGGCGCATGGGCTGGCGGGATGGGTCGCGAATAAGGGCTCGTATGTGGAAATTATCGCGGCGGGCGAAGAAAAAAGTCTCGCCGCGTTTCGGCGCGGGCTGATTGAAAAAGCGCCGGAGCGTGCGAGGCTTTTGCATGTGGAGGAACGGGAGGCGGAGCCTTTTTTAGGCGACGGCTTTTCGATTGAGGAGAGTGAAGAGGCGAGAGGCAGTCGCTTTGTTTCACCGGACATCGCGATTTGCGAGGCGTGCCGTGCGGAGCTTTTTGACAAAAACGACCGGCGTTATCTGCATCCGTTCATCAACTGTACGGACTGCGGGCCGCGGCTCACAATCCTTGACGAGATGCCTTACGACCGTGAACGGACCAGCATGAAGACGTTCCCGATGTGCGCGGCCTGCGCAGAAGAGTATGGCGACCGCGCGTCGCGTCGGTATGACGCCCAGCCGATTGCCTGTCATGACTGCGGGCCGCAGGTCTATCTGCTGGATGGATCGGCGCGCGGGGCGGATGCAATCCGTATCGTGCGGCAGGCGATTTGCGACGGAAAAATCGCGGCGGTCAAAGGACTCGGCGGATTTCATCTTTGCTGCGATGCGACGAACGAGTCGGCGGTGAACCTTTTGAGAAATCGAAAACATCGACCGACAAAGCCCTTCGCAGTGATGGTGCGGGATATGGCGGCGGCGGAGCGGGAAGCTGAGATTCCCGATGCTATGCGTGTGGTGCTGGACGGTCCGGAAAAACCGATTGTGATCCTTCGCCGCAGAGATGGCGGACGGATCGTGTCGGCCGTCGCTCCGGGCAGCCGCCGCGTGGGGCTGATGTTGCCTTATACGCCGCTTCATCTGCTGCTTTTCGATTATCCTGACGGGCTTTCTGTGCCGGATGCCTTGATCATGACCAGCGGGAATCCACCCGGAGCGCCCATTTGCCGTACCGACGGCGAGGCACAGAAAACGCTTGCGCCGCTGGCGGACGTGATTTTGTCCCATGACCGTCGGATTCGCGTGCGGGCGGATGATTCCGTGACGGAGGTATACGGCGGCGAGCCGTACATGATTCGGCGGAGCCGAGGCTACGCGCCGCTTCCCGTTTTTTTGCCGTCGTTGGAAAATTCGCAGGGCGGCGTGTTGGCGGTGGGGAGCGAGCTGAAAAATACCTTTTGCCTTGGACGGGGCGGCTTGTTTTATCCATCGGCGCACATCGGCGATATGGGCGATCTGCGTTCTGTGGCGGGCCTGCGGGAAACGACGACGCGCATGGCTTCATTGCTCTCGATAGCGCCGCGCATCGTCGCTTACGATCCGCACCCAGCTTATCATACGGCGCGGTTCGCGAAAGAACTTGGCCTTCCGACGGTCGCAGTTCAGCATCATCACGCTCATATCGTTTCATGCCTGGCGGAAAACGGCTGGACGCGTCCTGTCATTGGCGTCGCTTTCGACGGAACGGGATACGGGACGGACGGCAGCGCCTGGGGCGGCGAGTTTCTGCTTGCCGATTGCCGGGATTTTACGCGGCTCGGCTCAATTACTCCGTTTACGCAGGCGGGCGGCGAGCGTGCGGCGCGGGAGGGCTGGCGAATCGCGGTTGGGCTTTTGCACGGAGAAAAAGCTGAAAAAATCGTGTTGCAGCTGGGAATGGCCAGTGAAAAAGAAATCGGAGCCCAATCGCTTCTGCTGCGCAATACAATCAACGCCGTGATCTCTACCAGTGCGGGAAGGCTTTTCGACGCGGTCAGTGCGGTACTTGGGCTTTGCCGTGTATCGACATTTGAAGGAGAGGCGGCGATGGCGCTGCAATTCGCGGCGGAATCGTGGAGTTCGGAAGGAGAAGCGTTTAATCTCCCGCCGCTTGGAACGTCGGAGGATGGGCGCTTTCTGCTGCCGACGACCTCGCTGTTTTCGGAGATTGTGAAACGAAGGCTGGCGGGAGAAAACGTGCCTGCATTGGCGGCAGCGTTTCACGCTTCACTGGCTGAGCTCATTGGATTGGGCTGCCGCACGGCGCGGGAAAAAACGGGTGTTTCAACGGTCGCGTTATCCGGCGGCGTATTTCAGAATACGATGTTGCTTCGGCTGGTCGAGGACAATTTGCACCGCGGGGGGTTTGACGTGCTTCGGCATCGGTTGATTCCGCCCAATGACGGAGGGATCTCATTGGGGCAGGCGGTCTGCGCGGCGGCGAGAATGCTGGATCAAACAGTGAAAAAGGAAACGGAGGCGCGGCATGGACGCTGAAACTGTCAAAAAAATCCTCGTCATTGATTTGGCGTTCATAGGCGACGTGATTCTTGCCACGCCGACGATGCGCGCGTTGAAGGCGCATTTTCCGAACGCGCGCCTGACGATGCTGACGATTCCTTTGACGGCTGAAATCGCGGCGATGAATCCTTATGTGGACGAGGTGCTGGTTTACGACAAGCGCGGCAGGGATAAAGGCCTTTTCGGCATGTGGCGCACGGCGCGGCGGCTTGCGCCGATGGGCTTCGACCTTTGCGTTTCGATGAATTTCGCATTGCGCGGCGCGGTGGTAGCGCGGCTCGCAGGAATTCCCCAACGGCTCGGTTACGACGCGCAGCATGCGGGTTGGTTTCTGACGATGGTCGCGTCTCATCGGCGCGACGGAATCAAGCATGAAACGCTGAACCATTTGGAGATCTTGCGTCCGTTGGGATTTGATGAAAACAACATAGACGCGGCGCTTTCCATGCAGGTACCGGAAAGCGCGAGGAAAAGTCTTGCAGAAAAGAGTGGGCCGCGCCACATTCCGCAGGATGGGTATCTCGTGCTTTGCCCAATCGGCAGCTACGTCCGGAAGAATCTGTCGTTGGCGACGGCGGCGCATATTGTTCGCCATTTCAGCCAGCGGAAACCGATTTTTTTGATTGGCAGTGCGGCGGAGGTGAAAGAGCTGGAGGAAATCGCGCGGCTGGCGAGTCTGCCGCCCAATAATGTGTTGGCGGGCGCGTTGACGCTGCCCGAACTAGCGGCGTTTCTTGAAAACGCGTCTTGCCTGATTACCGTCGACACGGGGCCGCTCCATATTGCACAGGCTGTCGGCTGCCGCACTGTCGCGGTATTCGGTCCGACCGATCCCGTGGTTTGGGGCCCACGAGGCGAGAAGGATACGGTGCTCTATCACAAGACAGATTGTTCGCCCTGCTGGGGCAAAGGAAAATGCGAGAAACGCATGGTTTGCATTGAAGGCACTACGGCCAGGAAGATTATCCAGGCGGCTGAACGCTGATTTTTCTTGCCTATGGCATGCGCATCGTCTATAATGAATAAAATATAGTACAGCGAAAGGAGAGGCGGCATGGCGGCGGATTACCGAAATATTCTCGTCATCAATCTTATGCATATCGGCGATCTGATGCTTGTGACGCCTGTGCTGCGCACCCTTCGGACGAATTATCCTTCTGCACGGCTGACGCTTCTTGCGGACAAAAAGCTTCGCGACCTTGTGGAGTTCAATCCGCATATTGACGAATGCCTTTTGATTGACAAGAAAGGGAAGGACGATCATCTCGGTTCGTTTTTTCGCTTTATTCTCGGCGTGCGCAAAAAGAAGTTCGATCTGGTGATCAATCTGCACCGCAATGAGCGCGCGTCGGCTATCGCGGCGTTTTCCGGCGCAAAGCGCATCGTCGGTTATGCAAAACCTGGATTTTCATTGTTTTTTGACGAGGTCTTGCCGAATAAGAAGGCCGTCATGCACCAAATCCATTCGCATTTCGAGGTGCTGACGAAGGCCTGCGGCGTCACACGCATTGATGACGGCGGTCTTGAAATGGAGATTCCGCCGGGTATGGACGACGAGGCGGCGCGGTTATGGCATGAGAATTTCCCGGAAGGCCAGAAGGTTGTCGCGTTCAATATTGGTGCGAGTTGGCCGACGAAACGGTGGCTGGACGAATATTTTGCCGAATGTGCCGATATACTGGTGGAGCGCGGCTACGGAGTCGCATTTTTTGGCGGCCCCATGGATGAAGAGATGGTGCGTGACTGTCTCGCGAAGATGAAGCAACGGGACAGCAAGGCCGTGCGCGTGTTTACGGGCAAGCTGTCGCTGGGTGTGCTGGCGGGGATGCTTCGCCGCTCGGCGCTTTTCCTGACGACGGATTCCGGGCCGATGCATGTCGGGGTCGCGATGAATATGCCTGTGGTGACGATGTTCGGTTCTTCGCCTGTGCCGGGCTTTTATCCGTACGACGCGAAGGACGTGCTGGTCAAGACGCCGGAACCGTGCCACCCCTGCGGTATTCATATTTGCCCGAAGCAGGGTGCGGACAATATGGCCTGTATGAAAAAGATTCCCGTGGACGTGGTGATGCGTTATGTGGACGAGCTTTTGGATGAATACGGGGACTCCATAGGCGCATGGCCGCCGCATTACGGGGAGTATGCGTGCCGTGTCATTGATTTGGCGGAAAAGGGGCGCGGGGCATGAAAATCATTCAGGTCGCCCATGCACTGCATCCGACAGATGCGGCGAGCCGTCAGCTTTTGCATATGGATGAAATCCTGCAGGAGCTCGGCTATAAAACGGCCATATATGCCCATCGGGCGGACGAGCGTCTTGCGGATCGCGTCGGACGGATGGGGGATTTTGAGGCTGAACCGGGAAATATCGTAATCTATCACATGACTACGGGGACTTCGTTCAACCGTTGGGTTTGGAATTACCCGCGAAAAATCGTTCTTTTTTATCATAATATCACGCCGGCCCGTTATTTTTTCGGCAACGCCTGGGGTTCCTGGCTGAAATGCCTGCGTGGGCGGCACGATTTGAAAAAGATTTCGAAAAACACGTTTTTCGCTTGGGGCGCCAGTGAATATTCAAGGCGCGAATTGGAAGCAGTCGGCGTTGAACGGACTGCGGTGCTGCCGATCGTGGTGGAGCCGGAAACGTATACGGGGCGAGGCGAGGATGAATCAGTGCTTCGCTTTCAGGACGGGCGGCTGAATCTGCTCGTCGTCGGTCGAGGCGTGCCGCACAAGAAGCAGGATGAAGCGATTGAGGCTGCCGCTTGGTATCGGGACAATATATCGAAGGACATTCGGCTCGTAATCATTGGGAATATCAAGCCGAGCTATGAAAAGAAGCTTCATGTGCTTGTCAGGAAACGCGGTATGGAGAATAATGTGCTGTTTGCCGGGCAGATTTCGGACGAAGCGCTTTGCACTTGGTACCGGATAGCGGACGGGTTGCTCTGCTTGTCCGAGCACGAGGGCTTTTGCGTACCGCTGGTCGAGGCGATGATTTTCGGCCTGCCGATATTCGCGAAGCCGGCTGCCGCCGTTCCAGAGACGCTGGGCGGGGCGGGCGTTCTGCTCTCTGACTCGAGTCCGGCAGCCGTCGCCATGGCAGTACGTCAGACATTGGCGGACGAGTTGGCTTTGGCGCGGCTAAAAAAAGGCAGGGCGGAGCGGCTGTCGGCGTTTTCCTTTGAGCGGACGAAGGCGAAGCTCGCAGAGGATATGCGTCAAATAGTTCGTATGTGGAAAAAGGAGCGGCAGGCATGAAAGAACTGCGGGACGGGCTTAGGGAATTTGTCGGGTGCAGAACGGAACAGTGCAAGGTGCTTGTAGTCGGCGATGTGATGCTTGATCAGTATTATTACGGCGAGGTCACGCGCATTTCACCGGAAGCGCCGGTGCCGATCACGCGGGTTGTGAAGACGAAAGAAACGCTGGGCGGCGCAGCGAATGTCGCGCATAATCTGGCGCTTTTAGGCTGCCAAACAGAAGTCGCGGCTTGTATCGGGGCGGATCATCACGGCGGACGGCTGCGGGCGCTTTTTGAGAGTAAAGGGATTTCTATTTACGGTTTGGTAGTGACAAAGGCGCCGACGACGACGAAGCTTCGCGTCATCGGTGGGCATCAGCAAATGATGCGTCTGGATTTTGAGGAAACGGAGCCGGTAACTAGGGAAGACGGGGAACGCCTTTTTATGCTGGCGCAGGCGTCGCTTTCCGACGGCGCGGGGGCGTTGGTGATTTCCGACTACGGCAAGGGCATCGTGACGCATGCGCTTTGCGCGCGGCTCATCGAAGCGGCGCATCGGAAAAATGTTCCCGTAATCGTTGATCCGAAAGGGAACGATTGGGAAAAATATCGGGGCGCGGATTATATTACGCCTAATCTGAAAGAGCTCAATGCCGTGCAGTCGGATCTGGTGAAAAATGAGAATGCGGAGGTAGAGCAGGCTGCGCGATATGCGATGAAACGTTTCGGAATTCGTGCGATGGTGGCGACGCGTTCCGAATGCGGCTTGTCTTTAGTTACGGAGGATGCGGCGGTGCATATACCGACGAAAGCGCAGGAGGTTTTTGACGTATCCGGCGCGGGAGATACCGTCATCGCGGCTTTTGCGCTGGCGTTGGCGGGCGGCCTCCCGCCGGAGCGGGGCGCATATTTGGCGAACTTGGCCGCCAGCGTTGTCGTCGCAAAGGTGGGAACCTACGCGGTGAGCAGAAATGAGCTTTTATCGGCATTGGAGCGGGAGGGCGGTCATGAGTCTTGACCTTTCGGTATTAATTTTGGCACGCAACGAACAGAAGAATATAGGCGATTGTATTGCGTCAGTGCAAAAATATTTGGATGCAGGAGAGATTGTCATCATTGATGACGGGAGTACTGATGACACTGTTTCCATCGCTGAAAATTTGGGGGCGCGTGTCGTTAAGCACGCGATGAATGGAAACTGGGGGCAGCAACAGACTTTCGCTATTGGAAAAGCTAAATATGCTTGGGTTTATTTTATAGACGCGGACGAACGTATGACAGAGCTGCTCGGCGAGGAAGTTACGAAAGCAGTCGAGAGAAACGATTGTTTTGCTTATTGGAACGCGCGTCTAAACCACTTCTGCGGCAAAGAGATCCGTCATGGCGGATGGTTTCCGGATTACGGTCTGCATTTGTTTCCCAAAAATCAAAGTTACGTTACGGGGTTTGTGCATCCACAAATTCATACACCGTATCCGGAGCGCCGTTTTCCGAAATCTGCCTTTTTGTATCATCATACTTATTTGAGTTGGGAGCAATATTTGCGAAAGCTCAATTTTTATACGACTTTGGCAGCGCGGAAAAAATACGAGGCGGGTGGTCGGATTGGGATGTTCGGCGTTTTTTCCCATGTTGTTTGGGGCGTATTTAAATTTTACATTCTTGAAAGAGGATTTCTCGACGGGAGGGAAGGTATTTTCCTTGCAATAAGCCACGGCGTCAGTGTGTTTATGAAATATACGAAACTGTATTATTTGGACAAGGGTATCGGGGAAACGCTGTAAGGAAAGGGTGAGCTGTAAATGATTATCGTAACGGGCGGAGCCGGCTTTATCGGCAGCAATATCGTCAAGGAGTTGAATCGACAGGGGCGGGACGATATATTGATTGTCGACGACCTCAAAGATGGGCAGAATTACAAAAATCTTCGCGGATTGAAGTTCCTTGATTATCGGTACAAGGACGATTTTTTGGAAAGCGTCGAAGAAGACGACTTTGACGGCACCGACGTGGACGCTGTTTTTCATGAAGGCGCCTGCTCCGATACGATGGAGTATGACGTCAACTATATGATGAGCGTCAATTACGAGTATTCCAAGGCAATGCTTCATTATTGCCTTGAACATCGCGTGCCGTTCTTTTACGCGTCTTCTGCCTCCACGTATGGTGCGGGTGTGAACGGCTTTACCGAAGGGAATAAGTGTGAAGATGCTTTGAATCCGTATGCGTTTTCGAAGCTCGCTTTTGACCGCTATGTGCGCCAGCTTTTGCCGGACGCCCGCAGTCCTGTCGTTGGGTTACGGTATTTCAATGTCTACGGGCCGCAGGAGCAGCACAAGGGCAAGATGGCGTCCATTTTTTATCAGCTTTACAATCAGATACTTGAAACGGGCGTTGCGCATCTGTTCGAGGGATACGACGGTTACGGGGACGGCGAGCAGAAGCGTGATTTTATCTATGTCAAGGACGTGGTGAAGGTCAACCTGTGGTTCTGGCGCGAGAAAGGTCCGAGCGGCATTTATAACTGCGGCACGGGTAAAGCGCACACGTACAACGAGGCTGCGCAGGCGGTCATTGACGCGATGGGGAAAGGAAAAATCGAGTATCGTCCGTTCCCGGAGGTCTTGAAGGGGAAATATCAATCCTTCACCGAGGCGGACCCCACAGCACTCCTTGCGGCGGGGTATAACGGAGGATTCTTTGCTATGAAGGACGCAGTGAAAGAATATTGTGATTTCCTTGCGTCGGGCGGTTATTTCACTTATGGGGAATAAACCGGTGGGGCGGAAAGCGATTTTTTTCGACAGGGACGGCACGTTGAACGTCGATAAAAATTATCTGTATAAAGTTGGAGATTTTGAATGGCTGGGCGACGCCCCTAAAGCCATCCGGTGGGCAAACGAGCATGATTATTTGGTCATTGTCGTTACAAATCAAAGCGGTGTCGCACGCGGCTATTTTACGGAGGAGGACGTGCGGTTTCTGCATGCGTGGATGAACGAAGACCTTGCGCGGTTTGGCGCGCATATCGACGCATTTTACTATTGCCCGCATTTGCCGGAGGGAAGCGTTGCGGCTTATGCGAAAGAATGTGATTGCCGTAAGCCGAAGCCGGGGCTGATTGAACGGGCCTGTGCCGATTTCCATATTGATCGAAAAGTATCGCTTCTGATTGGAGATAAGCCTCGGGATGTTGCGTGTGCGGAGGCTGCCGGCGTACGAGGGATTTGCTACGAGGGCGGAAGCTTGAAGCTCCTGTTGGAACATGAGGCCGGCGGCGCAGAGTAGGGAACAGACCGGAGGGGTATATGGATTTTGGGGCGATAGGGAAAAAAATATATGATATATCGAAATCACGCGAATTTCGGCGGTATGTCATCTTTCGTGTGCGTTGCATTTTGAATCGCAGGAGGATGAAGCGCCTGTGGGATTATTTTCATTCCGCGTCTGTTTTAGCAAAAATATCCGACGTGTATCCTTTTGTTTACGAGCAACCGCAGAGAGCGTTTTTCTATCATCGGTCAACGTTTGGGGAACGGGCGGCGCTTGTGGAAGCGCATTTTGCTTTTCTGACGGAGCATATCCGGGAGGATGTTTTGCTGGATTGGTATCAGGAGAAAAATTATCTTTTATGGAAAGGGCCTTCTCTTGATAATGAAGAGCTTGCGTTGATGCTTTATTACGAAGCTGGGCAGAGAAAGGAAGGTCTGCTTTCGGTCATGCTTCGATTATCGACAAAGCCCTTGTATCAAATCATCTTTTGGATTGCGCCGAACAAAGCGGGACAGCCATCCATGTGGATTGGCGCAATGCAGGGACCGAATATGGACAATGCGAGAGAGATTGTAAAGCAGACGACGAAACTTTGTCATGCGTATCGGACAAAAAACTTGATTCTTTATGCGGCGCAAGCGGTTGCGCGGTCACTGGGCCTTTCTCATATTTACGCGGTCACAAACGAGGGATACTACACGAACAATCATGTGCGTATAGACAAAAAGTTGAAAACGGATTTCAGCGATTTTTGGCGTGAGGCTGGAGGCCGCGAGACGGAAGACAACCGTTTTGACGAGTTGCCGTTGGTCGAGACACGCAAGACGATGGAAGAAGTACCGACGCGAAAACGTGCCGTTTATCGTCGGCGTTTTGAGATGCTTGATGAATTGGATGCGGCGTTGGAAGCGCGTATCAAGGAGGCGATGGTGTGAAGCAGTACAAAAACATCCTTGTTTATGCGTTGGTGAATCTTGGAGATGTAGTGCTGACGACAGCTGCGACAATGCTTTTGCGGCGCGCGTATCCGGAAGCGAAGATTACGATGATGGTGAAGCCGGCAATCAAAGATATTGTGATAGGCAGTCCGGTCATTGACGATGTCATTGTTTTCGAGTACCGTTCGCGGGAAAATTCTTTCGGCGCAATGTGTAGGATGGTGAAAGAGCTTCGCGGCAGGAAATTTGATCTTGCAGTTTCGTATGATAGGAAGCTCCGCCCCGCGTTGCTTGCGTTTTTCGCGGGGATTCCAGAGCGTATAGGCCCGAGTCGGGTTTTTGACGATATTCCGAGTCGTGTGCCGTGGCTCTACACGCGAACAGTGCCGATTACGCATAATCTGGACTCCACACTGCAAGTGGAAACGTACATGGCGATTGCAAATGGGATTACGGGAGAAACGGGAACGGCAGTCCCTGCAATCGCACCTCCGCAGGAAAGTGACGAGGCGGCTGCGGGAAAATTACTCGCGCGGCTTCCGAAGGCAAGTAAAATTATTGCGCTTTGCGTCAAAGGGACATTTCCACTCAAGACGTGGCCGAAGGAATATTTTGGCACGGTTGTGCGCTCTCTTTCCGAGAAATATGACGCCGTTTTTTTCGTGGTTGGCGCTCCGGGTGATCGCGATTATTCGGATGAAGTCATTGCAGAAATGGCACCTGCGCAGGTGCTGAATTTTTGCGGTGACACGACTCTGCGGTCTCTCGCGGCGCTTTTGTCCCGTGTGGACTTGTTTTTCACAGTGGATACTGGGGCTGCGCATATTGCGGCGACAACGGGCATACCGATGGTTGTCGTTTATGGATGCACAAGCCCGAAACGGTGGCATCCGATCAATAGCAATGTGCACGTGCTGACGTCGAATGAACCCTGTTGCCCATGCCATTATGCGGCAGATGCCTGCCTGTCTGCGCCGAAGCCGGATTGCCTGTGGCATGTGACGCCGGAGCAGGCGTGCAAAGCGTGTGAAGAATTTTTGATAATAAACGAGCATAGTCAATAAGCAAGGAGCGATGGTTTCGTGGCGAAATGGAAACAAAAAGAACAATGGGAACAGTGTGGATTCAACCTGGTTTTATTGATGGCGTTGTTTTCGTGTGTTTCTACGGCGGCGATGTCTGTCGCTATCGTACTTTCGGCCCTATGTGTTTTGGGGCAGCGATGTTTTTGTGGTCAATGGCCGCGTATTGAAAGGCAGACGGTTTATGTCGCTTGCGCGTATTTGGTTTTATATTTTATTGTCGCTGCATTATCAATTAATCCAAAGGAGAGTTTTCATGAATACTTTGGAGAGGCGTATCGCTTTTTTCCTTTCTTTTTTGCGACCGCGTATGTACGGGCGGAAAAGCAAGTAAGGGACGTGTTGTTGGGATTAGCCGCATCTGTCTTTGTTAACAATTGTGTAGCGTTGTGGCAATTTTTCCTCCCATTTTTACAGCAAGGACAATGGGTGCGAGTCAAAGGGACCATCAGCACTATCAATTCTTATGGCAATACTCTTGCGATGGTGATGCCGCTTTTGGTATTCGGTTTTTTGCATTCTCGCGCTTCGTTGCGCATGAAATATTTTTTCGCGGTGACTTTTTTGGTTTCTTTTGTCATGATGGTGATTTGCCGGACACGTAGTGGATGGGTTGCATTTTTGGGAACGATGCTGACGGCTGCTCTGTTGGATGCGCAGTTGCGTCGGTATTGCGTACGGATTTTGGGGGGGTGTGCCTGTATATTCTTGCTTTTGTCATTTTTTCATGCGTCGTTCTTGAAAAACGACGTGGTTTCCATTGCGGATATGACGAGCAATCGTTCTAATTTAGAAAGGCTTTATATGTGGCGTGGCGCGATGGAAATATGGAAGGATTATCCGATTCATGGCGTTGGTCAAGATATGTATGGGGCAGTATACGCTTCTGAAGATTCGAAATATCGTTTGCCGCAAGCGCGGCCATTCGGAAATCCGCACAGCATTTTTTTTCAGGTCTTGAGCGAGGGTGGAGTCATCGGGCTTTTTGCTTCTGCGGGATTGCATCTTTATTTCTTGTTTGGCCTTTGGAAGATGCATCGGAAACAGAAACCGTTGATGGTCATGAGCTATGGCATGGCAGGAATTTTGATGGCTACGGCAATCGGGATTGGCGGAATGTTTGATGCAGGGATGGATCACGTTGGCGTTGCAAGGATGTATTGGCTCATCATGGGGACACTGTTCGCGGGAGCGAACATAATGAGCGGTAAGAATACTTTGGGACAAAGTAAATTGTGATGAATATAAGTGTGTTTTAAGTGTGAATACGATGGGGACAAGTTATTGGTTGATGTTGTCTCGGTGCTTCAGTAAGTGAAAGAATTATGTTTTCTTTACGTTTGAGGGGGCGTATGTGAGGAGTCATTTACGTATGGAGTGGTTGCCATATGTGGAGGCGGTATATGGTATAGAAAAGCAAGCTTGGAGGGTTTCGCCCTGTCGTTTTTAGCAGGCTTGATATATTTTTACGGTATGGAAGCTGCAAATTGCAATTCTGCTTGACTTTTTTCGCGTACTGTATTGAGTGGGTGTATGTAGGAGCAGAGCGAACACACGAATTGGAGTATCTCATGCGTTACGATTGATTGTTTGGGCTATAAAGGCGGAGAGTCTCAAATAGTAGTTTGGGCTTGTCAGATATTTGGTGCGATAGGATTTCAAAACGCGAGTGTAATAATCGAGCATTTTGCTGAGGAAACATATTTATGTTGCAATGCTGGTGGCAACGGATTTGGACGTTGAATGTTGTTATGAGAATATTGCTTTGTTTGTTAAGACGATAAGCGGTGTGTTGACTTTATTAACTACGAATGAAAAGGCCAACAACATTAGTTATGCGATATTGCAATATACGATTCGTGATACTATTGAGCTTCATGTTATTCCAGAGATTCAAAGAGCCTTATTTTAAGATTTAACCTATTTGTTTTTTGATGTCAGAGGAACATTTTTTCGTGTTCAATTATTGTTGGATAGTAAATTTATAAGGATAATTCTCCCCAGTCTAACCGAGGGGGAGTGGTATACAAAACGGGCTGCGTATGAATGTAATACGCAGCCCGTTGATGTTGGTATTCCGCAGAGACATCGGCGACAGTTAGGCTCTGCGGTATTATTCTGTTCCTTTGAACATCGCTTTCAGTTCTTTTTTTGCAATCTTTCCCGTGGAAGTTTTCGGGAGTTTTTCTATTTGCCGGAATTCCCGCGGGATCTTGAAGAGCGCGAGGTTTTGCTGCAGGTATTTTTTCAGCTGGCGCGCGTCGATGGAAAATCCCGGCTGCACGCTGTAATAGCAACATCCCGCTTGTCCGCGGAGGCTGTCCTCGATGGGAATGACCGCAGCTTCGTGGATGCCGGGGTAGGCGTAGAGCAACTCCTCGATCTCTCTGGGGTAGATGTTCTCGCCCATGCTGATGATCATGTCCTTGAGCCGGTCCACGATATAGACGTAGCCGTCCTGGTCGATGCGGGCCACGTCTCCCGTGTGCAGCCAGCCGTCTTTCAAAGCTTCGGCGGTCGCTTCGGGCTGGCCGAGATAGCCGTGCATGACGTTGGGCCCCTGCACCAAAAGTTCGCCCGGTTCTCCCGCGGGCACATCGTGTCCGTCTGCGTCCACGAAACGGAGCCGCTCGTTCGGAATAGCGGGACCGACGGAACCGAGACGCGTGGATTCCGGCGCGTTCATCGTGACGACGGGCGACGCTTCCGAAAGTCCGTAACCTTCGACAATCGGCACCTTGAATTTCGTGCGGAACGCTTCGCCGATAGGCAGCGGAAGCGGCGTGCCCCCCAGCATGACAAAGCGGAGCGTTTTCATGTCGTCCGGCGACGCCAATTTTGTCAAAAGGGAGCAGATCGACGGCACCATGACGATGACGGTGATTTTGTATGCGCGGACCAGTTCGACCGTTTTCTTCGGGGTAAACGAGTCCTGCACGGTGATGGAGGAGCCGGTGTAGAGTTCGTTCAGAACGGCGCAGGTCCATGCGAAGCAGTGGTACATAGGCAGTACGCAGAGAATGTTGTCCTTGCGCGTAAGCCGGACGACCTGCTGCAGCGAGATCGCGTTCATGACGAGATTGCGGTGCGAAAGGATCGCTCCTTTCGGCAAGCCTGTCGTTCCCGAAGTGTAGATGATCGCGCAGGGTTCGTCCGCGCCGAAATCCTCGGGAAGCGCGGGGGCGGAAGCGGAACCGACGGGTTTTGTGCATTCGGACATCAAGAGCGTCTGCACATGGTCGTGTTCGTATGCGCTGAGCGAGGATTCGAGGTCGAGCGGCTGGTCGGAAATGATATAATGGACGTCGGCGTTTTTCAGTATGAACGCCGTCTCCCGCATGCTGAGCTGAAAATTGATGGGGACGACTACCGCGCCGAGGGACGCGATAGCCATATAGGCGACGATGTACTCGGCGCAGTTGTGCGAGTATATAGCGACGCGGTCGTGGATACGAACGCCGTCGGCGTAGAGGCGCGAACGACAGAGCGTCACGGACAGAATCAGGGCGCGATAGGTCATCGAGCGCCCCTGATCGTTGACGGCAATATCTTCCGGGTGTCCGCGCCAAATGAGATCGTGAACGAGCATAGACAGCACCTTTCTTTGGGGAATTCCGCAGAAACTGCGGCAAGAATCCTTCTTATGCTCTTTATTATAACAGAATCGGATGGAAAAAAACTATAAATAATGTCGAACAATTCAAGTTTTTCTTTACTTCCCTGCGTGTTGTATATTATAATTGATTTAGTTATAGGGGCGGCGATTGTCGGACAACGCGCCGATAATCTACCGTTATCATGCGGAAGGGAGGCGCGGAAAGTCCGCAATCGTACAAACTCAGAAATGAAGGGGGTATTATTTTGCTGAAAACCAATTTTCAAAAGGGCTTGTTCACGGTCATCGTCGGCATTGCCCTGTGGTTCTGCCCGATGCCTGCGGGTGTTGACGCGAAGGCATGGCACATGTTCGCGATATTCGTCGCGACTATCATCGGTTTTATTCTTCATCCGATACCCATCGGCGGCGTTGCGCTGATCGCGGTAGGTCTTACCGGGTTTCTGAAAGTCCTGAAGCCGGCCGAAGCGCTTTCCGGTTTCGGCAATGCCACGATTTGGCTGATCGTCGGCGCGTACATGTTCGCGAAAGGCTTCATCAAGACGGGCCTTGGGCGTCGTATCGCGTACATCATCATGTCAAAGATTGCGACAAGCTCTTTGAAGCTTGCGTATTCGATGGCCATCACGGACCTCATCGTTTCCCCGGCCACGCCGTCGAACACGGCGCGCGGCGGCGGCATTTTGTACCCGATTGTGAAATCGCTTTGCACCGCGTTCAATTCTGAGCCGGATGAAGGCTCGCGCAAGAAGATCGGCAACTATCTGATGCTTTCCACGTTCGAGTGCAACTGCATCACCTCGTCGATGTTCCTGACTTCGGTGGCGCCGAACCTTTTGGTTGCGAAGCTGGCGAAGGACGTCACGGGCCTCGACATTTCGTGGGGCACCTACGCGCTGGCCTGCATCGTGCCTGGTATTGTCGCGCTGCTGATTACTCCGTACCTTGTGTACAAGCTCGCCACCCCGGAACTGACGCAGACGCCGGAAGCTCCGCAGATCGCGAAGGACGAGCTGGAGAAAATGGGTCCGATGTCCGGCGACGAATCCGTCGTTTTGCAGGCGTTCATCGCGGCGCTGGCCATGTGGGCGACGACCTCTTTCACGGGCTTCAATGCGACGATGATTGCGCTGGTCTGCATCGGCTATATGCTCGTGCGCGGCGCGCTCGTTTGGGAAGACATCATCACTGAAAAAGGCGCATGGGATACGCTGGTCTGGATGGGCGGCTTGATGAGCCTCGCCACCGGCCTCTCGAAGCTCGGCTTCATCAAATGGATGGCCGGCGGTATCGCGGGCAGCCTTAAAGGCATTGACCCGATGACGACGCTGATTATCCTCGCGCTCATCAATATGTATGTGCATTATGCGTTTGCGTCGCTGTCCGCGCACGTCAGCGCGGTTTACGCCGCGTTCCTCGCGGTCGCGGTGGCGGCCGGCGCCCCGCCGATGCTTTCGGCTATCGTGCTGGGATGCGAAACGGGTATCATGGGCTGCCTGACGCACTATGCGACGGGTCCGTCCCCGATTTTCTTCGGCTCCGGCTACATCACGCAGCCTGAGTGGTGGAAGGTCGGCTTCATCTGCTCGATCCTCTTCATGATCTGCTTCCTGGGCCTTGGTCCGGTCTGGTGGAAGGTCATCGGCATTTGGTGACGACGGTATAAGAAAGGTTTGAACAACAAAAACGCGGCTTCCGGTAGGAGGCCGCGTTTTCTCTGTTTTGCTTGCGGACCAAACGTGTTATAATAAAATGGAAAACCGCAAGCTTGGTGAACGAAAGGCTTGAGGCAAGGCACGGACGCCGTCGTGAAAGGCTGCCAAACGTCTTGCAGGGCACACGGCCGATCGAAAGAGATAAGTAAAAAGGTGCGGTTTGAAAAAATCTGAGGTAAGAAAGTAAGAAGTTCTTACTTCAACATTTTTTTGAACGTCATTTCCTGCGGAGAAATGGCGCGACAATAAAATGGAATCTCCGTTATAGAGATTTTTGGAAGAGAGAAAGGAGCATCCTCATGTTTGGACTCGGCGTTCCCGAATTGTTGCTTATTCTTGTGATCGGTCTTGTCATTTTCGGACCGGGAAAGCTCTCGGAGTCGGGAAAAGCGCTCGGCAAGAGTATTCGCGAGTTCCGCGCGGCGGCGTCGGAGAAGGAGGAGCCGAAGAAAATCGGCGACAGTCGGGACGAGGAAAAATCGGAAAATTGACCATGAAAAAAGCTGTCGTGTTCGTCCGAAAGGGACGGGGAACGGCAGCTTTTTCTTCAGGCTGGAATATAGTTTCGACGGCGAAACGACGGATGGGTTTATGTCCGCGTCAGCGCCAGCAGCTGGTCTCGGAGCTCCTTGATGGGGCGGTACAGGGAGATGTAGTCCGCCTCTTTTTTTGCGCGCAGCAGATCGGTCATTTCGGACAGCGGTTCGTACAGAGGCTTGAGCGCCAGATTTCCGACGACGCCTTTCAGCGCGTGGGCGGCCTCAAATGCGCTGACAAGGTCGTTCTTTTCGAGCGCAGGACCGATGGTGTCGAAGTAGTCGTTGGCTACGGCCATAGAAACCATTTGGAAGAAGAATGCCTCGTTGTTCATGCAGCGCGCGAGCCCGTCCGTCGGATCGACGCCAAGCGCTTTCATATTTGCAATCGTCAGCATAATAATTCTCCTTGTCGTTGCGTTTTGTGAAAATAAACTTGATAGTTTCCGATTCCGTGTTACAATTTAAGCAGGAAGTTTTGCTTGCAGTGGGGGTGTCATGCGTATGAAAAAAATACTGATTGTCGATGACATGCTTGTTTCCCTGATGATGACAGAAAACATGCTTTGCGGTCATTATATCACGTTTTCCGCTTCTTCGGGACAGGAAGCGATAGAAATTTATCGGCGCGAGCATCCCGACATGGTGCTGTCTGATTTGCGGATGCCCGGCATGAGCGGATATGAGCTGCAGCAGACGCTGCAGAAAGAGATGCAGCAAAACATTCCCTTCATGTTCATGACGGCGGATCAGGATGAAGAAGCGGAGAGCCGGGGCTTTGAAAACGGCGCGATGGATTTTATCCGAAAGCCGTTCCGGCCTGACGTGCTGCTCCGGCGCGTGGGCAATATCATGCAAACCATGGACCAGATTGAGGGACTGAAAAAGCACGCCCGTACAGATCCGATGACGGGCCTCCTCAACAAGGTGTCGGCGGAGGTGGAGCTGCAGCGCGCCTGCAGTCAGGGGCAGGGCGCCCTGCTGATGATCGACCTTGATAATTTCAAGATGGTCAATGACATTTACGGCCACGCGATGGGCGACAAGGTCTTGATGAGCTTCGCGGATATCCTGCGTGTGTCGGTACGCCCCGATGATGTGGTCGGCCGCCTCGGCGGCGACGAATTCATAGCGTTTTTTTCCGGCATGAACGACGAACCGGGCATCCTGAACAAGGCGGCGTCGATCAACCGGATGCTCGACAAGTCGGCGAGAGAATTGATGGGGGAGGATATGACGATTCCTCTCGGCGCATCCATCGGATGCGTTTTTGTCCAACCGGGAGGCGAGGCGTTCTCCGAGCTCGTCCAAAAGGCGGACAAGGCGCTCTATATGGCCAAGCAGAGCGGGGAGCACGAGTGCCGCATTTTCCGCGAGGAGAGCTTTGACGACGACGAGGCGGCGGTGCTGTCGAACATGGAGAAGATCCTTGGCGAGCGGCAGCCCGCCAACGGAGCGATGCGCCTGCCCTTTGCGGAATTTCGCACGGTGTACCGGTTCTTGCGGCGGACCATGGGAATTTTCGGCAAGCCAGTGTCGATCCTGCGGTTTTCCCTGCCGAACGGAACGGACGAGGAAACGATAGAAGCGTTCTTTTCCCTGCTCTGTTCGACGCTTCGCACTGCGGATGTAGCGACGAAGAACGGGGGACACTGCCTGGTGCTGCTGCTCAACACGAATTTCCCCAATTTGGCCCACGCTGCCGACCGGCTTCGGAAAAAATGGACGGAGATGGAAATCGAGGAAGGCATGGAGGCCGATTTCGAATACGAATGGTCGGTCATAGAGCCTTGAGGAAACACCGAACAAGTCCCGCCAAGGCCACGATTTGACTTATTCGTCGTTTTAATGGAGACGGCAAAACCGCCGCACGGAGAAGTTTCGATTTCTCTGTGCGGCGGTTCCTTTATTCCTTTTTTTCGATGAGTTCCGCCAGCGTGCGGTATATTTGGTCCGGTTCCACGGGCTTTTCGAGGTGTGCGTTCATACCCGCGGCAAGGGAATGCTGCACGTCTTCGTCTAAATGGTTGGTGGTCAGCGCGATGATAGGAATGGTTTTTGCGTCCGGATGCGACGACGCGCGGATGGCTTTGGCGGCGTCGAGGCCGTCCATGACCGGCATGCGCACGTCCATCAGGATTGCGTCGTAATGGCCCGGGGGATTGTTCAGAAAGAGATCGACGGCTTCTTTGCCGTTTTCCGCGTGATCGACTTCCATGAAATGCATCGACAAAAGCTGCTTGACAATCTCGGCGCTCACGGTCATGTCCTCGGCTATCAAAATGCGGCGCCCGTCAAGTGCCGACTGGGCGGATGCCGGCGACGGCTTCGGATGTTTGCGGCGGGCGGCCCGTTGGTATTCTTGCAGGACGGCCTCCGCCGAGAGCGGCTTTTTCATGAAAACGTCCGCGCCTGCCGTTTTCGCGTCGGACGCGCCGCCCGATTCGTTGTCGTCGGTGAGAATGATAACGGTGGGCGTTTCCCCCATGAGCGCGCGAATTTCACCGATCCATTCGGTTCCGCTTTTTGACGGCAGGGAACGGTTCACGATCATCAGGTCGTATTCCTGCCGCCGGGCGTGGTGCAGGCGCACCAGCTCCATTGCCTGCGCTTCGTTTTCGTAGCAGTCGGAGCCGACGCCGAGGCGGGCCAGCGCGGCTTGTGTGCCTTCCCCGTCGGCGGCGTCGCCGTCGACGATCAGCACAAACAGCGATTTCGGCAAAAATTCGTCGGAAGACGGAAGATTGTCTCGGTTCATTCCCATGGGAATTTCCCTCCGTTCGCGTTTTTCCTTATCTTAATTCGGCTGCAGGCGGATTGTCAAGGCTGGAAAAAAGGGAAAAGCGGAGGAAAAGTTTCTCCTTTTCGTTTGCCGTCCGTCTTTTTCTGAAATTCCGGGGTGAAAAACGGAGCGAAAAATGGTATGATAAAGAAACGACTGAACAAGTCCCTTGCGAAATCGTCCGTCGGACGGTTTCGACCCGGCCGGGTTCTATGCGGGACAGCCGCTCGCGGCAGATTGAGAACGGCCTGTTCGGTCAATGCTAACGATTATGATTTCATAAGTTTTTGGATGCGTGCGTATGTTTCGGAGGTGTCGGCGTGGAGCAGGGAAATTATCGTTTTGTGATTGTGACGGGGATGTCGGGCGGAGGAAAAACACAGGCCTACCGTTATTTGGAAGACTTGGGCTTTTTCTGCGTGGACAATCTCCCGCCGGTGTTCATCCCGAAATTTGCGGAGCTTTGCGCGCAGTCGGGCGGGCATATCGCAAAAGTCGTCCTGGTCGTCGATACGCGGAGCCGTGAGTTCTTTGACACGTTCCTCCATGTGTTGGAGGAAATGGAGCGGGACGGCGTGCGCTATGAGATGCTCTTCATGGATGCGTCGGACGCCGCGATCATCCGGCGGTACAAAGAGACGCGGCGGCGGCATCCGATGGCGCCGAGCTCCCGCCTGCCCGAAGGGATTGCGAAGGAACGGGCGCAGCTTTCACAGGTTCGGGAGAAGGCGACCTATATCATCGACACGTCGAACCTGAAAAAGTCGGAGCTGCAGTCGAAGATTGTCCGTCTGTTCGGCTCGGCGGAGGGGGAGAAGTTCAATATCAACGTGCTTTCCTTCGGATTCAAGTTCGGGCTGCCGATGGATGCGGATTTGGTGCTGGACGTGCGTTTCCTGCCGAATCCTTTCTACGAGGAGGATTTGAAGCATAAAAGCGGCATGGTGCCGGAAGTGGGCGCGTATATCGAGCAATCGAAGGTGACGAAGACGTTTGAAAAGAAGCTCGACGATATGCTGACGTTCCTGATCCCTGAATACATCAAGGAAGGGAAAAGCCAGCTGGTAATCGCCGTCGGGTGTACCGGCGGCATGCATCGCTCGGTGTTCATCGCCAAGCATATCTTTGAGCTGGCGACGAAGCAGGGGTATCAGGCGACGCTGGAACATCGCGATTTGATGAAGAATGATGTGCGGGAGCACACGCCGCAGGAGGTTTGAGGCGAAATGCACTGGCATTTGCTGAAATGGCTGTATCCGGGCATGAAATTCAAACGCTGGCTGTTGCTTTTCGCCGTCGGCGTGTTTCTTGTGAGCTTGGGCCTGGCCCTTGTTTTCAACTATAAATATCTGGACCAGATCGAAGAAGCGATTTTCCGTTTCGTTTATATGTGGCGCGGGTCTTACGACTATACGGCGACGGCGCTGGTGGGAACGGTGATCGTGCTGTTGGGAGCCGCCATTATGCTGGTGGCGACGCGGTTCGTCATCCGTTCGGTGATTTTAGTGCTTCTGCCGGAGAACTCCGGCAATTTGGTGGATTTGATTTATGAAAAGCGGATGCTTGGCCGGGGCCCGTCCATTGCCGTCATCGGCGGCGGGCATGGCCTGTCGGTGCTCCTGCGCGGCATCAAGGAGGCCACGAGCAATGTGACGGCCATCGTGACCGTGGCGGACGACGGCGGCTCTTCTGGACGACTGCGCGAGGAATTGGGCATCATCCCGCCGGGCGATCTTCGGAATTGCCTCGTGGCGCTGGCGGATACGGAGCCCTTGATGGAAAAATTGTTCCAGTATCGTTTCGGAGGGGAAAGCGCGCTGGCAGGCCATAGCTTCGGAAATCTTTTTATCGCGGCGATGAACGAAGTCACGGGCGATATGGAAACGGCGCTCGTCGAGGCGTCGAAGGTCCTTGCGGTCAAGGGCCGCGTGCTGCCTGCCAGTCAGGAGCATGTGCGGCTCGACGCGGTCATGGAGGACGGAACGGTAGTGGAGGGCGAGTCGAGGATTCCCGAGGCCCGCAAGAAAATCCGGCGCGTCCGTCTTTTCCCGGAACATGCGTTGGCGGTCGGCGCGGCGCTGGAAGCGATTCGAACGGCGGACGCGGTGATCTTAGGGCCGGGCAGCCTGTACACGAGCATCCTGCCCAACCTCCTGGTGGATGGGATGGCGGAAACGCTCCGGCGCAGCCGCGCGGTGAAAATCTATATCTGCAATGTGATGACCCAGCCCGGGGAGACGGACGGCTATACGGCGTCGATGCATGTCAAGGCGATCTTGGAGCATGCGGGCAAAGGCGTCGTGGATTACGTGCTCGTCCATTCGGGAAAGATCTCGGAGAAAATGAAAGCGGACTACGCGGCGATGGGCTCCTATCCGGTGAAGGTGGACCGGGAGGCTTTGAACAAGCTGGGCGTCGGATTTGTGCAGGCCGATATTATGAGCAGTGAGGACGCGGGTCATCACGATCCGGACAAGCTGCGGGACGCAGTCATGAAAATGGTGTACGGGCTGTCTTCATAAGGAATGAAAAACAGGCAGGGGAAAGGGGATTTTCAGGATGCCTTCTTTTTCCGGTGACGTAAAAAATGAATTGGCGCGGCTGCCTTTGTCGAAAGCATGCTGCGAACGGGCGGAGCTTGCCGGGCTTTTGCGTATGGGGGCGTCCCTGACGCTGGGCTCTGGCCGAGCGTTGGGGCTGTCGTTTGTGACGGAACACGCGGCGGTGGCGCGTCGGGCTTTGGTGCTTCTAAAACAGGCGGGGGCGGGACGGACGGAAGTCGTGGTACGCCGTTCGCGCCGGCTGGGCAAGATGAACAGCTACTCGATTCGAGTGGTACCGGGGGAAGACGTCGGCGCGCTTTTGGCGGAGCTGGAGCTTTCGCCGGGGATGCTTTCCCCCAGCGGGAAGAGCGCGCTGTTTCGGAGAAAATGCTGCCGTGTCGCGTATCTTCGCGGCGCGTTTTTGGCGGGAGGCAGCGTGAGTCGTCCCGAGGCTTCCTGCCATTTGGAATATGTGACGACGAATTATCAGTTCGCCGAGCTTTTGCAGTCCCTTTTGCGGCGGTTCGGTTTTTCGGCGGGGCTCACGGGCCGCAAGGAGGATTACGTCGTCTATTTGAAAGAAGGGGACGCGATTCTCGATTTTCTCGCGCTGGCGGGCGCGGAAGAAGCTGCGACGTCGTTTGAGGCGGCCCGCAATGTGAAAGAGGTCAGGAACCAGGTCAACCGTCTGGTGAACTGCGAAACGGCGAATCTTGGAAAGACTGCCGCCGCTGCGGCTCGACAGGTGGCGGCGATTCGGGCGTTCGCGGCGACGGGAGGGCTTGCCGGACTCGCGCCGGGACTTCGGGCGGCGGCGGAAGCGCGCCTTGCCCATCCGGAGGCGTCGCTGGCGGAATTGGGCGCAGAATTGGGCGTGGGTCGCTCCGGCGTCAATCATCGTTTGCGGCGGCTGATGGAGCTGGCGCAGGAAAGCGGCGCGTAATATCAAAAGGACGGCGGCTGGACGTGACGCCGACGGGAAAGAAGCATTTACAGGAAGGGAGGCCATAGGGCTTTGGATAAAATGTTCATTGCCAGATATGGTAGGGGAGAATCAAGAAGACAAGGGGGAAACAGGCTTTTGCGGCTGTTCGTCGCGCTTTTGGTCATCCTGTTGTTGGCGGCGGGCGCGCTGGCGGCGGCGGTGGAGCTTTATCCGCCGCAGGGCATGCTGATCTTGGAATATCATAAAGTCAACGACCGTACGAAAGATGACTACACGGTGTCCACCAAGGATTTTGCCGAGCAGATGGACGCCCTGCAGGCGGACGGATATACGACGGTTTCGGTGCTTGATTTCCTGCGTGCGAAGAAAGGCAAGCAGAAATTGCCGGAGAAGCCGGTGGTCGTCAGTTTTGACGACGGATACAGCGATAACTATACGGAGGCGCTGCCAATCTTGGAAGAGCGCGGCATGAAGGCCACGGTGTTCATGGTGACGAACGACGTCGGACTGCCGGGGTATCTGAGTTGGGATCAGCTCCATGAGATGGAAAAGCGCGGCGTCGAGCTTGGCAGTCACACGGCGAATCATCTGCCGTTGACGAATATGACGGTGGAGGAAGCACGGGACGAGGTGCAGAAATCCAAGCTGATGATGGAGTGGAAAGGGCTCAAGACGATATTCGTGCTTTCCTATCCGAACGGACAGTATGATAAGTATTTGCCGGATATTTTGAAGGAGGAAGAATACTTGGCCGCGGTCACCGGGGATCCGGGGCTGAATACGTTCCAGACCAATCCGTACCTGCTGCACCGGATCAATGTTCCGCCGCCGCATTTCGGGGTGTCGGAATTCCGCCTGCGGGTATGGAAGGCGAAAGCGGCGGCACTGTTAGGGCTCTGGCACAACGTGGGGGATTTGAAGAGTTGATACCGGGGAATGCAGAAGGAGAGGCTGTATGAAAGAGAAATATCTGGCGTCGGCTTTGGCCGGATTGGCCTTTTTCGGAATAGTTTCTTCAGCGTCGGCAGGGCATCGGCATTTGGCCGAGGAATACGCCGACAGAGTGCATCGTGAACGACAGGAAAGGCTGCAGGAAGAGGCGCGTTCCGCTCGGATGCGCGAGCAGGCGGAGATGCGCCGCCGCGCCGAGGAGGAACAGGCACGGCGGATGGCGGCGGAACGGGACGACGCCGAACCCGGCGAGGACGATGAAGAGGACTGGGAGGATGAGATTCCCGCGGACGAGGGCAGGAAGCGGGAGCAGGCGGCAGCGCGTGCGGAAGAAGATGCGAAAAAGCAGGAACAGGAACGCGCGCGCGTTGAAGAAGAACGCTTGCGGATAGAGCGGGAACAGGAAGCGGCAGCTCGGGAAAAGGAGAGGCAGGCCGCCGAAGCGGCGGCGCGGGAACAGGAACGACAGGCCGCCGAAGCAAAAGCTCGGGAGGCGGAGCAGAAAGCCGCGGAGGAAGAGGCGCGCCGGATAGAGGAAGAAAAGCGTCAGATCGCGTCGGGAACGACGGCAGAGGGGGCGGAAGGAACGGGCGAAGGATTGCTGCGGCGTCTGATGCGTCGTGCGAAGGAAAAAATCGACGGAGCGGCTGCGGCGTACTCGGCGAAACCGGCCCTGCACACGGCGGAGCCACTGCCGATGAAACTCTTGTCCGCGGAAACGATAAATACGGGCGGGACGCTGATCCTGTCCGACAGTCCCGAGTATTTGAAGCGCCCGGGCATCCTGTACACGGATGTTGTCAAGGGCGACGCGCGGGTCTTTTATTATCATCTGAACGATACGTCGAAAAAGCTGAAAGTGGCCGTCGTACTGGAAAGCGTAGGCGGGCAGTATGCGGTGGTGCGGGTCACGCGGCGGGCCGTCGCCGATCCGGATCAGACATATACGAAAGTGGGAAAGGATATCCAGCAGGAATTCTTTTCGGATGATCGGCAGACGGAGCGGCTGTATATCGCGCCTGAGGAACGAAAGCTGCTGCTGGAGAAGCCGGACAAGACAGTGGTGCTGCCGGGGAAATTGGCTTCCGGCATGGCGGACTTCACCGCTTCCGCGCCTGTCCGGGTGACGGTGCTCTGCTATCCGACGGGCAGGGATCCGCTGCAGTATGTGGAGGACGCGGAGATGCTTCCCGCGGACGAGCATAGGCTTCGAGGCACCTTTGTAGGCATGGACCGCATCCTTCGGGTGGAGAAATATGATCCGGACGAGGACGGCGTCGCCTGCGTCATCCTGGCCGACGGCGTGCGCGACAAATACAGCGAAGGCGTGGACGCGACGGACGGAAGTCTCGTGACGAATGTAGGAAACTACGGCGTGCTCTATCGGCTGGAGGCCTACTCGCGGCAGAAGACGCGGTTTTTCATGAGCCCGATGGGCGGATGGTTTGCCGGCGTCGTTCGTGTGGAAGCGGGCATGGGAGACACAAAGCTTTTCTCCGTGCCGGAAGGCACGTTGGCTTTTGGTGAAAAGAGCGTTCACCCGCCTTTTGACGAAAATGGCGTCACGACGCTGCTGCCTTCGGTGGAACTTTCGCCGTTGGGCGATTACCGCGCGAAGCCGCCTGTCTTTTTTGAGATGTCCCCGCCGGGCGCCTCCAATCTTCCGGTCCTGTTCATCCTGGCGCCGGAGGATATCAAGCTGACGGAAGGTGCTTCATGACCCGCCCTTGCATACGGAGGAAAAAAAGGGTACAATATATACTATATTGACACGGAGGAGGAAAAAAGGATGAAGCATATCAAGACGGTCAACAAGCCGACGCTCCAGAGCACGGTGAACAAGGGCGGCTGCGGCGAGTGCCAGGCGTCCTGCCAGTCCGCTTGCAAGACGAGCTGCACGGTGGGAAATCAGACCTGCGAGAAGTAGTTTGACAGACGGGAAACGGGGATGCCCGCGCGGCATCCCCGTTATCTTTGCAATTTTTTGGTTTGTTTGTGTGATTGCCAGGCAATCCTTGTAGGAGAGAAACGGGTTTTATGAGAGAAGCGATACATAAATTCGAGCAGGGCGGCCGATATATCCTGCTGGACGTGAACAGCGGCTCGGTGCATTTGCTTGACCGCATGGCGTACGACATGATGGACGTCTTCGACGGGTCGAACGACGAGGAGACGGTGCGCGCCCTGACCGGGAAGTATCCGGAGGCAGAGCTTCGCGAGGCGCTTTACGAACTGCATGAACTGATGGACGCGAAGCAGCTGTTCGCGCCGGATATTTCGGTGCCGCCGACGTTCGCGGCGGAGGGCGTGGTGAAGTCCATGTGCCTGATGGTGGCGCACGACTGCAATCTGCGCTGCGAATATTGCTTCGGCGGCACGGGCGAGTACGGCGGAACGCGCGAACTGATGAGCCGCGAGGTCGGCGAGGCGGCGGTGGAATACATCATCGAGCACAGTAAAGGGCGGAAGCATTGCGAGATCGACTTTTTCGGCGGCGAGCCGCTGGTCAATCTCCCTGTGGTGAAGCATGTGACCGAGTATGTGCGCCGCCGGGAAAAGGAAACGGGCAAAATCTTCAAGCTGACGCTGACGACCAACGGACTCCTGCTGGACGAGAGCGTGCGGGAATGGCTGAACGAAAACCGCGTGAGCCTTGTGCTGTCTCTCGACGGACGGCGGGAAGTGCATGACCGGGTACGGCCCGACGCGGGCGGCAACGGAACTTACGACCGGGTGCTGAAGAATTTCCGCGCCATGGTGGATTCCCGCGACGGCAAGGATTACTATTTGCGCGGAACGTACACGAAATATAATCTGGATTTCACGGAGGACGTGCTTGCCATGGCGGACGCGGGCTTCGACGTGCTGTCCGTGGAACCTGTCGTCGCGAAGGACGCGCCGTACGCCATTGAGGAAGAGGACATGCCGCGGGTTTGCGCGGAGTATGACCGACTGACGGAAGCGTATTTGGAACGCCGCCGCGAGGGCAAGGGATTCTTCTTTTTCCATTTCAATATGGACCTTTCGGGCGGACCCTGCGTCGCGAAGCGGCTCTCCGGCTGCGGCGCGGGCCATGAATATTACGCGGTGGCGGCCAACGGCGATCTGTACCCGTGCCATCAGTTTGTCGGACGCGAAGGGTACCGGCTCGGTTCGGTCTTCGAGGGCGTGACGAATAAGGAATTGCCGCGCTATTTCCGCGAGAGTCATGTGCTGAACAAGCCGAAATGCAAAGACTGCTGGGCGCGGTTCTTTTGCAGCGGCGGCTGTCATGCCAACGCCGATCTGTTCCACGGCGATATTCGCGAGCCGTACGAAGTCGGCTGCGCGATCCAGAAAAAAAGATTGGAGTGCGCGATTCGCGTACAGGCGGAATTGGCGCTGCAACAGGCGGAGGGCTGAACCGCACGTTTCAGAAAGAAAAAATCCGTTGTCCCTGATGTTACACGGGACAGCGGATTTTTTCTTTTGCGAAAGGTTATGACTACGGCTTGTTCGGATATTTATCATTGTGTAATTATCTTGGCGGGGCGTTGCCCCTCCAAACCTCCCCACACAAGGGGAGAACCCCTTGTGGATCCCCCAAAAAGGCTCTGCGGAGCCAAGATTCCGCGGTGAAAGGAACGAATAACTTTATGATTCGTTCATCCCGCGATAAAGCTCCTAATAACTTTGATTTTAGCCCATTTTTGCGAAGTTGGGTTCGCGGCGCGGATACCTAATTCTGTAAAATGGGCTAAAGTATAAGCCGCCAAGAGGATTAATCGCGGGATAAAATACCCGACAAGAGGTTTTGAGCTTCCGCCGCGGAATCCTGGGCCCGCAGGCCCCTCTGGGGAGCCGCGAGGGCTCTCCCTCGCGTGGGAGAGGATGCAAAGGGGAGGGCAAGGCCCTCCCCTTTGATAAAGGAAAATGTTTCATGTGAAACTTTTTTTCGAGTTTATTTTTCTGTTTGCTGGCATTATTTCAAATATAAATCCATGAATCCCCATTGTTTTCATAGCTTCTTTGAATTATGAAAAAACTTTCAGGTTATGTTCGATTGTTTCACGTAAAACAATCGAACATAACCTGAAAAGACGATGAAAATATTTTTCCTGCGCCTTACGCGCATGCCGTTTTGCGGGAAACAGGGGACGATCTCTTAATCCGGCAGGATGGAAGGATTGTCGGTGATGGTGGAGAGGATTACGATGGTTTGCGTCTTGACGACGCCGGGGACGTTTTTTATCCGGGTCAGCAGTTTTTCCAGCGTGCCCGTGTTTTCGGTGAGGATTTTCAGCGAGTAGTCGAAATCCCCGGTGATGTAATAGCATTCCTTGATTTCCGGCTCGTTTCGCACGAAGCCGGAGAAACGGTCGCCGTGTTTCGGGCTGTCGAAACGCAAAAACATAAGCGCCATCAAGTGCTTGTTCATCATGGCGGGATTGAGGATCGCCGTGTAGCGGAGAATGACGCCGGAGGATTCCAGCTTTTTCAGCCGCTCGCTGACGGCTGGAATGGAGAGCGAAGCCTCACCGCTCAGATCGGAAAGCGTGGCCCGCGCGTTTTCCTGCAGCTTGCGCAAAATGTTCCGGTCAATATCGTCCATACGGTCATACCGCCTTTCATGTGGTATATATAGAGCTGATATGATATAATAAAAAGATAGGCGCTCCGCATTCAGAATGCGGAAGAATCCGCTGTCATTATTATAAGCTGTTTTGGATATTTAGGGAAGCGATGAATACGGCGTCCGGCAATTTCGGCGGGCGGCCCTGTTCAGCGGGCTTCCCCGGGGAAAAGCTATGGCAAAATTGAAGCTGAATATGAAAGAACGGGCAAAAATCGCACAACGGGACAAGACGCGCATTGCGTTTCATTTCAGTGTTGCGCTGACTGTCATGCTGGGCATGTTTGCCCTTTTGGTTTTGCGGTACGGATGGATCCAGCTGGTGCAGGGCGATGAGCTGGCTGCGCGGGTCCGTCATGAGACGGGAGAAGAACGGGTGATGCAGTCGCCCCGGGGCGCCATCCTTGACCGCAACGGGCGCGAAATGGCGGTCAGCCTGATGATGAAGTCGCTCTTTATCGATCCCAATAATGTGGAAAAGGGAAAGGAAGACGAAGTGGCGGCGAAGCTCGCGCCGCTGGTCGGACTGAAGCAGGAGGCAATCCTGCGGGATATCGCGCAGGGCGGCGGCTTCGTCTGGGTGAAGCGGTTCCTGTCCACGGACGAGGTGGCGGCGGTCCGCGCCCTGATCCGCTCCGAGGGCTATAATTGTCTGGGCTTCCAGGATGAGCCGAAGCGTTACTATCCAAACGAGGAATTGGCAGCGAACATTTTGGGGTTTGTCGGTACGGACGACGTCGGTCTTGACGGCGTCGAGCAGGCGTATGATGACCTGATCAAAGGCGTTGTGGCGGAGACGTTTGTGCAGACGGACAACGTCAGCGACAGGCCGATTTTAGGTTCGGTTTCCTCCCGGAAGCCGGCGCGGCAGAATCAGTGCAAGACCGTACAGCTCACCATTGACTCGACGGTGCAGTTCATGGTCGAGGAGGTGCTGAACGAGGCGCTGGCGGAGACCCAGCCGCTTTCGGTGACGGCGCTCGTGATGAAGCCGAAGACGGGGGAAATCCTCGCGATGGCGTCCCGTCCTTCATATAATCCGAACCATTTCGAGGATTACCCGATGGAGCTTTGGAAGAATCGCGCCGTGTCCAATATCTACGAGCCGGGATCCACCTTCAAATCCATCGTGGCCGCGGCGGCTTTGGAGGAAGGCTTGGTATCGCCCGGCGATTGGTTCCAGGACCCGGGCTTCTTGATTGTCAGCGAAAAGCGGATTGAGAACTGGAGCGGCGGCAGCTTTGGCACGGTGACGTTTACGGACGTCATGAAGCAGTCCATCAACACCTGTTTCGCGCTGATCGGCCTCGATCTCGGAATCGATCGGCTGAACAAGTATGCGCGGCGTTTCGGTTTCGGCGAGCTGACGGGTATTGAACTGCCGGGCGAGGAAGTGGGCCTGCTGATGGATCCCTTGGAACGGCCGGTATACGATTCGGATATTGCGACAATGTCAATCGGGCAAAGCATCGCGGTGACGCCGCTGCAGCTCATCACCGCCATGTCCGCCATCGCCAACGACGGCGTGCTGATGCGGCCGTATATCGTGAAAGCGGTCTATAACGAAGACGGCTCCGTGTATGAAGAGACGAAGCCCCATGAAGTACGGCGCGTGATCAGCTCGGAAAAAGACCAGACGCTCATCGGGCTTTTGGAGCAGGTCGTTTCCACGGGCGGCGGCAGCAAAGCGAAGGTGAAGGGCTACCGTATCGGCGGGAAAACGGGTACGGCGCAGAAAATTAACGACGACGGTATAGGCTACAAGGAAGGCAGTTATATCGCTTCCTTCTGCGGATTCGCGCCCACGAACGATCCGGAAGTCACGCTGCTGGTCATTATCGACGAGCCGTCGGGCGGTAATTATTACGGCGGCCAGATTGCGGCGCCGGTGGCGGGAAAGATTTTTCAGCAGATGTTCCGTTATCTGAACGTGGAGCCGTCCAGCGATCCCTTTGAGAATCCGGAGTCCGCTCCGGCGACCGTGTCTTCGTCGCAGGATATTCGGGCGACAGTACCGGATGTGGTCGGTCTGGATATGGAGTCGGCAGGGCGCCGGATAGGCGACGCCGGACTCAGGATGCGCGCCGAGGGGCGCGGAACCGCCGTCAGTCAGGATGTGGCGCCGAACTCGGTCGTCGAGCGGAATTCGGAGATCGTAGTGCGCTTCGCGCCTGAAAAGGGCGGCACATAGACAACAGACCCTCGATAAGCCCTCTCTTTAAAGGACGGCAAACGACTTTCCAAGGGCTTCGGAAATACAAAGAGCGGCTACGAAAGAAGAAGAGGTTTTTACATGTTGGAATGGCAGTCATCGGATGCGGCGCTTCCCGTTTTATTTCACGGAGCGCAGACTATGGGAAGCGACACGTCGCCCGTCAATCTTTTTTTGCTGGGCGATACATACCATATAGAGGTCGCCGTGCAGGACGGTATTCTTTTCCGCTATTATCAAGGGGACATAGACCGCTGCAGGGGATACGGCGCGCCGCTTTCCGCCTGCGGATTTGACGGCGCAAAGGCGTTGGACGTCCTGCGCCGCGACGCGGAAGAGCGGGGAGTGCCGCTTTCCTTTTGTGCTTTCGATGAGAGACAGTGCAAATTTTTGGACGGGCTTTGCGACATCCGCTGGCATTCTTATGACGGCGACAGCGATTACATTTACAAGCGGGAAAGTCTCTCCCAGCTTTCCGGAAAGAAGCTGCACGCGAAAAAGAATCTCGTCAACCGCTTTTGGCGGCTGTACCCTGACGCGGAGTATCGGACGATTGGAAAGGAAAATATCGGCGACGCGCTCTCCGTGGCGGAGCAGTGGTTTGAGAAAAGGGCGGAGGACGGCGGCGACGCGGACATGACCGAACTTTCGCGGATTCGGAAAGCCGCCGAGCATTGGGAGGCTTTGGGTCTTTTCGGCGGAGTGCTCTATGTTGCGGGCGTTCCTGCCGCTATGACGATGGCCTCTGCTATTTCTTCGCAGTGCATCGACGTGCATTTTGAAAAAGCGGTCGGTACTTTCGCGGCGGAAGGCGCCTTTGCCGCCGTCAATCAGGCCTTCGCGTCTTCCGAGGCGGCGGCGCCATATCCTTATATCAATCGCGAAGAGGACATGGGTATACCGGGGCTGCGGCAGGTGAAGGAAGCATACCGTCCCGCTTTCAAAGTGGAAAAATATTACGGAACGGTGAAATGAGGGAAACCGTTGCACGTTCATTGCGGTGCGACGGTTTTTCTTTTTGCGAGGCAGGAAATTCTGATATAATGAAGAAATAACATATAGCATTGAATACCGAGGGGGGAGCGATATGGGGAGACAGGCGGACGTCGTCGTTATCGGCGGCGGAATTACGGGAACGGCAGCGCTGGCGGCGCTGGCGCGGCTTGATTTGTCCTGCGTGCTGACAGAGAAGGAGCCGGACATCGCGGCGGGCACCACGAAGGCGAACAGCGCCGTCCTGCACGCGGGATTCGACGCGCCTACGGGGAGCATGAAGGCGAAGATGAACGTCGAAGGCAATCGGCTGTATCATGAACTGCAGGATGAATTGGGGCTGGACCTCCAATGGACGGGTTCTCTCGTCTGCGCGACGACGGAAGAAGAGAAAGCGCAGATTGAGGAACTGAAAGCGCGGGGCGAAGCGAACGGCGTTCCGGGCATGGAGATTTGGGACGGCGACAAAGCGCGCGCCAAGGAGCCGAACCTTTCCACCGCCGTGTGTTCCGCGCTGTGGGCGCCGACGGCGGGCATCTGCTGGCCCTTCGGCATGGCGGAGGCTTTCGCGGAGAACGCTTTGGAAAACGGCGCGGAGATTTTGCGCGACTGCGAGGTCACGGGAATTCGCGCCGAGGACGGGCAGGGATTCACGATAGAGACGACGCAGGGAACGATACGGGCGCGGTTTGTCGTGAACGCGGCGGGCGTTTTCGCGGACAAGGTCGCGGCGATGGCGGGCGACACGAGTTTTTCGATCCATCCGCGGAAAGGCGAATACATTCTTTTCGATAAGACGGCGCAGGACAAGATGGTCAGGGGAATCGTATTCCCCGCGCCGACGCAGACGACGAAGGGCATTCTCGTCTGCGCGACGACCCACGGCAACACGTTCGTTGGGCCGAACGCGCAGGAACAGGACAGCCGCGAGGATACGGCAGTGACGACGGCGGGCATGGACGAGATTATCGCAGGCGCGAAAAAATTGGTGCCGGAGCTTCCGATGGGTGCGTCCATCACAGAGTTCGCAGGAATCCGTGCCGTATCCGATACGAACGACTTTATCGTCGGGGAATCGAAAAAAGTCAAGGGATTGTACCACGCGGCGGGCATCCAGTCGCCGGGCCTGACTTCCGCGCCGGCCATCGCGCGGCTCTTGGCGGAAGAAATCGCGAAAGCGGCTGGCGCGAAGGCAAAAGCGAAAGTCGTGAAAGGGCGGCCGGCCCAGCCGATTTTCCGCGAGCTTTCCGCCGAGGAACAGGCGGCGCTGATTAAGAAAGACGCGCGTTACGGGCGTATCATCTGCCGCTGCGAGACGATTACCGAAGGGGAGATTGTGGACGCCATCAAGCGGCCTTGCGGCGCGCGGACGGTGGACGGCGTGAAGCGGCGCACCCGCGCGGGCATGGGGCGCTGCCAGGGCGGATTCTGCGGGCCGCGGGTCATCGAAATCTTGTCGAGGGAGCTTGGCATTCCCGTGCCGAAAGTGCGGAAAGACGGCGCGGACTCCTATATGTACGAGGAAAAGCTGGGAGGCGGGCGGAAATGAGCGAACTGTACGACGTCATTATCGTGGGCGGCGGCCCGGCGGGACTGACCGCGGCGCTCAGCGCCCAGCAGAACGGCGCGAAGAAAATCCTCGTATTGGAACGCGACCGCGAGCCGGGCGGCATTTTGCAGCAGTGCGTGCACAACGGCTTCGGCCTGCACCATTTTAAAGAGGAACTGACCGGCCCCGGTTACGCCCAGCGGTGCTACGATCTTGTCAAAGACTTGCCGGAGGTTGAGATTTTAGTCGATACGATGGTTTTGGAAGTGCGGAAGGACAAGACGGTGCGTGCCGTCAGCCCGACGCGCGGCGTCATGGAGCTTCACGGGAAATCGGTGGTGCTGACGATGGGCTGTCGCGAGCGCACGAGAGGCGCGATACGGATTCCGGGCACGCGGCCCGCCGGCGTCTATACGGCGGGTGCGGCGCAGCGCATGGTCAATATGGAGGGCTATATCCCCGGCAGGAAAATCGTGATCCTGGGTTCCGGCGACATCGGGCTGATCATGGCGCGCCGCATGTCGCTGGAGGGCTGCAAGGTGCAGGCGGTGCTGGAAATCTGCCCCTTCTCCAACGGCCTGACAAGAAATATCGTCCAATGTTTGAACGACTACGATATTCCGCTGCATTTGTCCCATACCATCGTCGCGATCCACGGCAAAGATCGGGTGACGGGCGTCACCGTCGCGAAGGTTGACGAAAAGTCGCGCCCGATTCCCGGCACGGAGTTCGAGATTGCCTGCGACACGGTGTTGCTCTCCGTCGGATTGATCCCTGAAAACGAGCTTTCCCGCGGACTTGGCCTTCAAATGCATCCGCTGACGAGCGGGCCGATTATCGACCAGCGGCGGGAGACCAGCGAACCGGGCATTTTTGCGGCGGGCAACGTGGTCCATGTCCACGACCTTGTGGATTTCGTTTCCGACGAGGCGGAGATTGCCGGAAAATTCGCGGCGAAAGCTGCGCTCGGAGCGGGTGGCGGCGCGGCGCGGGACCTTGCTGTCGCGACGGGCGAAAACATCCGCACCTGCGTTCCTCAGCATTTGCGGCTCGGCGCGGAAACGGAAAGCGTGCGTCTTTTCATGCGCGTGACGCAGCCCTTGCGCGGCAAGCTGAAGCTGAAAGTCGAAAGCGGCGGCGACGAGGTTTTCTCGAAGCCGCTGATGATTGCGAAACCCAGCGAAATGATCGCGGTAGATTTGCCGGAGGCAAAGGTCGGCGCGCTGACCTCGGACCTTACGGTATCGCTGACGGAGGGGAACTGATATGGCAACGGAAACAAAGGTACTGAACTGCATCAACTGTCCGTTGAGCTGCGAATTGACCGCGACGGTGGAGGACGGCGTCGTCACGAACGTGACCGGAAACTTTTGCCCGCGCGGCGCGCAGTACGCAAAGGAGGAGCTGACCGCGCCGACGCGGATGCTGACGTCCACGGTGCGCGTGAAGGGCGGGCGGCTGCCGCTGCTTCCGGTCGTCTCGGCGAAAAAACTGCCGAAGGGCCGCGTCGTTGAATGCGCCGAAGCCCTGCGTTCCGTCAGCGTTGCGGCTCCCGTTCATGTGGGCGACGTAGTCGCGGCGAATATCCTCGGCCTCGGCGTCGACATCGTGGCCAGCCGCGATATGGAGGCGGTATGATGGGCGGGCAGAAAAACATACGCATGATCGTGACCGACCTGGACGGCACGCTGGTCAACGCCGCCTATGAGATCACGGAAGAAAACAAGAAAGCCGTGCAGGCTGCGGCGGAGATAGGCGTGCCGACGGTCATCGCCACGGGCAGGATGCACAGTTCGGCTGTCCAATATGCCGAGGCGCTGGGCGTGGACGCGCCGATCATCAGCTACAACGGCGCGATTGTCAGGACGGCGGGCGGCGAGCTGTTGGCGTCGTCCTATCTGGAGCCGCAGGTCGTCGAGCGCGTGCTGGGCTTTGTCTTCGCGCAGGGCTGGTATGTGCAGAGCTACGTCGGGGATAAGCTGTATTATGTGGAAAAGACCGAGGCGGCGCGCGTTTACGAGACGGCGTCGAAGGTATACGGCGAGGCGATAGGGCGCGGCGGCATGCTGGCACGGACGAAGGAAGTGCCGAAACTTTTGGTGGCCGTGCCCGAGGAGGAAATTGCCGCCGTCATCCAAACGCTTCGGGATAAATTCCGGAACGAGGCGGACGTCATGCAGTCCAGCCCCAACTATATTGAAATCGTGCGTCCCGGCGTATCGAAAGCGCGCGCGATGCTGGCCCTCGCCGAAAAGCGGGGCGTCCGCGCCGACGAAATCATGGCCCTCGGCGACTCCGGCAACGACGTGGAGATGATTCGCGCGGCGGGAATCGGCGTTGCCATGGGAAACGCGATCCCGGCGGTCAAGGAGGCGGCGGACGAGATAGCGCCTCCCTGCGAGGAAAACGGCTTCGCGGAAGCCCTGCGAAGGTTCGTACTGTGAAGCGGAATGAAATTGCAAAATGAAGGAAACGGATTTGCCGTAAGAAGAATTTTTCTTCCTGCGGCAAATTTTTTTATGCCGCCTCTTTTACCATAGATTACTTGACAGATAGAGTATTATATAAATATACAAGCGAAATATTCATATTTTGAACGGAGGTGAACGGATGAAGCAATACGCGGTTACGGGCATGACTTGCGCGGCGTGCGTCGCGCGGGTGGAGAAGGCCGTGAAAAAAGTCGAGGGCGTAGAGGACTGCGCGGTGAGCCTGCTGACGAACTCCATGGGCGTCGAGGGCAGCGCCGACCCGGCGGCGGTGATTGCCGCCGTCGAGAATGCCGGTTACAACGCGTCGGTCAAGAACGAGGAGAAAAAAGACGCCGGCGTCTCGGCGGACGCGGCGCTTTTGGAAGACAAGGAAACGCCCGCGCTGCGCCGTCGTCTCATCGCGTCCCTCGGTTTCCTCGCGGCGCTGATGTATTTGTCCATGGGACACATGATGATGGGATGGCCGCTTCCGTCGTTCCTTGACGGCAATATGACTGCCCAGGGCATTTTGCAGATGCTGCTGGCGGGCGTCGTGATGGTGGTCAACCAGGCGTTTTTCATCAGCGGCACGAAAAGCCTGCTGGGCGGCGCGCCCAACATGGACACGCTGGTCGCCCTCGGCTCTTTCGCGTCGTTTGCGTACAGCGTCGTCGCGCTGCTGGCCATGACCGGCGTTTCGGGCGATATGGACGCGATGATGGCCTATCATGAGGACTTCTATTTTGAGTCGGCGGCGATGATCCTCGCGCTGATAACCGTCGGGAAGATGCTGGAAGCCCGCTCGAAGGGCAAGACCACGGACGCGCTGAAAGGGCTGATGCAGCTTGCGCCGCGCACGGCGACGGTGCTTCGGGACGGCGCGGAAACGACGATTCCCGCGTCGGACATCCTGCTGGGCGAGATATTCGTCGTGCGCCCCGGCGAGCAGATTCCCGTGGACGGCGTCGTGATCGAGGGCGCGGGCGCTGTGGACGAGGCGGCGCTGACCGGGGAGAGCCTGCCCGTGGACAAGGCGGAGGGCGACCGCGTTTCGTCGGCGACGATGAACCGCTCCGGCTTCCTGAAATGCCGGGCGACCCGCGTGGGCGAGGATACGACGCTGGCGCAGATCATCCGGCTCGTCGAGGACGCGGCGGCGACGAAGGCGCCGATTGCGAAGCTCGCCGACCGGGTGTCGGGGGTGTTCGTGCCGATCGTCATCGCGATCGCCGTGGCGACGGCGATCGTATGGCTCGCGCTGGGCGCGGACATGGGCTTCGCCGTTGCGCGGGGCGTCTCGGTGCTGGTCATCAGCTGTCCCTGCGCGCTGGGCTTGGCGACGCCCGTCGCCATCATGGCGGGCAGCGGCGTCGGCGCGAAGAACGGCATCCTGTTCAAGACGGCTGCGGCCCTCGAAATGCTCGGACGGACGGAAATCGTCGCCCTCGACAAGACGGGGACGATCACGCGGGGCGAGCCGGAGGTAACGGGACTCTATTCGGCGACGGACGATCAGGAGAGCGAGCTGCTGCGCGTCGCGCTGGCGCTGGAAGCGAAAAGCGAGCATCCCCTTTCGCGGGCGGTGCTCCGGTATGCGGAAAAGACGGGGCTCTCGCCGGAGGCTACGGAAAATTTCGAGGCGCTTGCGGGCCGCGGCCTCAGGGCGACACTGAGCGGGCAAAAGATTTTTGGCGGCAGCCGTGACTTTATCGCGGAAACGCTGGCAATGCCCGAGGCGCTTTCCGAACGAGCCGACGCGCTGGCGGGGGAAGGCAAGACGCCGCTGTTCTTCGCGACGGAAGAAAAAATACTTGGCTTCATCGCCGTCGCCGACGTCATCAAGGAGGACAGCCGCCGCGCCGTGGAAGACCTGCGCGGCATGGGCGTCAGGACCGTGATGCTGACCGGCGACAATCAACGCACGGCGGAGGCTGTCGGACGCGAAGCGGGCGTCGATGAGATCGTGGCGGGCGTGCTGCCCGACGGCAAGGAAAACGTCGTCCGGGATTTGCAGGCGAAAGGCAGGACTGCGATGGTCGGCGACGGGATCAACGACGCGCCTGCTTTGACGCGGGCCGACGTGGGCGTCGCCATCGGCGCGGGGGCGGACGTAGCCGTGGATGCGGCGGACGTGGTGCTGATGAAGAGCCGGTTGGCGGACGCCGTGGCGGCGGTTCGTCTGTCCCGGGCAACGCTCAGAAATATCAAGGAAAATCTTTTTTGGGCGTTCGTTTACAATCTCGTCGGCATCCCGCTGGCGGCGGGCGTATTCATCCCGCTGACGGGCTGGAAACTGACGCCCATGTTCGGCGCGGCGGCCATGAGCCTGTCGAGCTTCTGCGTCGTCACCAACGCCCTGCGGCTGAATTTTTTCCGGCTGTACGGCGATAATGAAAGTGGTATAATCAAAGAAGAAAAAACGAAAGAGGTGCAGACGATGGAAAAGAAAATGAAAATCGAGGGCATGACCTGCGGGCATTGCGAGGCGCGCGTGAAGAAAACTTTGGAGGCGCTGCCGGGCGTAGCGGAGGCGAAGGTCAGCCACGAGACGGGCACGGCGGTCGTCACGCTGAGCGCCGACGTCGCCGACGACACGCTGAAGCAGGCGGTCGAGGCGGAGGACTACAAGGTGGTTTCCGTCGGATAATCGTATAGACGGGCGTAAAAAAGCCTTGACGCTTTGGATATGGAAGCGTCAAGGCTTTTCGTTTGCCGTAATTTAGTTTTCAGAAATACATATTCAGCATAGTGCCGACGTTCTCGTAAGCCATGGAACGGTTGATCGTGTTCGCCGAGTACATGCGCTTCGCGTCGGAAACGGAGGAACCGAGCATCGACGACACCGACGGGAACATCTTGTCGCTCTGCCGCTGGGCGTTTTCCGCTTTGCCTGCCGTGCGGTCGGCAAAGCCGCCCTTGCCGAGTGCCGCTTCCACCGAGGAAGGGTTCTCCTTCAAAGCCTTCGTGAGCCGTTCCGTATCCACGGAAAGCTCGCCGTTGGACTTGACCGAGACGCCGGCGGTGGAAAGCGACTTCGCGAAATAGGAAGCGTCGTTGAAGGAATTGCCGAGAGCGGCCACGCGCTTCGAGACGTCCTTGTTGTCCTTCAGGAAGGAAATGGTTTCGTTGTACGCCTTGGCGAAATCCTGCACCGCGCCGACGGCGGCCTGCGTGTTCTTCTCCGCGTCCTCGTCGGAGGTTCCTTCCGGGGCGACGCGGAAATTCGTGTTCTTGAGAGCGTTCGCCGCCTTGCCGAGGTCGCCCATGGCGGCGTCGTATTCCTTCGTAAACTGTTTTTTCGCCGCGTCGTAGTCGGACAGCACGCTGGAAAGCGAATTGCGGTTCGAGGCGACGGCGGTCGCGTAGGAAAGCCCGGTGCTTGCCGCGCTGGAAATGCTCGACCACGCGGTATTCTCTTTCGACGAGGAAAGTCCGCCGATCAATCCCTGCATCGAATTGTTCGACGTGCTGCCGTTCATCGACTTCGCGGCAAACTGATACATCAGCCCGGTGTTTCTTGCGGTTGCGCTGACAGATGCCATAAAAAAGACTCCTTTCGTGGGAACCGCCGAATAAGTCCCTTCGCGCCCTTGCCGTGGTTTGACTTACGCATCGTTTCCCTAAAAATTCCTTGTTCCATTCTTTCCTATATTATAATCCAAACCTCTGGGAAAGAAAAGAGGAAGCGGGAAAAATGCGGAAGATTTCGCGGCTGTTTTCCGGGCGTTCGGGAGTGCTTTTCAGCGGGCGAAAGATGTTGTAAAATAAACAGGCAAGATTTTTTTGCCCGGAAGGAGGCAAAGCAAGATGCGGAAAAAAACGAAAATCATCTGCACCATGGGGCCGGCGACGGATCGGCCGGGCATGCTGGACGCGCTGATCGCGGGCGGCATGAACTGCGCGCGGTTCAATTTCTCCCACGGCACGCATGAGGAGCAGCGCGGCAGGATCGAGGCCGTGCGGGCGGCGGCGAAAAAAGCCGGCGCGGTGGTGCCCCTGCTGCTCGATACGAAAGGACCGGAAATGCGCCTCGGCGAATTCGCGGAGGGAAAGGTGCAGCTCAAAAAGGGCGGCCGCTTCGTGCTGACGGCGGACGACGCGCCGGGGGACGCGACGCGCGTCTCTGTGAACCATAAAGGGCTGTATTCCGAGGTGAAGCCGGGGGATACGCTGCTCTTGTCGGACGGCCTCGTTGCCTTGAAAGTGGAAGCGATCGAGGGCACGGACATCGTGACCACGATACAAAACGACGGCCCCATGTCCACGCGGAAGCGCGTGGCGGCTCCGGGCGTGGCGCTGGGCCTGCCGCCGATCTCGGAGCAGGACGAAAAAGATATCATCTTCGGCGTGGAGCAGGGCATGGACTTCGTGGCGGCGTCCTTCATCCAGCGTGCGGAAGACGTGCGCGCCATCCGGGCGCTGATCGCGAAACACGGCGGGCAGCTCGAGATTTTGGCGAAGATCGAGAACCTGGAGGGCGTCAGGAATTTTGACGAAATCCTGGCGGAGGCGGACGGCGTCATGGTGGCCCGGGGCGACCTCGGCGTGGAAATCCCGGCGGAGGACGTGCCGCTGATCCAAAAAGAAATCATCGCGAAATGCAACCGCGCCGGAAAGCCGGTCATCGTGGCGACGCAGATGCTGGAATCCATGACCTCGAATCCGCGCCCGACCCGGGCGGAGGCCAGCGACGTGGCCAACGCCATCCTCGACGGCACCGACGCCATCATGCTCAGCGGCGAGACGGCCAGCGGCGACTATCCGGCGGAGGCGGTGGAGACCATGGCGCGCATTGCCGAGCGCACGGAGCGCGCCCTTTCGTATCGCGAGATCATTGAGGGCGCGGGCGTGGAGCGGCACAAGACCACGGAAGCCATCGCCCACGCGACGGTGCAGCTCGCTTACGAGCTCGGCGCGAAGCTCATCATCACGCCGACGGCCAGCGGCTACACCACGCGCATGGTGTCGAAATATCGACCGAAGGCGGAAATCTTCGCCTTCACGGCGTCGGAGCAGGTGGCCCGCCATCTGAACCTCCGCTGGGGCGTGGAGCCTGTCGCGTCGCCGAGCCCGTGGAAAGACGCGGAGGAAATGGCGGATTTGGCGGTGGCGGCGGCGAAGGAAAAAGGACTCGTCGCGGAGGGCGACCGCACGGTCATCACCTCCGGCATCAAGGTCGCCGTCGGCAACACCAACGCCATCCGCGTTTACACCGTGAAATGACGTCGGAGGAAACAATAAAATTTTGAAGCAGGAAAGTAAGAATTCCTTGCCTCAGAATTTTCCATGGGCTTCAAATAATAGTAAAATCAATGAAGGAGAGATTGCCATGAACCAGAAAGCGGAAAAATTTGCGGAAATGCTGAAGAAGCTCCCGGACGACAACGTATTCGAGACGCGCGAGATCGAGGACGACGGCGGCCATCTTGTCCTCTTCCAGTCGAGCCTCGAAGCGAAAAAAGACCTTTTCGTCCCGCTGGGCGTATTCATCGACGATTCGATGTTCACCGTCGTGCGCGTCGCCGCTATGCTGGACGCCGTGAACGACGGCAACCGGGCGCAGGTCCGCGACTTTCTGGCGGAAATGAACCGCCTTTACAAGTTCAAGCATTACGAAAACGACGACGGCGATATCCTAATCGACGCTACTATTCCCGCGGACGTGGAACACTTCGACCCGGAGGCCGTCGCCATCGTCATCGACATGGTCTGGGACCATCTGAAGGAGCAATACGCCGCTTTGGAGAACGCAGTGCAGGGAAAATAAAACAGGCAGCCTTTCAGCGCGAACGAAATCATGCCGTTTGCGCTGATTATTTTTTGCTTTTCGATTTTTAGTTCACGAACGGAAAAAAATATGATACAATAAATGAAGTTTGGGAGGGGCGTCATGCGAATCATCACGGGCAAGGCGCGGGGCGCCCGCCTGAAGGCGCCGAAAGGGCTTTCCACAAGACCGACGTCGGACCGCGTGAAGGAATCGCTGTTCAGCATTTTGGGCGGACGCGTCGTCGGGCGGCGCGTGCTCGATCTTTTCGCGGGAACGGGCAGCCTCGGGCTGGAGGCGCTTTCCCGGGGCGCGTCGTTTGCCGTGCTGGTGGACCGCGCGACGGGAGATATCCTGCGGGACAACGCGGAGCATGCGCATCTTGCGGATGCAGCCCGCATCATGCGCGGCGACGTATTCGCGTCTTTGTCGCGGCTTGGCGCGGAAGGGGAGCGATTCGACCTCGTCTTTTGCGATCCGCCGTATGCCAAAGGGCTTTGGGAGCGTGCGCTGACTGCGCTTGACGCGTCGACGGTCCTTTCGGAAGAAGCGCTGGTCGTCGTGGAGTGCGGCGCCGATGAGAAAGCCTTGCCTCCATTGTCGCGCCTTTCGCTTGTGCGCGAGGAACATTACGGGCATACGACGCTGGTGCGTATTTTTGCCATGCGGGAGGGCGATGTATGAGGAGAGCGGTCTGCTCCGGCAGCTTCGATCCGGTGACGATGGGGCATGTCGATGTGTTTGAACGGGCGAGCCGCATGTTCGACGAGATTATCGTCGGTGTGTTTCACAATATCCGCAAGGAACCGTTTTTTACCGTGGACGAGCGGGTTCGGTTGATCCGCGAGGCCACCGGGCATATCCCGAATCTCTCGGTACATTCTTTTTCCGGCCTTTTGCCGGACTATATGCGGGAGGCGGGCGCCGAGGTCATCGTGCGCGGGCTCCGGTCGGTGACCGATTTCGAGTATGAGCTTCAGCAGGCGCAGATGCTCAAGCATATCGCGCCGGAAATCGAAACGGTGTTTATCCTGACGGGGCAGGAATATTATTTTGTCAGTTCCTCCGGCATCCGGGAGCTGGCGTTGTTCGGCGGCGATATTCACGGCTTGGTGCCTGAATGCGTAGAAAAAGCCGTGATCCGGAAGATGAAGAAGGACACGGTGTAAAGATAAAGAGCAAAGACAATATTATTGGAAGAAAGCAGGATGAAAGATGTCAGTAAACACGATCTTAGATGAAATCGAAAATCTCGTTGTCGATGGAAAGCGGATTCCGCTGACGAACCGGAGCCTCATCGACGAGATGGAGTTGGTGCATCTTGTCGATAATCTTCGCCAGGAGCTGCCGCTGGAAATCCAGAACGCGCAGCAGATCATGGACAGCAAGGACGCGCTGCTGAACGAGGCGCGGACGGAGGCAGACCAGATTCTCGCGAATGCCCGCGACGCTGCGGAGAAGATGACGGACGAGAGCAAGATTGTCCGTGAGTCGAAGGAGAAAGCCGAGCTGATCATGGAGCAGGCGGCGGCGCAGCGCAAGGAATTGATTGAAGCGTCCTATCAGCAGGCACGCCAGCTGCGCGTGAACGCGAACAATTACGCGAACCAGGTTTTCGATCATCTGATTCTGAACGTGGGAAACGCGCTTGCGGTTTTGAATCAGGCGAGGGAAGAACTGCAAAAGATGCCGGTGGAGCCGGAGATGCCCGAGCCGGAACCGCAACAGCCGCAGCAGCCGATGGCGCCTGCGAATTTTCCGGAGGAGTGAAACATGAAGCCTTTCCCCACCGCGGGAGGGGCTTTTTTTGTAAAACGGCGCAAGGGAGAAGGGGGCGCGGTCTTGAACAGGGACGAAATCCGGGGCTTGCTGGAACGCTGTCGGAACGGCGACGCGACGATAGAGGAAACGACGGAAGCCTTGGCGCGGATGCCGTATGAAAATCTCGGCTTCGCGCATATAGATCATCATCGGGAGCTTCGGCAGGGGTTTCCCGAGGTCATTTACGCGGAAGGAAAAACGAAGGAGCAGACTAGGGCTATATTCCAACGGCTGCTGTCGGAGAGCGCAAAGAGCGTCATGGCGACGCGGGTTTCGCCCGATAAGGCGGCGTTCGTCCGGGAGGCTGCGCCGGAGGCCGTTTATGACGAGGCAGCCCGCATTCTGTATGTGAAGCGGAATGTGGAACCGCCGGACGAGGATCGCCGCATTTTGGTGCTGACGGCGGGAACCAGCGATATTCCCGTAGCGCGGGAGGCCGTGCTGACGGCGGAGCTGATGGGAAACGCCGTGGACGCCTGCTTCGATGTTGGGGTGGCGGGGATTCATCGCCTTTTCGCTCACGAGGAGGAGATCCGTCGGGCGAACGTCATCGTCGTCGTTGCGGGAATGGAGGGCGCCTTGGCTAGCGTCGTGGGCGGCATGTCGGCGCGCCCGGTCATCGCGGTGCCGACCAGCGTCGGTTACGGAGCGAGCTTTCATGGGCTGTCGGCGCTGCTGGCGATGCTGAATTCCTGCGCGGCGGGCGTCGCGGTCATGAATATCGACAACGGGTACGGCGCGGGCGTGCTCGCAAGCAAGATTAATCGTATGAGATGAGGCGGTACCAATGAAAGCAATTTATCTTGACTGTTTTGCGGGAATCAGCGGGAACATGCTGCTCGGCGCGTTCTTGCAGGCGGGGCTGCCGGAGGCGCATCTGGTCGGGGAGCTCAGGAAGGTCTTGCCGCCGGGGGAGTTTTCCCTCGAAGTCACGGACGTCTCGAAAAACGGGATTCGCGCCAAGTATGTGCGGGTGCTCGTCGAAGGCGAGCCGGCGGAATTCCATGCCTCTGTTCCCACGGAGCACGGACATGACCATGTACATGAACACGAACATGGTCATGTACATGAACACGAACATGGTCATGTACATGAACACGAACATGGTCATGAACATGGACACGAGCATAAGCATGAGCATGGACATGAGCATGAGCATGAACATGAACACGGGCAGTGCCCGCATCATGAGGCGCATCATCACGCGCACCGCACGATGGCGACGATACGGGAAATGATCGAAGCTTCGACGCTGGGCGAGAACGTGAAGAAAAACAGCCTTGCGATTTTTGAGGAACTGGCGAGGGCGGAGGGAAAGGTACACGGTCTTCCCGCCGACGAGGTGCATTTCCACGAGGTCGGCGCGACGGATTCCATCGCCGATATTGTCGGGACGGCGATTGCGCTGGATTATTTCGGCGTGGAAAAGGTTTTCGTCTCGCGGGTCAATACCGGCAGTGGATTCGTCGAGTGCGCCCACGGCACGATGCCGGTGCCGGCGCCGGCGACGGCGGAGCTTTTAGCTGGATTCCCGTCCTATCACGCGGCTGACGAAAAGGAAATGACGACGCCGACGGGGGCGGCGGTCATCCGCACGCTGGCGGAATTCGCCGAGAACCTGCCCGGGGATTTCCAGCCGGAGCAGATTACTTACGGCGCGGGAACGTGGGAGCTTTCCATCCCGAACGTGCTGCGCATGTACCTCGGCGATTATCAGGGACGAGGCGCGCAGCGGCTATATATATTGGAAACAAATATTGACGACATGAACCCGCAGGATTACGGTTACGTGTACGAGCGGCTCTTGGAGGCGGGCGCGCTGGACGTTTGGGCGACGCCGATTTTCATGAAAAAGAACCGCCCGGCGACGACGCTTTCCGTGATGGTCGGGGAACTGGAAAAAGACGCGTGCGTGGACGTCATCTTCCATGAGACGACGAGCATCGGCCTGCGCGTGGTTCCCGTAGGCGCGCGCATAGAAGCTGCGCGGCGGACGGCGATGGTGGAGACGCCCTACGGCGAGGTATCTTGCAAGATCAGCGCGTATAAAGGCCATATCGTTTCACTTTCGGCGGAGTACGAGGACTGCCGCCGCCTCGCGAAGGAAAACGGCGTGCCTCTGAAAAAGGTGCGGGCGGACGCGTTGGCGGAGCTTCGCCGCAGACTGGGGGAGTGATCGTATGGACAGGGCAATAGAGGTCCCGCTTAGGCGCGCTACGCGTTCGTGGAAAAGAACCATAGGAAAATATTTCATGCTGTTTCTCGGCGCGTTCATCGCGTCTATCGGGCTGGAAATCTTTCTCGTCCCGAACAAGATTATCGACGGCGGCATCGTCGGCCTTTCCATCATGGCGGGCGCAATCACGAAGCAGGAGTATGGTATTTTTCTCGTGTTGTTCAATCTGCCTTTCCTTTATCTCGGTTACAAGCAAATCGGCAAGGATTTTGCATTAGCGACGTCCGTTGCCATCGTTTTTTTGTCAGTTTGGACGGCCTATTTTAAGCCGATTCCGCAGCTTACCGACGACCTTTTTTTGGCGGCGATTTTCGGCGGTATCATCGACGGCATCGGCGTCGGCATGATCATGCGGGCGGGCGGCTCGCTGGACGGCACAGAAATCGTGGCGATTATCGCGGACAAGAAATCGGTCTTTTCCGTAGGCGAAGTCGTGATGTTCATCAACCTTTTCATTTTCACGGCGGCGGGATTTTTGTTCGAATGGGAGCAGGCGATGTATTCGGTTGTCGCCTACTATGTCATTTCGCAAACGATTGACGTCGTACTTAAGGGCATGGATGAATCGTATTCCGTCCAGGTGGTTACACAAGTGCCGGACGAAATCGGTGAGGCGCTGATGGGCGAGCTGGGCCGCGGCGTCACATACATTTACGGCGAGGGAGGCTACACAAAAGAGAAGAAAAAAGTGCTGTGCGCCGTTGTCACACGGCTTGAGGTGCAGCGTGTGAAAGAGATCGTGCTGGAATATGATGAGTCGGCCTTCGTCACCATCAATCTCGTCAACGACGTCGTCGGCGGGCGGTTTAAGAAGAGCGGACATTGATTTTCTTGACAAGGGAAAAGTCTGTCGCTATAATAGGCTGAGGTTGGTTTCGATGGAAATGAGACTGAAGATAGGCGAGCGCGAGGCAGCCCTTGGCTACAAGGGCGGCTTTCGTTTTGAGACGACGGCGGAAGGACTTGGCGTCCGAGAGCAGGACGCGCGCTTTACAGGTCCCGTTTTCGTGGAGGGGACGCTCGAAAATACGGGCGGTTCGTTTCGCGTTACGGGCGAGATACGCGCAAGACGTTCGTTCGTCTGCGACCGGTGCCTTGCAGAGGCGGAAACGTCGGAAAGCTATCCTTTTGCGGAGGAATTTCGCAAAGGGGAGGAGACGGACGACGGAGCGTTTTTCGGGGCCGATGGCATTGCGTTGGCTCCGCTGGCAAGAGACGCGATTCTTTGCTCGCTTCCGATTCGAAATCTTTGCCGTCCCGATTGCAAAGGGCTTTGCCCGAAGTGCGGGGCGGATCTCAATCAAGGCGATTGCGGCTGCGACCGGGAGGTCACAGATCCGAGGCTTGCAGTCTTGAAAGATTGGATGAAAAATAATTCTGACGGTATTTAAGGAGGTGTATCGAAATGGCAGCGCCGAAACGCAAAATGTCGAAATCGCGCCGCGACAAGCGCCGCGCAAATTGGAAACTTACGGTGCCGGGCTATGTTCTTTGCCCGCAGTGCCATGAGCCGAAGCTCCCTCATCATGTGTGCATGGAGTGCGGTTTCTATGACGGCAAGGAAGTTATCGCTCAGGGTGAGTAAAAACCAAGAAGGAGAGCGGGCGGAGCAGCCTGCTCTCTTTTTGCTTGCATTTTAATTGGAAAGCAAGTATAATCAAACGATATGATTGAGAAAAATAACGAGTTGGTTCTGAGCGGTTCTTGCGGACGGCGCTTTTTTGCCGTTTCCTGCAAGGGGATATACGTGCTGATTTCGTATCCCGCCTACAGGAGGGATTCCTGATGAAAATAGCAGTCGACGCCATGGGGGGCGATTACGCCCCGAAAGAGATCGTTCTCGGCGCACTGCGGGCCGCCCGGCAGTTTGATTGCGAGATTGTGCTGGTCGGCGATGAAGAGAAAATTAAAGAAGTTCTTGCGTCGGAAAGAGATTGGGAAAAGCTGAAGATCACGGTGCGTCATGCCGGCGAAGTCGTCGAGATGGACGAGCATCCGGCGGACGCGGTTCGGCAGAAGAAAGATTCCTCGGTCGTGGTCGCGACGCGCTTGGTGCGCGACGGCGAATGCGACGCGGTGATCTCGGCGGGCAGCACGGGAGCGGCGGTGGCCGCGGCCCAGCTTGTCCTGAAGCGTATCAAGGGCATCAAACGCCCGTCCATAGCGACGCCGATTCCGACGCCGCAGGGCGCCACGCTGATGCTGGATTCCGGCGCCAATGTGGATTCCAAGCCGATCCATCTCTTGCAGAGCGCGCTGATGGGCTCGATCTATTCCGAGCTCGTCTATGGCCATAAGTCGCCCCGGGTCGGCCTTCTCAACATTGGCGAGGAGGAGACGAAGGGGGACGAGCTCGCCCGCGAGACGTATCCGCTTCTGACGTCTTTGGGCGAACGGCAGGTAATCCGGTTTACGGGCAATGCCGAGGGACGGGACATTCCCAAAGGGAATTTCGACGTGGTCGTCTGCGACGGCTTTGTCGGGAACGCGCTGTTGAAATTCGGGGAAGGCCTTGCGAAAACGATCATCCGGCTCGTCAAGGACGAGCTGATGAGCGCCGGTCCTTTGGCGAAGCTGGGCGCGCTTTTGGTGAAATCCTCATTGAAAAAACTTGCGAAACGTCTCGACGTGACCGAATACGGCGGCGCGCCGCTTTTAGGCGTGAACGGCTGCGTCATCATCAGCCACGGCTCTTCCAACGCCAAGGCGATTACCAGCGCCATACGGGTTGCCAACGACTTTGCGCGCAGCAATGTATTGGAAAGAATTCAGGATACCATCGTAAAGGAGGAGATGCTGCTCAATGACATCGACGACAATTGACGCCGGCGTCCTTGGCACGGGCTTTTACGTGCCGGAGCGCATCCTTTCGAATTTTGACCTTGAAAAGATGGTCGAAACGAGCGACGAGTGGATAGTGGAACGCACAGGCATCCATGAGAGGCATATCTCGGCGAAGGACGTTCCCGCCTCGGAGCTTGCTTATCAAGCGGCTGTCCGGGCGCTGGCGGACGCGCATACGAAGCCGGAAGAAGTGGACCTCATTATTTGCGCGACGCTGACGGGAGACGCGGTTTGCCCTTCCACGGCAAGCTTTATCCAGGACAAGCTCGGCGCTGTCAACGCGGCGGCCTTTGACCTGGCGGCGGCCTGTTCCGGCTTTGTCTACAGTTCCACGGTGGCAGCGCAGTTCATCAAGACAGGGACATATCGCCGGGTATTGGTCATCGGCGTTGAGGTGCTCTCGAAATTTTTGGATTGGAAAGACCGAAACACCTGCGTGTTGTTTGGGGACGGCGCAGGCGCCGCCGTTTACGGGCCGGTGGAAAAGGGCTTCGGCATCCTGAGCTTTGATCTCGGGAGCGACGGCAGCGGCACGGGCTTGCTGGGGATTGCGTCCGGCGACCGGGGGCGCGCGCTGGTTGAGGGCCAAAAACAGAACTGCGTTTACATGAACGGCGCGGAAGTTTTCAAGTTCGCCGTTCGCGCCATGGGCTCGACGATGAAGCGATCCATGGAGCGCGCCGGGCTGACGGAAAAAGATGTGGACTGGCTCGTTCCGCATCAGGCAAATATAAGAATTATCCGATCCGCGGCAAAACGTCTTGCATTGCCGCTGGAAAAGGTTATAATCAATATTGGGAAATACGGGAATGTGCCTGCCGCCTCGATACCGATGGCTCTCGCTGAGGCCGCGGGCGAAGGCCGGTTCAAGAAGGGCGACATCGTCGTCTTGGCCGGATTCGGCGCGGGCCTGACATGGGCTTCCTGTATCATGCGATGGGCGAAGGAGGATTTGTAATGTTTGAAGAAAATGCGATTTGCAAGATGCTTGGGCTGAAGTACCCGATCTTCCAAGGCGGTATGGCTTGGCTCGGCACGGCGGAACTCGCGTCCGCGGTGTCGGAGGCGGGCGGCCTCGGCATCATCGGCGCAGGGCATATGCCGCCGGACGTGCTTCGGGCGGAAATCCAAAAGGTGAAGAAGGCGACGAAAAAGCCCTTCGGCGTCAATATCATGCTGATGTCCCCCTTCGTCAAGGAAGTCATGCAGTTGATGCTGGACGAGCGCGTGCCTGTTGTGACCACGGGCGCGGGCAATCCCGGCGAGTATATCCCGTCGCTGAAAGAGATCGGAACCAAAGTCATTCCCGTCGTGGCTTCCGTGGCCTTGGCGAAGCGTCTCGTCCGTACGGGCGTGGACGCGGTCATTGCGGAAGGCATGGAGAGCGGCGGTCATATCGGCGAGCTGACGACGATGGCCTTGGTGCCGCAGGTAGTGGACGCGGTGGATGTTCCCGTCATCGCGGCCGGCGGCATCGGCGATTCCCGCGGCGTCTGCGCGGCGTTCGCGCTGGGCGCGCAGGCGGTGCAGATGGGCACGCGCTTCGTCATGTCCGAGGAGTGTATCGCCCATGAGAATTATAAGAATCTCGTATTGAAGGCCCGCGACCGTTCCACGGTTGTTACGGGACGTTCCACCGGGCATCCGACCCGAGTGCTCCAGAACAAGCTCACGCGCATTTATCTCGAGAAAGAGGCGGCGGGCGCTTCGTCGGAAGAATTGGAAAAGCTGAGCCTGGGCACGCTGCGCATGGCGTCGCGGGAAGGCGACGTGGAGATGGGCTCGGTGATGATCGGGCAGATTTCCGGCATGATGAACGACGTCAAGCCGGTCCGCGTGATTCTGGAAGACTTGGTCAAGGGAGTTGCGGCGGCCGCCGAGAACGTGCACAAGAGCTTCCGCTGACGAGGAGGAACGAATGGGCAAGATAGCGTTTGTTTTCCCAGGGCAGGGCGCGCAGACCGTAGGTATGGGAAAGGACTTTTACGAGGCTTACGATATTGCCAGGAAGCGGTTTGACGAAGCCGACGAGGCGCTGGGATATTCCATAAAGAAACTTTGCTTTGAGGGGCCGGAGGAGGAACTTCGGCTGACGGCGAACACGCAGCCCGCGATTCTGACGGTCAGCGTGATTGCGGCGGAGATTTTGAAAGAGCGCGGCGTAGAGCCGGACGTAGCCGGAGGCCACAGCCTCGGCGAGTATTCCGCTCTGGTGGCGGCAGGCGTTTTGGATTTTGCGGACGCGGTGCGCCTCGTGCACAAGCGCGGCATGTATATGCAGGAAGCCGTTCCCGTGGGCGAGGGCGCCATGGCTGCGGTCATGGGACTTTCCCGCGAAGAGATTGTCGGGATTTGCGAAAAAATCAACGCTTCGGCGGCGGTGCAGGCGGTGAACCTGAACTGCCCGGGGCAGACGGTTATCGCAGGGGCGACGAAGGGCGTAGAACAGGCTGTGGAGGCGCTCAATGCGGCGGGCGCGAAAAAGTGCGTGATCCTGCCGGTCAGCGCTCCTTTCCATTCGACGCTGATGGAGCCTGCGGCGAAAAAATTGGCGGCGGAGCTCGACCAGGTGACGCTCCGCGACGCGAAGTTTCCCGTGGCGTCGAATTACACGGGCAAGCTCGAAACGAAGAAGGAAGAGATCAAGGAAAATCTCGTCCTGCAGGCGGCGCATCCCGTTCTTTGGGAGGACTGCGTCGCGGCGATGCAGTCGTTTGGCGCGGACGCGTTTATCGAGGCGGGACCGGGCAAAACGCTTTGCGGCTTCAACAAGCGGATTGACCGTAAAATCAAGAATATGAACGTAGAAGATACGGCTTCCCTCGAAAAAACTCTTGACACATGGAAGGAGGTTCGTTAATATGCTTTTAGATGGAAAGTGCGCCCTTGTGACGGGGGCTTCGCGGGGTATCGGCCGCGCCGTTGCCCTAAAGCTCGCCTCGGAAGGGGCGAAGGTCGCTTTGAATTTCGCCGGGAATGAGGCTGCGGCAAATGCCGTTTGCGAGGAAATCAAGTCGGCGGGCGGTCAGGCGATTCTCGTCAAGGCGGACGTTTCTGATGAAGCGGCGGTGCAGCAGATGGTGCAGACGGTCGCGGAGGCTTTCGGGCGCATCGATATTCTCGTGAACAATGCCGGCATTACCCGTGACGGGCTTTTGGCCCGGATGAAGGAAGAGGATTGGGACGCGGTCCTTTCGACGAACCTCAAGGGCGTGTTCCTGACGACGAAAGCGGCGACAAAGCTGATGATGAAGCAGCGTGCCGGTCGAATCGTCAATATGGCCTCGGTGGTCGGCGTCACCGGCAATGCGGGACAGGCGAATTACTCGGCGGCCAAGGCGGGCGTCATCGGGTTCACGAAGACCATCGCAAAAGAGCTGGCGAGCCGGGGGATTACGGCAAACGCCGTGGCTCCGGGATTTATTGATACCGATATGACTTCGGCGCTTTCGGACAAGGCGAAAGAAGCTGCGCTCTCCGGCATTCCGCTGGGACGCATGGGTACGCCGGAAGATATCGCTGCTGCCGTCTTGTTCCTTGTGTCGGACCAGGCGTCCTACATTACGGGACAGGTACTGAACGTAGACGGCGGCATGGTTATGTGATAGATAGCAAAATCTTTGGAGGGAGGTGAATACAGCATGGCGACGTTTGATAAGGTCAGGGACATTGTAGTCGAGCAGCTTGGTGTTGAGGCGGACGATGTCACGATTGAGTCCACGTTTATTGATGATTTGGGTGCCGATTCACTGGATATTGTCGAGCTGATTATGGCTTTTGAGGAAGAGTTTAGTATTGAGATTCCGGATGAGGCTGCTGAAAAGATCAAGACGGTACAGGATGTTGTGAACTATATCGACCAGAACCAGGGCAAATAAGGAACTGGTACGCCTGGTATCCTTTCCTGTGAAAAGCCCCGTGATTCTTTCACGGGGCTTTCTGAGGGAAGGGGAAATGGGGGGTTACGTTTGAAACTTCCAGAACTGAAGATTGGCGGTAGGATAGCAAAAGTTCCTATCGTGCAGGGCGGCATGGCGATCCGCCTGTCGACGGCGCGGCTTGCCGCGGCGGTGGCCAACCAGGGCGGAATAGGCCTGATTGCGGCTTCCGGCATGTCGAATAATGAGCTTCGGTATGAAATCCGAATGGCGCGTTCCCTTACGAAGGGCGTCATCGGCATAAATATTATGGTTGCGGCGAAGAAATTCAGCGAAATCGTCAAGACGGCGATCGACGAAGGAATCGACCTCGTCGTGGCGGGCGCGGGCTTCTCCCGTGATATGTTTGGACTTGGAAAAGAATCGGGGACGCCAATCGTGCCGATTGTGTCCTCCGTTAAGCTTGCAAAAATATCCGAGCGTCTCGGCGCGACGGCCATCGTCGTCGAGGGCAAAGAGGCCGGCGGCCATTTGGGGACGGACATTTCCGTCAGGAATCTGATTCCGGACATCCGGGCGGCGGTCAAGATTCCCGTCATCGCGGCGGGCGGCGCGCTTCACGGCCAGGACGTCGTGGATTTGATCAAAATGGGCGCGAACGGCGTGCAGATGGGTTCGCGGTTCGCTTCCAGCGCTGAGGCGAATTCCGCGCCGATGCTCAAGGAATTTTACTTGAAATCGAAGCCGGAGGACATCGTCGTCATTCACAGTCCGGTGGGACTGCCGGGGCGCGCGGTCCGAAATCCTTTTGCCGAGCGCATCATGAACGGGAATGTTCCGCCGACGCGCTGCGATAACTGCCTGAAAGAGTGCAAGCACAATTTCTGCATCATTCGCTCGTTGATTCGGGCGCAGCAGGGCGACGTGGATACCGGGCTCGTCTTTACGGGCGAGTATATTTCCCGTATCAAGGAAATTCTTCCCGTCAAGGAAATATTCCGTCGGTTGATGGCGGAAGTGGAGGCGGCGAACTGACGGGCCGTCCGCAGAGAACACGGGTAAAATGCTTTTGAGAGGTGTTACGTTTTGACGAATCGTGTGGTCTTGACCGGTATTGGCGTTATTTCGCCGATTGGAAACGGCCGGGAAGCTTTTTGGCAGGCGCTGGTTGACGGAAAGAACGGCATCGAGCGGATTACGCGTTTTGACGCGTCGGAATGCGCTTCGCAGATTGCGGGCGAGGTCAAGGACTTCAAGCCGGAGGACTATATCGACAAAAAAGAAGTCAAGCGCATGGATCGCTACACGCAGTTTGCCGTAGCCGCTTCCAAGATGGCGGTGGAGGATGCGGGTCTCGATATGGAAAAGGAAGATCGCGACCGCATCGGAACCTATATCGGATCGGGCGTCGGCGGCATTGATACGCTGCATGCGCAGTATAAGAAGCTTTTTGATAAGGGGCCGCATTTTGTCAGCCCGTTCTTTATCCCGATGATGATCGGGAATATGGCGGCGGGCCAGACGTCCATCGCCCTTGACGTGCACGGACCGTCCTGCGACATCGTTACGGCCTGCGCTACGGGTACGGACTGCATCGGTGCGGCGTTCCGCGTCTTGCAGTATGGCGAAGCGGATGTGATGATTGCGGGAGGCACCGAGGCGGGAATTTCCGCCGCGCCGGTGGCCGGATTCAGCTCCATGAAGGCGCTCTGCACCGATCATAACGACGATCCTGCGCACGCTTCCCGTCCTTTTGACAAGAACCGCAGCGGTTTTGTCATGGGCGAGGGCGCGGGCATTGTCATTCTTGAAACTTTGGAACATGCGAAAAAGCGCGGCGCGCATATTTACGCAGAAGTGGCGGGTTACGGGCGCAATTCCGACGCCTATCATGTCACGAGTCCGGCGCCCCATGGCGTCTATCAGGCGAAATGCATGAGCCTTGCGATTGCCGACGCCGGCCTTTCACCGGACGATATCGATTATGTGAACGCGCACGGCACTTCAACGCACATGAACGACCTCGGCGAGACGGAGGCCTGCAAGACGGTCTTCGGCGCGAGGGCGAAAGACGTGCCCATCAGTTCCGTCAAGTCCATGACGGGGCACATGCTGGGCGCGGCTGGCGGCGTTGAGTGCATCGCGACGGCTCTCACGGTGGAAAACGACATGCTGCCGCCGACGATCAATTACGAGACGGTAGACGTCGAGGAAGGCCTCGATCTCGATTATGTGCCGAACGTATCGCGGAAGCATACGGTACGCGCGGCTATTTCCAATAACTTCGGTTTCGGCGGGCACAATGCTTGCGTTGTTTTGAAGAAATTCGTGGAGTGAGGCAATGAGGGCGGCACTGACGGAAGCGCGGCGAAAAGAACTTTTGACGCTTTCGGAACGGCTGGGCGTTGCGTTTCGCGATATTTCCCTGCTGGATCAAGCGTTGACGCACACTTCCTTTGCTAACGAATCGGTGCGCCGGAAGGTCGTTCACAACGAGCGATTGGAGTTCCTCGGGGACGCGGTGTTGGAGCTTGCGACAAGCACCTATTTGTTTCGTCAGTTTCCGATGATGCCGGAGGGCGATCTTACAAAAGCCAGAGCGTCGGTGGTTTGCGAGGCGGCGCTTCATCGTCGGGCTTCGGAGGTGGATCTCGGCGCGTTCCTGCTTCTTGGTCATGGCGAGCAGGCTACGGGAGGACGAGAAAGGCCTTCTATTCTTGCGGACGCCTTTGAGGCGGTCATTGGCGCGCTTTACCTCGATCAAGGCTGGCAGACGGCGTCTGATTATGTCGTGCGGCAGCTTCGGCAGGAGCTTTTGGAGGTCGAGCACGGACAGAACATCAAGGACTATAAAACGATATTGCAGGAATTGATTCAGCGCCATCCGGGGCAGCATATCGTTTATGAGTTATTGTCGGCCACGGGGCCGGATCATGCGAAAGAATTCAAGGTGGCGGTGCGGGTCAATGGACTTGCATACGGCGTCGGCGTCGGGCGCAGCAAAAAGGCGGCCGAGCAAAATGCGGCGCAGCAGGCGCTGCCGAAATTTCAAGAGCAAGAGGGATAATCAGGGGTGATAAAAAGAGCCGTTGCGTTTTGCAATGGCTTTTTTTTTCGGAAACGGAGGGACAGCGTGTGCGGCAGCTTATTTTTTTAGGTACGGGCGCGGCAATGGCGACTGAGTGCTACAATGCCTGTTTCTTGCTCCGTACGCCGGATGACGAATATTTTTTGACCGACGCGGGCGGCGGCAACGGCATCCTGCGGCAGATGAAGTGCGCCGAAATCCCCTTTGAACGGCTTCGGTGCATGTTCGTCACGCACGGGCATTCCGATCATATCATGGGAACGGTCTGGGTGATCCGGCGGATTGCTTCGCTGATGAACAAAGATTTCTACGGCGGGGAATTCCATATCTATTGCCACGACGTAGCGTGCGAAATCATCGAGATGATGGCGCAGATGCTGTTGACGAGGGCGGAGTTGGCGCAGTATGGAAAAAGGATCCGGCTCCACGAAATACACGATGGGGAGCAGGTCAGCTTTCTCAATATGAAGCTGACGGCTTTCGATATTCGTTCGTCGAAGGCGAAGCAGTTCGGCTATCGGCTGCGGTTCGCCAACCGGCATTCGCTCGTCTGCCTTGGCGACGAACCATACAACGAGCGGTGCCGCGCCTTCGTGGAAAAAGCGGACTGGCTGGTTTCCGAGGCGTTCTGCCTCGAAGCGGACAAGGAGAAATGCAGAGCCGCTGAAAAAAATCACGGCACCGTAAAGGAGGCGGCAATCAACGCGGAAAAAGTCGCCGCCAAGCATTTAGTGCTGTATCACACTGTGGACACGACGCTCGAGCGGCGCAGGGAACTTTATACGGCGGAAGCATCCGGGCATTTCCATGGAGAGGTGTATGTCCCTGACGACTTAGATGTGATTGATATGGATTGAAGTTTTGTGGTATAATATTCAAGATAAAGTCTCAGCAAATGTGTGCAGCTGCCGGTTCGGGTTGTTGGTCGGCGTATGGAACGGATTCGAATGATTATGGGGTGAATCGGGTATGAGACAGTGCATGGATTCCGAAAATCTGCATCTTCGCTTGCGGAAAATTATAGGGCAGGTTCAGGCGATTGAACGAATGATTGACGAGGACATCCCCTGCGAGGACATTTTGTCGCAGATAAACGCGGTCAAGTCCGCGACCCACAAGGTGGGGCAGATTGTCCTGGAGGGCCACATCCAGCATTGCGTCCGGGACGGCATCATCCACGGCGATCCGGATCGGACGATCGAGAGTTTCACAAAGGCCGTGGAACGTTTTGCTAATATGACTTGATAATTGAATATTAATGGTACAAAAAGCGTCCCATGCGGCTCAATGAGTCGGCATGGGACGCTTTTTGTATGGAGTAGGCGTGCGTTACATAGTCACGCTTTTTTTGTCGTCATTTTCCTGATGGGTATCAGCATCTGCTGTCTGATGAAAGTGGGCAATCATGGCAAGTTGCGTTTTGTTGCCTGTTTTGTGCAGAAGGTTGCTGATATGGAAGCGGACTGTGCGTTTAGTGATGAATTGCGCTTCGGCAATTTCTTCGGCATTTTGTCCTTTCAAGATTTCCATCAAAATTTCGGACTCCTTTGCCGTCAAGTTGTAACGATGGCAATAAGTAGTGAAAGCATCTTTGCTCTCCGCTTTTGCAATTTCCACTTTGGAGGGAGGAGTGGGAGTTTGCAGCGACGTATTGGGAGACGGCGCGGAGGCGGACACAAATTCTTTGGTCGTCTGCGGCGGAACGAGGTCTTCTGTAATTTGTTCCGGTACGGGCTTCTCCACTGGCATTTTCGTTGTAGAGGAAGCGTCAGTCGGAAGTTCTTTCGGTGTTGTTGCCTCGATGATGGGTGCAGAGGCAGAGGCGACAACAAAGATTGGTGTCTCTGTGGCGGCTGTTTGTAATGTGCCAAGATAGATGAGGGTACCATGGTAGAGCAGAACAACGGCGATGAGCAAGAGTGTCGTGTAAATGGCGAGCATCGTCATTTCCGAAATTATGGGCCATAGCCAAAGCCCCAGTGCCAACCCGAAACTTGTCAAGGGGAGCCCGACAATGCGACCCATCGCTGCCCAACGTTCAGGTTCGTCGGATTGTGCTGCTGCGTGCAAAAATCCCACCGTCAGTAAAATGATGGTCGGCCCGGAACAGATTGTTTCGACAATTTGCGAAAGCAGTAGAAACATTTGCGTGTCGAGGGCGCGGAACCACAAATAATAAGCGTTCATCAGCAACACAATCGCAGGCAGGATGGAGAAGTGTTTGTCCGCCAGCCAACCAAAGAACACCAACCCAATCGAGTAGCAGAGCCGTGACGTTGGGAAGGTCGGGGCAAATTCCTTGAAATGCATGACTGTCACACAATCGGAAAAGCCCATCAGCAGGGATAGAAGTGCTGCGCCAAGGAGCAAATAGACGCGGCTTTGAAGGAAAAAGGCGTGCTGCGCAGGGGCACCATTTTGCGGTAGCAAAGATGCTTCCGTATCATTTGTGTAGTTTACCTTTCGGGAAAGCAAAGCGAAAGCGGCGAGGCAGGGCAGCGATACCCACTGCGTCACAGACAGGGGAGGAAAATAGGTGTCTGCCGTGCCGACGACGAATTGCAGGAATGCAGATAAGCCGTATGAAACGCCGATAAAACGACCAAAAAGCGTCGCGGATACTTCCGTTGTCGCGCGATACAAAATATACGCGGTCAAAAAACCCCATCCGAGAATGGACAGGGCGACGCCGAAAGTGAAAAGCGGCGGAACAAAATATAGGCACAATTCGCCGACGGAGCAAAGACCGACCATATAGAAGGGGGCGCGTCGTTGCAGATACTCCGACAGGCGGCGAAAACCGAAAGAAAAACAAGCCATGCCCAACGCGCCGGAACAGGAAATCAAGGCGGTATTCACAGCGATGCGATACGGGGCGTCATCGCCGAGAGCGAAAAAGCCGTGGTCGCCGCTCATGACGCGGGTATAGACGAGAATAAGATACGTGTAGATTAGGGTTGTTGAAAGAAGCAGTCGTGTCGGAAACAAGAAAAGGACCTCGCAGAAAATAATTTTAGTATGCGGTTATTATACACTTTTTCAAGATGAAGCGCAAAAATAAAAACGAGAGGGGGAACCTGAAAACCCTTGCAATTACTGGAAACTGTCACATTGTACAGGTAAGAAAAATTGCGATTTTTTGTAAAACTGTCGGAAACGACAGTAGGATTTTGACATGATTCGGCATAATGTAATATTCGAGTTTTTTCATCATCCAATATCCGCAATCATGTTTGGTGATGCTGGACAAATACGAAGGGAGAAAAGGGATTATGAGCACATGCAGTAAGAAAAAGTTGACAAGGCTCGTCTTAACGGCGCTTTTGTCCACTGGGGGGGGATTGCTTGCTTTTGGGAATCAAGCGGAGGCTGCGACGGAGACGCAAATTACGACACAAGCAGATGCCAATCCGTATAATGGCGACGGCGGCGCTGATTTGACAATCAATGGTCAAGATGATGGGTTTGGAAACTGGACGGCAATCAATGCAACGGAAAATATAAATATTGGACTGAATACGGCAGGAAACGCGCCGAACGGAAAAACTCTCATCATTAACGGAGTCATAAATGCTGGAGGAAATCAAGTTAATCTCGGTTTGGGCGCGGGATCGACATGGTATATAAAAGGCGAAGCCGGATCGTATCCGTTTAGCTCCGTTAATAATTTGTACTTGGATGGCGGCGTCATTGACGCGGCGACGTATTGCGACGGGCGTGCCAATATCAATGTTGCGAATTTGTATGGTACGGGTACGTTTTATACGGTCGGCGAGATTGTGGCAAATGCCTTTGACCCCACTGGATATTTGTTTGAAGGCTCCAGTATGAGTATTACGACTATGCAGCCGGGAGCGGTGCTGAATGTCGGAGTTGCCGTGAGAAATTCTGAAATTCCTGCTTCTTTTGGTTGTGATCCGGTTGTTACAAGTCCAGGCGGCTCAGGAACACATTTTTCAATCGGGGGAAATATTAAGGCGGTGCCGTTTGTGTACGGATCTAAGACCTATACGGCAGTGCTGGAAGCGAAGGACGACCCTTATGGGGATGGAGTCTTTGATAGCGGTGTTCTTGTTAAATCCTTCAATACGGACAGCACTACGGCGAACGAGAACACCATGACGGCGGCGGACAGCAAATTTGCGCTGAACAGCCTCTTCCTTGCGGAGACGAACAATCTGCAAAAGCGCATGGGCGAGCTTCGTGGTTTAAAACCGGCAGAGTCCGGCGCGTGGGCAAGATTCGGGCATGGCGATTTGAAGCCGTCGGACGGGCGCGCGGCGGAAGCGAAGTACAACATGGTGCAGGTCGGCTATGATTGGGACAAGAAGCTTGCAGACGGCATCCAGTACCAGGGCTTCGCGGTTTCGCACATGAGCGGTTCTTCGTGGTTTGAGCAGGGAACTGGCGAACTGCGGGAGACGACGCTTTCCCTGTACCGCACATGGATCGGCAAACGCGGGCATTATTATGATGTGATTGCGAAAGTCGGCGAGTATTCCGACGACTATAAGGTGTGGCCGAATTTAGGGGACGACGCGTATGCGGAGGCGTCTTCCCGTACATGGGCGTACAGCATCGGAGGAGAATACGGCTATCGGCAGGCGTTGCCGAACAATACGTATGTCGAGCCGTCGGGAGAATTGATTTTGGGGCGCATGAACGGCGTCGGATATACGATTCAAGACGAGGACGCCCATGTTGACGCGATGAATCATGCCATTGTGCGGCTGGGAGCGACTTACGGCGCAAATCTTGCCGGGGACAAGGCAAATGTGTATTTGAAAGCAAATTATTTCCATGATTTCGGCGGCGGTTTCGATGTGCGCTACGGCGATACGGCCTACAATCGTGACGGCGTTCGGAACTGGTGGGAGTTTGCTGTTGGCGGGAATGTCAAAGCGGGCGATAATTGCAATGTGTATGCAGAATTAGCCAAGAATATAGGCGACCTCCGCAGTGACGTGAAAGTAAATCTTGGCGTTCGTGTGAGCTTCTGATGCAATAAAACGGGATAACAAACAACCGCAAGCCTTAGCGAAATTTTCGTTAGGGCTTGCGGTTGTTTTGCAGGAGAATGAAAAGAAATGTCGAATTATCTTTATTATCATTCATGGCGGAGGCGTTTTTATGCTTCGGGAGGTTTCGAGGATTCTTGCGCAGCTCAAGGGCGAGCGGTTCATGGGCGGGCTCATTGCAAAGGCGGTTTGGCGTCAGGGCGGCGAGATGAAGGAAGCGGAAGGTCTGACCGTGCTGCGCGACCGGAAAGATACCGTTATTGCCTGCGGGCGTATCGGCGATACTTCGCTGACGCTGACGATGCTTTTGGGACGGTTTGACCCAAAAGACATAGAGAAGGAGATCGAGGCGGCGCGGGCGGAGGCGGCGAACGAGACGCCGGAGGCGGGCGGCAGGCCGTGGCATACGTTTGCGCCGGCCGAGGTGGCCGAGTTTGTCCGCGCGGTGAACGACGTCAATACGATTCATCAGGGAGAGCGGCCTGTGGTGCCGGGGCTCCTGATTTTGGAGCGGCTGCTTAAAACGCCGGGATATGAAGGTGCGGCGCATCTGACGCTGAAGTTCATTCGGCCCGCGTTTTCAGGCGAGGCGCTGACGATTGCGGAGGCGGAGAAAGGGAAGTTTACGATTCGCGGCGAGGCGGCTTTGGTCGAGGGAACGGCAAAGGAAAAGTAAAAAAGCCTTCCCCTGTAGGGAAGGTGGCGCGCGAAGCGCGACGGATGGGGCCTTGTTGGTGTTGATGAAAACCTCACCCACCGTCTGCGACGGTCCCTTCCCATAGGGGAGGGCAAGGAATGAAAAACGGCGATGCGGTTTGGGCTGCATCGCCGTTTCTTGCGTTTTATTTCGGATTTTTGCGGGCTCTTCTTTTTCTTACTTTTGCGGCTTTCGCTTTCAGCCGGCCCTCCTCTTTTTGGGCGGCGGCGTCGTTTTGCTTCTGCTTGGCGTATTCGACGCCCATGCCGGTGATCTTGTGGCGGACGGTCATGAGCGGGTGGCGCAGGAGCATCTTATTGCGCGAGCCGTCCATGATTTCCATGAAGGTCTTGTTTGCTGCTTCGCCGAAGCATTTTTCGTCGCAATGATCGCAAAGGGGCTTGGTGACGCCGTATTTGCAACGCCCGAACTTCAGCAGGACGGTGGTGAGAAGCGCCGTGCACTTTGGGCAGAGCTTACCGTCCTTCGTGTCGTGGTTCGCGTTGCAGTAAACGGCGAAGGAGGTCTTGATGTTCTCTTTTTCTTTGGTCCGGTTTTCCTTCAAGCCCGCAATCGGGTCTTTTTTCTTGCGGAAACGCTCAGGGAGGAATTTTTGGATTTTGTCCATGAAGGCCATCTTTCAGTCTCCTTTTTCTTTGTAAACTTCAGTTCTTATCATTTTAATCTGCGGAGCGGGGAAAAGCAAGCAATTTTTCGCGGAGATTCGGTCTTTTCATCCGCTCATCGCCCTGCGTATAGGCGCGGCGCGTTTCATGTTCCGTATCCGCCGCAGTTCTTCAAGGAAAACTGCGCGGCGCATTTTCGGCACATGATGTTTCATATGGGTCAGGAGATGCTCACGGCGGCCGGACGGGAGCTCCGAATCGTTTCCCGGCGATTCAAAAAAATCTGTTGCGCCGAAGGCGCGGGCGTATTACAATGAGTAGGAATATGCAGGAAAGTATAGCGGCCTCGGTCGCGAGAGAACGGGAGTGTGTTATGGAAAGCTTTCGCCTCACAAGGGAAGAAGCGGAGACGCTGGCGGCGCGCCATCAAACGCCGTTTTTAGTGATTTCGCTGGCGCAGGTGGAAAAGCAGTATGACATGTTTCGTCGGAATTTGCCCCGCGTCAATGCGTATTATGCGATGAAGGCGAATCCAGCGCCCCGGGTGCTGTCGCTCTTGGCGTCGCTGGGCGCCGGTTTTGATACCGCGTCGGCGGGCGAGATGCGGACGCTCGCGGAAATTGGCGTCGAGGGTTCGCGCATGATTTACGCAAATCCCGTGAAAACGCCGGAAGGTCTGCGGACGGCGGCTCGGCTCGGCGTGAAGCGCATGACGTTCGACGATGCGGACGAGATACAAAAGATGGCGGAACTCGCGCCGGGCGCGGAAGTTTTGGCGCGGATCCGGATTCGTAATGAAAAGGCTTTGGTGGATTTGAACGCGAAATTCGGCGCGGAGCCGGAGGCAGCGCTTCCTCTCCTTTGCCAGGCGCAGGACGCGGGGCTTGTACCGAAAGGCGTCGCGTTTCATGTGGGCAGTCAGTCGCTTTCCGTCGAGGCGTATGAAGAGGCTCTGCTCGTCTGCCGCCGCATTTTTGACGAGGCGGAGGCGGCGGGATTGCGACTTTCGATGCTCGACATCGGCGGCGGGTTCCCTATTCCGATGGCGGGGACGGAACCGACGGACGCGGAGACGATGATGCGGCGGATTGCGCGCCAGATCGATCGATTGTTTCCCAATACGGAGCTTTGGTCGGAACCGGGGCGGTTTTTCGTCGGCCCGGCGGTGAATCTGGTGACGTCGGTCATCGGGGTAAAGCGTCGCGGCGGGGAATTGTGGTACACGATTGACGACGGCCTTTATGGGACGCTGTCGGGTGCGATTTATGACCATTGGACGTATTCTTACGAGGCGTTTCGAGAGGGGCCGAAAGAGCGCGCGACGATTTTGGGTCCCAGTTGCGATTCTATCGATTTTGTGGGCAGAGGGGTGCCGCTGCCGGAGCTTATGCGGGGAGATTTACTGCTGGTGCCGGACTGCGGGGCGTATACTTCCGCCAGCGCCACTACGTTCAACGGTTTTTCAAAAGCGAAAGAGTTGTATTACGAGGATATAGCGATGACGCGCCGCGAATCGGCACGACGGGAAATGACTGCGTGACGGCGGCGCGGGGAGTGTGGACATGGCACAACAGGAGAAAGTAGCGGAAGGACAGTATTCCGTAGCAGATCTGGGGGAAAAGCAATTACAGAATGTCCTTCAGTCCATGGTGGCGGGAATCGAGGGCAGCAAATCGCAGCTCTTCGACATTTACGAAGCGGCGCGGCGAGAGGTGGAATCGAGCCGAAAGACGCTCGACGAAGTGCGCCGGCAGACACGGGAAGTCATCGACGAGGTGGACTCCCTTGCGGCGGAGGAGCAGTCGCAAAAGCAAAAACTGGTCCATGTCAGCGCGAATTATTCGGAAGAGCAGATTCGCATGGCGTATGAGGCCGTCAAAGAGGTACAGTCACGTCTTGGCGCGGCGCGGGACAGGGAGAAACAGCTGCGCGAGCTGCGCAATCAGCTGGAATCCCAGATGCTGCATTTGCAGACGACGCTGCAAGGCGCGGAGCGTTTGGCTATGCGGATCAGCTCGATGCTGAATTTCCTCAGTTCTTCTTTGAGCGACGTGGTTTCCCAAATGGAGGCGGCGTCGAAGAACAAATTCCTGAGTGCGGCGATCATACGGGCGCAGGAGGAAGAGCGTCTGCGCGTGTCGCGGGAGATTCATGACGGTCCGGCCCAGGGCATTGCCAACGTGATGCTGGAGGCGTCGATTTGTGAGCGGCTGGTAGACGTGGACACGGATGAGGCGAAGCAGAGCCTGCAGACGTTGCGCCGCCATTTGAAGGAATGCTTGTCCGACGTGCGCCAGATTATTTTCGACCTGCGGCCGATGGCGCTGGACGATTTAGGATTGGTGGCGGCTGTGGATCAGTTGGTGCACCAGCTGCATGAACGCGGACTCCTGACAGTGACGCTGACGTTGGAAGGCGTGGAGGTTCCGCTGGAGGCGCACGTCAAGGCGGCGCTTTTCCGCATCGTGCAGGAAGCGCTGAACAATGTGGTGCATCATGCGAATGTGTCGCGCGCTTCTTTGCGCATGCTTTATACGGACGTTGCGGTTTCCATATTGATCGAGGACAAAGGCGAAGGCTTTGACGCTGAGGCCGTGATGGATCCGAGCCAATCGGGTGAAGAGCATTTCGGGGTGCTCGGCATGAGAGAGCGGGCGATGATTGTCGGCGCCCAGTTTGTCGTTTCCTCGAAACCGGGACAGGGAACCCGCGTTCATGTACGTTTCCCGCTGAAGCCGGAGAACGTCCTGGCGGAAACGCCGGAGGAGGCGGCCCGTCGGAAACGTCTGCCGCGAAAGCAGGTGCTGCATGAAGTGCCGCCGGAGGAGGAGGACGAACTGACGGTGGAGGTTCTTGCGGAAAGCGAAGCGGTGCGGGCGGCGATGGCGGATAATGAGGACACGGCGCTGCCTGTCGGGGAAGGACGAAACGATGAATGAAAGAGAGAGGGCGCCACTTGCGGCGGCGATGAAAGCGTACGCGGCGAGCGGCGCCCTCGCTTTTCACACGCCGGGGCATAAGCAGGGACTCGGCGCGCATCCTCTGCTCCGTGCATTGGTGTCGGAGGAGGGACTGCGGGAAGAAGTGTCTCTGGCAGACGAACTGGATGACCTGCACCGTCCGGAGGGCTGCCTGAAAGAAGCGCAGGAAAAGGCGGCGCGGCTTTGGGGTGCGGACGAGGCGATTTTTTCGGTGAACGGCACTACGGGCGCGATTCACGCGATGATGACGGCGGCCCTTTCGCCGGGCGATGAGGTGATTGTACCGCGGAATATGCATCGTTCCGTGGTCGGCGGTTTGATTTTATCCGGCGCTCGTCCCGTCTATACGGCGCCGGAAACGGACGAGGCGCTCGGGATTGCCCACGGCGTGACGGCGGCGGCGGTGCGCCGCGCGCTTGACGAACATCCTGCGGCACGGGCGGTCATCGCAGTGTATCCGACATATTACGGCGTGGCGTCGGAGCTTCGGGAAATCGCGGCGGCGGCGCATGAGAAGGGACTGCCGCTTTTGGTGGACGAAGCGCACGGCGCGCATCTTCGCTTTTCGGACGAACTGCCGCCCGACGCGCTTTCCTGCGGTGCGGACCTCGTGGCGCAGAGCACGCATAAACTTTTGGGCGCGATGACGCAGGCGTCGGTTCTCTTCCGAAATGGCGGGCGCGTGCCTCCCGAGCGGGTACGGAGAGCGGCGTCCCTGCTCGCCACCACCAGCCCGAATTATCTATTGATGGCTTCGCTGGATATCGCACGGCTGCAGATGGAGGATGAGGGAGAAATACGCGTCGGGCGCGCGGTGCGCTTGGCGGAGGAGCTTCGCGCGGAGATCAACGCGCTGCCGGGACTTTGGTGTTTTGGCAGAGAGAGAATGCAACGTCCCGGCGCGGCGGCGCTCGACGTGACAAAACTGACGGTGAACGTGTCGGGGCTCGGACTCTCGGGAGAGGAAGCGATGCGCTTCCTGCGGGAAAAGCAGATACAGGCGGAGCTTGCCGACGCGCGGAACGTGTTGTTCATCGTTTCCATGGCGGATACGGAGAAAGAAACGGAACGGCTCCTTACGGCGCTGGCGGCGCTTTCGAAGGAATACGCGGACAGGCGGGGAGCCCCGGTTTTATCCGTATCGACGCCGCCAGCGCTGCCGACTGAACTTTCGCCCCGTGAGGCGTTTTTCGCAACGCGGGAAAGCGTGCCGATGGAAAAAGCGGCGGGGCGCGTCGCGGCGGAAGAGGTTGCGTTTTATCCGCCGGGGATTCCCGCAATCGTGCCAGGGGAGGTCGTTACGCCGGAGGTAATCGACTATCTGCGGGAGACGGCGCGCATCGGGCTGAAAGTGACCGGCCCGCGCGATCCGTCGCTTTCGACCATTTGCGTTGTGAAATAGGGGGATTTATGGAAAAACAGGGAATCTTGATTATCCTTGAGGCGGGGGATGCTTCCGGCAAGGAGACGCAGACGCGCCTCCTATACGAGCGGCTTTTTGCTGAGGGGCGCGACGTGACGCGGGTTTCGTTTCCCGATTACGGCTCGGATTCTTCGGCGCTTGTCAGGATGTATCTTCGCGGGGATTTCGGCGCGCAGGCGGCGGACGTGGACGCCTACGCGGCGTCGGCGTTTTTCGCGGTGGACCGCTACGCGTCTTTTCATACGAAATGGGGCGAGGCGTACAAACGGGGCGGCGTGGTCCTTTCTGACCGCTATGTGACGTCGAATCTGGCGCATCAGGCGGTCAAGCTTGCCGACGAAAAAGCGCGGCAGGAATATTTTGCATGGCTGGACGACTTCGAGTATGTGCGGCTGGGGCTTCCGCGGCCCGACCTCGTCGTGTTCCTCGATATGCCGCCCGAGGCCAGCGACCGTCTTTTGGCGGCGCGGGCGAAGGAGACGGGCGCGCCGGATATTCACGAAAAGGACAGGACGTATCTGCACCGCGTTCACTCTGCTTACGCGGAGGCCGCGGAAAGGTTCGGTTGGGCGCGCGTTTCCTGCGGGCGGGGGACGACGCCGAGAGCGCCGGAGGACATAGCGGCGGACGTTTACCAAGCGGTGCTGCCCGTGCTGGGCGCGGCGGGTGACATCCTATGATAAAAGAAGTGCTTGTGGTCGAGGGGAAAATGGATGTGCTGGCGGTGGGCCGCGCGGTGGAAGCGGACTGCATCATCACCGACGGTTTTCGGCTCTCGCCACGGACGGTAGCGAGCATCGGCGACGCCTATAAACGGCGGGGCATCATTATCCTGACCGATCCCGATCCGGCGGGGGAACGGATTCGTCGATTCCTTTCGAAAAAATTTCCGGAGGCGAAGCATGCCTTTGTGCCGAAAGAAGAAGCCACGGCGAACGACGACATCGGCGTGGAACAGGCGTCGCCGGAGGCCATTCGCACTGCGCTGGAAAAAGTGAGGACGCTGGATTGGAATCCCGTCGACCGTTTTTCGGCGGCGGATTTGATTGCGGCGGGACTATCGGGCGGCGACGGAGCTTCGGAGAGGCGTGCGCGGCTCGGCGCGCGGCTCGGCGTCGGTTTCGCGAACGCCAAGACGTTTTTGAAGCGGCTCAATCATTACGGCGTGACGCGGGAGGAATTTGAGTCCGGGCTGCAAGAACTCGACGAGGAGGAAAGCAAATGTTGACCCCGCAAATTGCCGACAAGGGCGTGACGCGGCATATATTGAAAGCCTTCAACCTGCATGCATCCCATCGGCTCGGGCAGAATTTCCTGATTTCGCCCGCCGTGGTGCGCGCCGTCGTCGAGGCGGCGGAAATCGCGCCGGGAGACCGGGTGTTGGAAATCGGGCCGGGCATCGGCACGCTGACGCAGGGACTCCTGGAGGCGGGCGCGGAGGTCACGGCAGTGGAATTGGACAAGAAGCTGCCCGCCGTGCTTGCCGAAACGCTGAAAGGCTACGAGCACCTGAACGTCATGCAGGGCGACATCCTGAAGACGGACATCGCCGCGCTGATGGGCGGCGCGCCTTTCAAGGTCGCAGCCAATCTTCCGTATTACATCACGACGCCCATTTTGTTTTCGCTGTTGGAACAAAAGCTTCCGATTACGCGGATTGTCACGATGGTGCAGAAGGAAGTGGCGGAACGTATGACGGCGCCCCCCGGCGGCAGGGATTACGGGGCACTTTCGGTGGCGGTGCAATACTATACAGAGCCGGAGATCGTGCTGGACGTGCCGCCGAATTGCTTCCTGCCTGCGCCGGAGGTAGAGTCCGCCGTTATCGTCTGCGCGGTGCGGCAGATGCCCGCCGTGGCGGTGAAAGACGAGAAGGTTTTTTTCCGCGTCGTCAAGGCGGCTTTCGGGCAGCGGAGGAAAACGCTTTCCAACGCGCTGAAGACGACGGGCGCATCGAAGGAACAAATCGAAGCCGCGTTGACGGCGGCAAAGGTGGACGCGGCAAGACGCGGCGAAACGCTGTCTTTGGCAGAGTTTGCCGCCGTCGCCGACGGGCTGTCGGAATAAACGGAAATAAAAAAGAACACCCCGAAGGGACTGTCGCATTGGACGGTTCCTTCGGGGTGTTTTGTTCTCCCGTTATCGGATGTATTCGCCGCGGATATCTTCCGTCGGCGGGTCGATGGGGTAGTTTCCGCTGAAGCAGGCGGTGCAGATCGGCAGGCCGCCGACCATTTCCGAGAGGCGGGCAATGTTCAGGTAGCCGAGGGAGTCGGCCCCGATTTCCCGGCGGATGTCTTCGATGGTCTTGTCGTGAGCAATCAGATGATCCTCCGACGGGATGTCGATGCCGAAATAACAAGGATGCAGGAAGGGCGGAGCTGAAACGCACATATGAACTTCCGTCGCTCCTGCTTCACGCAGCATATTGACGATTTGGTTGCTGGTGGTGCCGCGGACGATGGAGTCGTCAATCATCAGAATCTTTTTGCCCTGCACGATTTCCTTCAGCACGTTCAGCTTGACATGGACGCCCCGCTCGCGGCTGGACTGCTTCGGGCTGATGAACGTGCGTCCCACATACGTGTTTTTCGTGAAAGCGATGCCGTAGGGGATGCCCGATTCCAGCGAGTAGCCGATGGCCGCCATGTTGCCGGATTCGGGAACGCCCACGACGAGATCGGCGTCCACCGGATGATCTTTCGCTAGGCATCGTCCCGCGATGATGCGCGCTCCGGCGACGCTTACGCCGTCGATGAGGGAGTCGGGCCGCGCGAAATAGATGTATTCGAAAATGCAGCGCGCCGTTTTTTTCGGATCGGTGCAGAGGGTGCGGTTGGAGCGGATTTCACCGTCCTGTCCGATGGTTACGATTTCGCCGGGCTCCACGTCGCGAATGAAGGTCGCGCCGATGGTTTCGAGGGCGCAGGTCTCGGAGGTGATGACGTAGGCGTTGTCGCGTTTTCCGATGACGAGAGGCTTGAACCCCAAGGGGTCGCGCACACCGATGAGCTTTCTCGGGCTGGCGAGCACGAGAGAATATGCGCCCTTCAGCTTTTTCATGGCCTCAAGGACGGCCTCCTCTACGGACGCTGTCTTGACGCGGGCGCGGGCGATATGATAGGCGATGGTCTCCGAGTCGATGGTCGTCTGGAAAATCGCGCCGCCCTCGGACAGTTCGCGAATCAGTTCCGGCGTGTTGACGAGGTTGCCGTTGTGCGCGAGCATCAGCGTCCCTTTGATATAGCGGATGACAAGGGGCTGGGAATTTTCCGGCAGCGAGCCGCCAGCCGTCGAATACCGCACATGGCCGACGCCGAGGTTGCCCGAGAGGTGCGAAAGACTCTCTTCGGAAAAGACCTCATGCACAAGGCCCATATCCTTATGGCAGGCGACTTGTCCTTTGCGGGCGTTCGTATCTGTGACCGCGATGCCGGCGCTCTCCTGTCCGCGGTGCTGCAGCGCATATAATCCGTAATAGATGGAAGAGGCGACGTCGTTTCCGTCGAGGTCGTACATGCCAAAAACGCCGCAGGCTTCCCCGATGCGTTCTTCTGCTCCAAAGTCCACGCGAAAACTCCTCCCTTATTTCTTTTTCGCTTCGCTGAGAAGGTCCATTTTCAACTCGTAATAGGAAGGGCTCATGTCGAGATAATGGCGGTGGGGATTCTCGAAACGCTGTTCCTCTTCCCAGATTTCTTCCTTTAGCTGTTTTTTTACATAGGCCTGGATTTCCGTCAAAGGCGTCGGAGGCGCGACGCGTTTCCCGTCCTTGACGACGAGCGTTTGGAGCTCTTTTGCCGTGCAGTTTTCAAAGCTCCGCTGCTTCCACGGCTGTTCTGGGTCGATATAGCGGTACGGCTTCGAGAGATCGAGGGTTTCATTTGCGCCCGTCAAAAGATCTGCGATGGCCTGCCCGTTTTCATCGTAAATGCGGTAAACGCGCTTTCGGCCCGGGTTCGTGATTTTCTCGAAGGTCTCCGAAATCTTGATTTTCGGAATGCAGGCGCGCTTCTTGTTGACCTCGACCATCTTATAGACGGCGCCGAAGACAGGGTCGCTCTTGGCGGTGATCAGCCGCTCGCCGACGCCGAAAGCGTCGATGCAGCCGCCTTGCCTCAGGATCGACGCAATCGTGTATTCGTCGAGGCTGTTCGAGACGATGATCTTGCAGTCGTCGAGTCCCGCTTCGTCCAGCATTTTGCGGACACGTTTCGACAGGTAGGCGAGGTCGCCGGAGTCGAGGCGCACGCCCTTCAGCCGTTTGCCCATGGGAGCGAGGACTTCCTTCGCGACGCGGATCGCGTTCGGTACGCCGGAATGCAGTACGTCGAACGTGTCGATCAAAAGCACCGTGGCGTCGGGATATTTTTCCGCGTACTTCCTGAATGCGGTGTATTCGTCGTCGTAATACATGACCCAGCTGTGCGCCATCGTGCCGCTGACAGGCAGGTCGAAAAGCTGTCCCGCCAGGAGCGTCGCCGTTCCAACCGCTCCGCCGATGACCGCCGCGCGCGCGCCGTAAACCGCCGCGTCCATATTGTGCGCGCGCCGTGCGCCGAAGTCCGAGACCGCACGGCCGGCCGCCGAGCGTACGATACGTTGGGATTTCGTCGCAATCAGGGACTGATGATTGACTTGCGCCAAGATCGCCGTTTCCACAAGCTGCGCGTCGATGGGCGGCGCGACCACGGTGAGAATCGGCTCGTTCGGGTACATGACCGTTCCTTCGGGAAACGCGTAAATGTCGCCGCGGAAACGATAGTCCGCAAGATAGGCAAGAAAATCTTCTTTGAAAATTCCCAGCCCGCGGAGATACTCCACGTCTTCCGCCGAGAAATGGAAATTCTCGACGTATTCGATGATCTGCTCCAGTCCCGCGAAAATGGCGAAACCGCCGTTGTCGGGATTGTTGCGGTAAAACACGTCGAACGTGACCGACTCGGCCATGGCGTCGTCGGAAAAATAGCCTCCTGCCATGGTCAGCTCGTAAAGGTCCATGACCATGCTGATATTGCGCGCGTCGAATTGCGACATTGTATTAACCCTTCCTTATGAAAATTTATATGAGGTACTGAAGATATACCGCGTAGGCGAAAAGCACAAGCGCCAGCGCGATGGCCGCGAAGATGCCGCGCCGGATCCACGTCTCGCGGGTCGGCGTCATCGTCATGCGCCGCTGCGCGTACATCAGGAGCAGGGCGACGAGCAGAAGACTGTACATGCCCTTGTTCACGGCGTCAAAATACTTCCAGCCCGAGGCCAAAAGAAACATCGTCAGACAGATGACGCCCACCAACACGACATTTTCCCAAGGCTTGTACTGGCGCCCCTGGGGTTTTCCCTCCAGCGCCTCCTCCATTTTCTGTACGGTCTGGATATTTTTGCGGATGCGTTTCGTTTGGCGTGCCAAAATGAGTCCACCTTTCCATTATATTGCGTAACGTTCGTATTATAACATATATTTTATAAAAATATCATATATTCCAAGACGGCGGGAAAGAAATTTTCGATTTTCGATTGCGGGCGGCGGGGCGCGCCTGTATAATAATAAAACGTGAAAGATGGCACAGGAAAGGACATGATGGTTTGCGCTTGCGGAGAAAACCGTGGATCGATACGGCAATCCACGACTTTGACGATTTTGTGTACCCGAAGGACAGGCCCGCGTCGGAGGCGGAACGCGGACGTTGGAAAGAAATATTCGGCCGCCCCGCGCCGCTCTATGTAGAGCTCGGATCGGGCAAGGGCGGATTCATCAGTCAGATCGCGGCGCGTGAGCCGGAGCATAATTTTCTCGGGATAGAGGCGCAGCAGGGGGTTCTTTACAAGGCCGCGCAGAGGGTGCGTGAGGCGGGGCTGACGAACGTGCGGCTCCTCGTATTCGATATTCACGCGCTGGAGGAAATCTTGGCGCCGGGGGAGGCGGACGGCCTCTATATCAATTTCTGCGACCCGTGGCCGAAGGCGCGGCACGCGAAGCGACGCCTGACGCATCGTGCGTTTCTCGAAAGGTATCGTCGTATTTTGCGCCCCGGCGGGCTTTTGATTTTCAAGACGGACAATCCGGGGCTTTTCGATTTTTCGCTGGAGGAATTCGCGTCGGCGGGGCTCAAAGCGGAAGACGTGTCCTACGACCTTCATGCGGAAAACAGGCCGGATAATATCGAGACGGAATACGAAAAAAAATTCAGCGGCTTCGGGGAAAAAATCCACCGCTGCGTCGTGAGGTTTCCGTGAAATTCGACGCTGTGCCGCATCTATATGCCGTGGGGGCAGCCCCTGCGGCGTTTTTCTTTGCGCTTAAGTTTTCATGGAAAAAATTCGATAAACCAATAAGAGGGAGTGTTGAAGCAATCAGGGAGAGGATTCAATATGGTGATTTATAACGGCGGCCGCGCCGTCCAGGTTTCTTACGGAGGCAATCTGTCGCGCAAAGAGGAGCGGGAAGCGCTGGGTAAATTGGCGGAGGTATACCGCCAACAAAACGAGAATTATCGGCTAACGGGACGGCCGGATGGCTTGATGGCCGCAAATGAGAGAAAGGGGCTTTTGGGCGATTTGCCGAAAGGCGAATTGCGCCCGCTCGAGGCGCCGCCTTTTTCCGTGGAGATCAGCCCGGAGGCGCGGCAGATTTTGAAGCGCAGCGGTGCGGAGGAGCATGCAGCGGATGAAACGGAATATTTTCCCGTGACGGAAATCCGCTCGGAGCATTTCCGCTGGACGGAAGCAGACGGTATCGAGGAAACGATAACGGAAGCGGACGGCATTGAGGAAACGATAACGGAAGCGGAGGAACTCGCCGCACGCAAGGAGAGCTTCCGGCAGGTGTTTACGGCCGCGATCAGCCAGAGCATCGGCGAAATCCTGAAGCCGCGCGCGACCTATGAGGAGGCTTTTGACGCGCTGTACATGCGGGAGGGCGTCGCCTGGAAATCCTCGTTCGACGACAGCCGTTATGGATTCACGCAGATACTGACGCCTGTGAACGGCGCGTTCGGGGTGCTTGCTACGCATTTGAACGACTACCTTGACCAGTTCGGCGCGAAGGACGGCTATTTCGACACGCTGCTCGGCGCTTTGGACGAGCTCGATATGGGAGACGACAACGCGCTTTTGCAGCAGATGCGCGATATGGTAAAGACCGTGCGGGACGGAAACACCATCAATACGCAAAGCGATGGATTCAAAAACGACGTGAAAGACGCGATTGTCGATACCTACGTTGGCGAGAAGAAGAAGGTTTCCCGCCAAAAGGAAGAGCAGGACGGAAAAAAGGAAGAAACGGCCCGAGGCGGGCTTTCCTATCTCGATATGGAGCGGCGAAAGGCGAAGGAAGAAAAGCAGCTGCTTGACAAGCTGACGGGTAAGGACAGCGACGAGAGGCCGGCGTCGGCGGGAGAGGTGCTTGCGCAATATCGGCGGAACGAGGAGGGCGGGGAGCTCCGGGAAAAATTGCGGAAGGCGGATGAGGAAAGCCCGGGCGAAGGAGAAACGAAATCCGCGTCTACGCAGGCGAAGCCGACGGGCACGCCGATAGAAAAAAACGTTGCGGACCGTCTGACGATGTACTGCAACACATGGAATCGAATCAGCGAACGGAACGGATGGGGAACGACGACAGAAGCATAACGGATATATGGGGACGGTTAATTCCTGCCGCACAAAACTTGCATGTGCGGCAGGAATTTTCATTTGGATGCAGAATACTATAAAAAATCGAGTCATTTTGCGCGGGAAAGGGGCGAAGCGTATGCAGACGATACGGGAGCGGACGGAAGAACTGGAATATCAGATTTTGTCGCCGGACGCTGCGAAAAGCCGCGAGGCGAAGCGCCGGGGCGAGATTGACCTGTGCCCGTTTCGTACGGCGTACCAGCGGGACCGGGACAGGATTCTGCATTCCAAGTCGTTTCGCCGTATGAAGCACAAGACGCAGGTTTATATCATGTCGGGCGATCATTACCGTACGCGGATGACCCACAGCCTCGAGGTTGCGCAGATTTCGCGGACGATTGCGCGAGGGCTGCGGCTGAACGAGGACCTCGTGGAGGCGATAGCGCTGGGACATGACGTGGGGCATACGCCTTTCGGGCATTCCGGCGAAGCGGCGATGGCGGAGCTTTGCGGTCATTTCGCCCATAACGAGCAAAGCCTGCGCGTCGTCGATTATTTGGAGCGAGAGGGCGCGGGGCTGAACCTGACGGACGCCGTAAGGGACGGCATCGTCCACCATACGGGCAAGGAAAAGGCGAAAACATTGGAAGGGCGCATTGTACATCATGCCGACCGCATCGCGTATCTCTGCCATGATTATGACGACAGTCTGCGGGCGGGGCTGCTTCGGCCGGAGGATTTGCCGCCGATTGTGGCGGACGCGCTGGGCGATGCGCATTCGGCGATGATCACGGGTTTTGTATCGGATATCATCACGTTTTCGGAGGGAACGCACGATATTTCGTTTTCTCCGGCGCTGCAGGAAGTAATGAAGGTTTTCCGTTCGTTCATGTTCGAGCGGATTTATCATTCCACGAAACTCGCACGGGAGCGGGAACAGGCTGTTTTTGTACTGCGCCAGCTTTACGAATATTTTATCCGGCATTTTGACCGGCTGCCGCAGGAATTTCTCGACCGCGAAGAGCGCTGGGGACGGCAGCAGACCGTCGTGGATTATGTGGCGGGATTGACGGACAGCTACGCGGTGCAGCTTTTCCATGAGATTTTCGTGCCGCCGGTAGGCATGACGATCAAGGGGCATATCGGATAGAACCCGGGGAGAAAAAATTCTTTTCATCGGCGAAAGGATTTTTTTGATTTATATGGAATATAAGGACTGTAAAAATTTTTATGATCGGTGACCGATATGAGAACTGCGGAGATGGACGCTTTTGTCGCGCAGGTACGCGAGCGCTCGGATATCTTGGGCGTGGTGGCGTCCTATGTCCCGCTGAAACGAAAAGGCGGGCGGTATTGGGGCTGCTGCCCCTTCCATTCGGAAAAGACGCCGTCGTTTTCCGTTGTGCCGGACGAGGGATTTTTTTATTGCTTCGGCTGCCACGCGGGGGGAAATGTTTTCAAGTTCATTTCCATGATTGAAAATGTATCCTATTTTGACGCGATACGAATGCAGGCGGAAAAGCTTGGGATTGAGATGCCGGAGCGGGAAAAGTCCGAGAAGGAACTGGCCCGAGAGCGGAAACTCGACGATCTGCGAAAATTGGCGGAGATGGCCCAGCGATTTTTCCATAATTGTCTTGTGCAGACGCGGTATGGCGAGGCGGGACTTCGGTATTTTGCAGGCCGGGGCGTCGGAGAGGCCGTGATTGAGGAGTTTGGGCTCGGATTTGCGCCGGACGCGCCGGGAAAGCTTCACGACGCGTTTTTGAAACGGGGCGTCAGTGAGAAGCTGCTTTTGGAATGCGGGCTTGTCGTGGAGCGCCAGGGCGGCGTTTACGATAAATTCCGAAACCGCGTGATGATTCCCATCGCCGACGACCGGGGGCGCGTGGTAGGCTTCGGCGGGCGCGTCCTGGGCGACGGCGTTCCGAAGTACCTGAATTCGCCGGAAACGCCGCTGTTCAATAAGCGGCGTCTCCTGTTCGGGTTGAACCGGGCAAAAAAGGCGATACGGGAGACGGGCAGGGCGATTCTCGTCGAAGGATATATGGACGCAATTTCTTTGGCGGCGGCGGGCGTTCCAAACGCGGTGGCGTCGCTGGGAACGGCGTTCACGGCGGAGCAATGCAGGCTGCTGCTCCGTTATGCGAAAGAGATCTGCTTTTGCTACGACAGCGATGAGGCCGGACAGCGGGCTACGGTGCGGGCGCTTTCCATTGTCCGTCGGACGGATGCGAAAGCCAAGGTGCTGATTGTCCCCGAGGGCAAGGATCCCGACGAATATGTGCGCAAACACGGCGGAGAAGCGTTCCAGACATTAGCGGAGAACGCGTTGTCCATAGAAGAATTTCATTTTCGGTACGCGCTGCGGATGAATGACATACGCACGCTGGAAGGAAAGAACCGGGCGCTTCGCGCATTCCTGCCGACGCTGAAAGCCTCGGGACCTGTGGAGAGAAACGAGTATATCGGAAAGCTGCAGAGCAATCTCGGCATTGACGAAGGCATCATTCGGCAGGAACTGTCCGCGTATCAGGGCGACGATCCAACGGAGGAGATTCGCCCACGAACGCAGCGGCCTGTGACGCGAAAGGCGGACGGGGCGGTGCAGCGGGCGGGCCGCGTGCTGATTCGCATGGCATGGCGAGACCCCGGCGTGGCGGCGTCCGTCATGGCGGATTTGGAGGAAGCGCCGTTTCCGTATCCGCCGCATGAGGCGCTCTTGCGATATATCGCCCGGTGCGCCGGCGAGCATCGGAGCCCGTCGGACGAAGAAGTCCTGGAAGATCTGGGCGAGGAAATGGCCGCCGAGCTTTCACGGATTTTGACGGAAGAAATCGACGCGCAGGATGAAGATTACGATAAATATTTGCAGGTCATCCTGCTTGCGCAGTTGCGGTTCGCCTTTGAAGAGCACCGTCTCCGGGCGGATGAAATGGAAAGAAAAGGAAATTCTGATTTCTTGCAGGAATTACAAAAAAGTCAGCGAATAAAAAAGAGAATAGATAAATTGAATCAAGATTTAACGACGAATGGATGAGTGATGGCTTGAAAGAGAGAACAATTCGTGAATTCATCGGGAAAGGGGGCGGCAGGACATGGCGGTAAAGAAAACGACGAAGAAGGTTGCTGCGGAAACCAAGAGCGTCAAGGCCTCGTCGAAAAAGCAGACGCAGGCGGACGAAAAGAAAAAGACCGGTAAAGCGACCGTGAAGGCGTCTGCCGAGAAAACGGCGAAGGCGAAACCATCCGCCGAGAAACCGAAAAAGGCAAAAACGTCCGCTGCATCCTTGAAGCCGGCGAAGCCGAAGACGGCCGCTGGAAAGTCTTCCGCACCTAAGAATGCGGGCGCGAAATCCGCGCAGCCAGCAACTGCGAAAAAGGCGGATAAGAAAGCCTCGGGGACAGGGAAAAAGGCTGTGAAGACGGAGCCAGCCAAGGCGGCGAAAAAACCTGCGGCTCCTGCGGCAAAACCTGCGAAAAAAGCGGCCCCGAAGACGGGGCAGAGCGCAAAAGCAAAGAGCGCTCCGGCGAAAGCTGCAAAGGAAAAAGACACTAAGAATAAAGCCGTTAAGGCGAGCGAACCCGTCCAGAAGAAAGCTACGGACAAGAAAAAGACGCAGTCGAAGGCGGACGGGAAAAAAGCGCCGGAGAAAGACAAGGTGAAAAAAGCGGCGGCGGAAGCGAAAAAAACATCTGTCGAGCCGAAGAAATCGCCTGCAAAGACAAAAGGCGCGGAGCCTTCTTCCTCGAAGAAGGCAAACGCGGATACAGGAAAGAGCGAAAAAGCGAAAAAAGATTCCGTCAAGGGAAAAAGCGCTGCGGATACGAAATCGAAAAAATCCGTGAAAGAGGACGGAAAGAAAAAGAGCACGACGACCAAGTCGAAGCCGAAGCCGAAGCAGGAGGCTGCTTCGACGGTTGCCGGAAAGCCGGAAGGAACGAAAAAATCCGGTAAAAAAGGAAAAGAAGGCGGCGCTTCCGAAAAGCCCGAGGAGAAGGGCAAGAGGCAGCCTGCACCGAAAAAACCGACGGAGAAGGGGAAGAAACCTGTTCCGAAGCCGGAGCCTGTCGATGAGGAAGAGACGGGAAACAGTGCGCCACGCACCGTCCAGGAAGTGACGCGCGAGTTGATCGAGCGCGGCAAAAAGGCGGGCAATACGCTGACTTACGGGGAGATTCTTGAGGCGTTCCAGAATCATGACGTTTCTCCCGAGATGCTGGACGAGTTGTATGAGACCTTCGGTAAACAGGGAATAGATCTCGTCGACGAGACGGCGGACTCTGACAATGAAGCCGGCGACGGCGCGATGGAAAAGTCGGAGGAGGAAATTGATCTTTCCATTCCGGAAGGCATTAGCATCGACGATCCGGTCCGTATGTATCTGAAAGAGATTGGGCGCGTACCTTTGCTGACGGCGGAAGAAGAGATCATGCTCGCCAAGCGGATGGAGGCGGGAGACGAAGAAGCACAGAACCGTCTTGCGGAAGCCAATCTCCGCCTTGTGGTCAGCATTGCGAAACGCTATGTGGGCCGCGGGATGCTGTTCCTCGATCTTATTCAGGAAGGCAATCTCGGCCTCATCAAAGCGGTCGAAAAATTTGATTATAACAAAGGTTATAAGTTCAGCACCTATGCCACATGGTGGATACGGCAGGCAATCACTCGCGCGATCGCCGACCAGGCTCGCACGATCCGCATTCCCGTGCACATGGTCGAGACCATCAACAAGCTCATTCGCATTTCGCGGCAGCTTTTGCAGCAGTTGGGGCGGGACCCCACGCCGGATGAGATTGCGCAGGAGATGGAAATCAGCGTCGATCGGGTGCGTGAGATCATGAAAATCGCGCAGGAGCCTGTTTCCCTTGAAACGCCCATTGGCGAGGAGGAGGACTCCCACCTCGGCGATTTCATTGAGGATCACGATGCGCCGGCTCCGGCGGACGCGGCTTCGTTCCTGCTTTTGAAGGAACAGTTGGAGGAAGTGCTTGATACGTTGACGCCGAGGGAGGAAAAGGTGCTTCGGCTCCGTTTCGGGCTGGATGACGGCAGAGCGCGCACGCTGGAAGAGGTCGGGCAGAACTTTGGCGTTACCCGCGAGCGTATTCGTCAGATTGAGGCGAAGGCGCTTCGCAAGCTGCGTCACCCGAGCAGAAGTCACAAGCTACGTGATTTCCTTGACTGACAGAGGACGAGACAGTATAATGACTTCATCCGTTATTCCTTGATAGCTCAGTCGGTAGAGCAATCGGCTGTTAACCGATCGGTCGCAGGTTCGAGTCCTGCTCAAGGAGCCAGAAAAATGAGCCGCCGAGGACATCGGCGGCTTTTTCGTATGAAAGGAGGCGCGTCATGCGTCTTGACGGTCGGCTTGCGACAGTGGCGGCGTTTGTGCCGCGAGGCGCTCGGGCGGCAGATGTGGGAACCGATCACGCCTATCTTGCCATTGCGCTGCTTAATGAACAAGACGTGGACATGGTCATCGCCACGGACAAGAATGAAGGCCCCTGCGCGGCGGCGCGACGGACGATCTCGGCGTCCGGTTTTACGAATCGGGTGCAGGTTCGTTTGGGCGACGGGCTTGCGCCGCTTTCGCCGGGAGAAGTCGATACGGTTTGTATCGCGGGCATGGGCGGCGGCTTGATTGCGTCGATTCTTGCGGAGGGCGCAGAGGTGCTGGCGGAGGTTTCGCGGCTTGTACTTCAGCCGATGAACGATGCGGCGGCGCTTCGGCAATGGCTGTATGACAACGGCTGGCATATCGTGGAGGAAAGCCTCGCGACGGCGGACGGCCGGCTTTATGAAATCATTGCGGCTGAGCCGGGAACGGAAGAGACGCCGGAGCCGTGGCTTTTGACGCTGGGGCCTGTGCTTTGGCGCGATCGTCCGCCGCATTTTGCGCGTCATGCCAAGGCGCAGACAGAGCGGTTGCGCCGCATCCTGCACGGTATGGAAAAAAGCGAGACGGCGCGCGAAAGCGAGGCATATCGAAAAATCGCAGGCGAGCTTTCGGAGATAGAGCGGCGTCTGAAGAGCGGAGAGGAGCGACTGGTATGATTAAGTGTCGGGAAGTCATGGACGTCATGGAGCGCATTGCGCCAAAGAGGTTGGCGGAGGATTGGGACAATCCGGGGCTTCTCGTCGGAAGTCCGGACGATGAAATCCGAAAGATCCTCGTCTGTCTCGACGTACGGGAAGAAACGGCGGAGCGGGCGCAGGCGGAAGGATTCCAGATGATTGTCGCCCATCACCCCGTGATTTTTAAAGGGGTAAAAAAGCTTCGAACCGATCTGCCCGACGGACGACTGCTGGGCAGGCTGCTTCGGGCGGGGGTGTCCGTATTTGCCGCCCATACGAATCTTGACTGCGCTGAGGGAGGCGTCAACGACGTTTTGGCGGTGCGTATCGGCCTCGACCCTGCGACAGTCGCGCCGCTTGGGACGGCGGAGACGATTTCGGAAAGTCTCGGCCGTGTGGGGAAGCTTCCGGCACCGATGAAGGCGAAAGTCTTCGCGGAACAAGTCAAGGAAGGATTGGGCGCTTCGTCGGTTCGTTTCGTCAGCGGCGGCAATCATCCGGTGCGAAAAGTCGGCTTGTGCAGCGGAAGCGGCGCGGAGTTCATCGAGCGCGCGGCGTTTATGGGATGCGACGCGTTCGTTACCGGCGACGTTCGCTACCATGACGCCCAACGCGCGGCGGCTCTTGGTATTCATGTGATAGACGCCGGTCATTTTGCGACGGAGCAGCCGGTGGTGGAAATCTTGGCGGCGCGGCTCGTCGAGGACTTCGGGGAAAAGGCTGAGATTGTCGCGGACGACAGGGCACAGGATTTTTTCGAGATCGTGTAAGCCTTGACGGCGCCTTGCGAAATCGTTATAATCTTCCCTGCGAGCATGAAAGGCAATCGCTGGAGGACGTATGCGCCTTCAGAGGAAAGTCCGGGCTCCACAGGGCGGTGTGCCGGATAACGTCCGGCGAGGGCAACCTCCGGGAAAGTGCCATAGAAACGGAGACCGCCTTCGTCCGTTGGGCGGAGGTAAGGGTGGAAAGGTGCGGTAAGAGCGCACCAGCGTCCGAGTAATCGGGCGGCTTGGTAAACCCCACACGGAGCAAGACCGAATAGGGAAGGGATGATGCGGCCCGCGGAACCTTCCGGGTTGAGTCGCTGGAGCCTCCCGGTGACGGGCGGCGTAGATAAATGATTGCCACCATTATTGGAACAGAACCCGGCTTATTGATTGCTCGCAAAATGAAAAAGAAGGAGACGCGTTGATGCGCCTCCTTTTTGTTTTGCGGTAAGTGATGTCTAAATAATATATGGTAAGAAGTGCTTACCTCAGATTGTTCGGCGCTAATTAAAATTGTACGCCGTGACGATTTTTTCTCTGCCTTCGAGGACGTCCTGCGCGTATTCGTACAAACAAATACCGAGGTAGGAGCCTGCGATATTCACCACGTTGTCGAAGCCGTGTTGCTGCAGTGCCATGATGGCGTTGTAGCTCCTTTGGCTGGAACGGCAATGGAGATACACAGGGCGGTCCTTCGGGATTTCGTCCATGCGTCCGCGAAGCTCGCTTAATGGGATATTGACCGCGGTTTTCAGATGGCTCGCGGCGAATTCGCCCGTTTCACGTACGTCCACGATGTATGCGCCTCGTTCCACGAGGCCGCGCACCGCCGAGACGGGAACCTGGCGGAATCGTCCGTCGAGAAGGTTCAGCCCGACCAACGCCGCCATGTGGACGGCGTCTTTTGCCGTGCCGACCACGGGCGCGTAGCAAAGTTCCGTTTCTTTGAGGTCGTCCAGCGTTCCGTCCATCGAGATCAAGGCTGCAATGACGTCGATGCGGCGATCCGCCGCGTCTTTGCCGATGGCCTGCGCGCCGAGGATTCGCCCCGTGGGCGTTTCGAAGACGAGCTTCAAATGGATTGGCGCGCTGCCCGGCATGATGGAAACTTTGTCGGCGGGAATCACATAGGCCGCTTCGCAGGGAATGCCCGCTTCCTTCGCCGCACGCTCGGAAAGGCCGGTGCAGGCAGCGTAGAGATTGAAAACGCGCAGTACCGACGAACCGATGACGCCCTTTGCGCGATGGGAGAGGCCGCAGATATGGTCGGCGGCAGCGCGTCCCTGCATTTGTGCGGGCCATGCCAGCGCAAGCCGCGTCCATTTCCGCGTGAGCCGATGAAGGACCTCGATAGCGTCTCCTACGGCGTAAATAGACGGGTCGTTTGTTTGGTAGTTGTGGTTAACGCAAATGCCGCCTGTTTCGCCGATTGCAAGCCCCGCAGCTTTTGCCAGCTCCGTTTCCGGACGGACGCCGATGGCGAGGACGACGGCGCCTGCTTTGACGGTTCGCCCGCTAGAAAGCTCTACCTCGTTTTCACCGATTCTTTTCACGCCATCCTTCAGGATAAGCGTGACGCCGTGGTCGAGCATTTCCTTGTGGAGAATCTGTGCCATGTCGAAGTCAAAAGGCGTCATGATTTGCGGCATGGCCTCGATTAGTGTGACGTTTCTCTTGCTCTCGCATAGATTCTCCGCGACTTCGCAGCCGATGAAGCCGCCGCCGATCACCGCGACGTCGTTTATGCCGTGGTCGGAGAGCCATGTGTCGAGCTTTTCGACGTCTTTTACGCTGCGGACGGTGAACACGTTTTCCCGCTGGACGCCTTCGATGCTTTTCGGACGGATCGGCTCCGCGCCGGGAGAGAGAATCAGCACGTCGTAGCGTTCTGTGGATTCTTTGCCGCCGTGCTTCACGCGAATGGTTTTCGCTTCGCGGTCGATGGACGTTACTTCGTGTTCCGTTCGGACTTCGATATTGTACTGTTTTTTGAACCGTTCCGGCGTCACCATCAGCAGGCTTCCGCTGTCCGGAACCACGCGGCTCAGAAAATAGGGCAGGCTGCAATTGGAGTAGGAGACGTGCGGCCCGCGTTCGAAAATGATAATCTCTGCGCTCTCGTCGAGACGGCGCAGACGCGCGGCAGCAGAGGCCCCGCCCGTCACACCGCCTACAATCAGGATTCGTTTTGCCATTCCGTCACCTCACTCCGACAGCGCGGCCTTCGTCGCTTCCTTCGCGCACCAGCCAATGATTTTCTTGCAGTTGCGCGCGCGGTTCTTCTTGCCCTCCGGCGTGGATTCGTCGAACGGGAAGCAGAGGTCGCGGCACTCGATGGTGCCGAATTCGGCGATGCATTTGCGGATGTATTCGCCATGGCGCGGGTAGACGCCCGTGCCTTCATGGTGCAGTTCGTCCACGCGTTCTTCGAAGGATTCCTTCGCGAAGGGATTCTTCCGGCCGTGGCGGCTGCCGATGACGCACATGCCGGCATTTACAGCGCCGCAGGTGTGCTTAGTGAAGCCCATACCGCCGCCCATGCCCGAAACGAGTGCGACAACTTCCGGCGGGTAGTCTGTCGTCTTCTGTTCTAAATACCCTTGGAATACGCATTCGCCGCAGTTCAGTCCGTGCTTGAAATGTTCCATTGCCGTCTGCGAAGCTTTTTCTGCGATTTCCTCGATTTCCGCCTCGGCGTACACTTTTTTCTCTGCCATGATGTTTCCCCCCTTGGATTTTTACGAAACGTTTCTATATTGGAATATTCTTTTTTTCCTGTAAAAATCCTCCCTTGTCTGCTATAATACTTTTTATCTTTCAGACAATAAAAGGAGACGATTGTGATGAAGGCAAGGTTATTTCCGGCGGCATTTTTGCTCTGTCTCGCGTTTTTGGCGCCGATGTCGGAGTGTGTGGCGGCGGAAGCTGAGCTCCCGATTCTTTCCGTCAGCGGCAGGGGGATGGTGCAGAGTGCGCCCGATCAGGCGGCGATTACGCTTGGCGTAGTCACCCGCGCGGAGACGGCGGGGGAGGCGCAGCAGGAAAACGCGGCAAAGGCGGCGGCAATTCGCAGCGCGTTGGCCAATCTTGGCGTCGAGGACGCGGACATAAAAACCGAGGATTACAATTTTCGTCCGGAGTACAGCCGCGAACAAGGTGAGCGCAGCGTCATCCTCGGCTATACCGCATCGAATATCATCCGTGTCAAGGTGCGCAACGTGGCGCTCGTCGGGGACGTGGTGGACGCGGTGCTGGCGAACGGCGCCAATACGATTCATTCGCTGGACTTTTCGATTCGTGACACTGACGCTCTGCGGAAGCGGGCGCTGGAGAGCGCTGTGAAGGACGCCCGGAATAAAGCGGACGCTATCGCCCATGCCCTCGGAAAGACCATCGTAGGCGTGCATCATGTTTCGGAGAATACGGGAATGTTCCAGCCTCGCCAAAGCAACGGCATGATGATGAAGAGCATGGACGGGGCGGCTGAGTCTACGCCGATTGACGCGGGAACGCTGTCGCTCTCTGCGGACGTGCATATCGACTTTATCCTGGCGCGCTGATAGTCATGGACAGAAAAAACTTCCGTATTCCTGCCATTGAGTATATTCGCGGCGTTTCCATGCTCGGCGTCGTCGGCATTCACGTCGGCTCCCAGTATCTCGCGAACCCGTCGCCGAATCTCGCGCTCGTCGCGCTTTTCGAAATTGCGACCCGGTTTGCCGTGCCGATTTTTTTCTTCATTTCGGCCTTCGGTCTCTTTTATCATCTCGACGTGAAGGCGCCCTTCGACTATGGGAAATTCTTGATCCGCCGCGCACGGACGGTGCTGATTCCGTACATAGTTTGGTCGATCTTTTATATGCTGCATTACACGGTGCTGTTTCGCGATACGATGCTCCTGCATTTGAACGTCCTCGTGAAATACCTGTTTTACGGCTTCGGCAGTTATCAGCTCTATTTCATGGTAATCCTGCTTTGGTTCTACTTGTTGATGCCGCATTGGATCTGGCTTGTGCGGAGGATGACGCCCAAACGGCTCGCCGTGCTGCTCGTTTTGCAGATTGCTTTCGACTATTGGTCGAGTTTTCTGCTGGCGCCGAGCTCCATAGGGAATTCCCTGCTGCGTGAATTGGTGGAGAACCGCCTCAATTACTGGGTCATGCATTATGTTTTCATTTTCGTGCTGGGCGGTTGGCTTGCGGTGCACTACGAACAATTTTTGCAGCTCCTCCGGCGGCGTCGCGGGACGATTTCTCTTTTTTTCTTTGGGTCCTTCGCTTCGATGATCGGGTACTACTACTATTTGATTCTTGTGCGGGGATATGACGCCGTGGGCGCTATCAATACCGCGCATCAGCTTTGTCCGTTCGGTGTGGTTTACACATTGGCGGCGTCGATTTTCCTTTTTGCTATTTTCACGCCGGATGCGTATCCGGCTGCAATCCGGCCGTTATTGTCGTTCTTGGGGCGCCATTCGTATTTCGTTTATTTGGCGCATCCGCTGGCGATTACCTATTTAGGGATAGTGCTGGCGAAAACGGGACGTATGATGACGGCTCCGATCGCTGTTGCGTTTTACGTTCTTGTTGTGTGCTTGGCTTTGGGTGCCGCTGTCTTTATGCGGCGTGTCGGCGAGAGGTATCCGATTGTAAACGGTTTGACCATCGGGATCTGGAAATAATGCAGCGGCATTCCTTGGGAAGCAAGTGAAGCATGGCGCAATATTTCCCTGAAGCAGTCAGAAAGGATTTCGCAAAACAAAAGATGCCTTTGTCCGAGGAGAGTCGGATAAAGGCATCTTTTTTCGTGCAACGATATTTTCAAGGCTTCCGTAAAAGTTCCGTATGGCGGCCGAGCCAAGCGGAGAGTTCGCGCCAGCCGTCCCGTTCCTCTCGAAGAGAGCCACCGGTGGAGAATTCGGTTTCTTCTGTATCGGCGTCGAGGGGTTGAAAAAAATTGTCGTCGAAATTTCCGATTTCGGTTTCCGTCAGCCAGTGATGCGGCGTTACGACGTTTTGGATTTTTTCCGTCAAGGGAGGGAAAAGAGACAGATATTTGTGTCCCTTAGGGGCGATCAGTTCCATCAAGGTCGGCAGGATGTTCATATGGCCGCCGATGTTGTTGCCCGCGAATATAGAAGGGGTAAGGTCGGGATGCCGCAACGCGAAGAAGGTACAGGCGTGTTCACGGAACGTTGGCTGTTTGCGATGGGAAATGCCGCAGTCAAAGGGAAGGGCTCGCATAGCATGGTCGCCGGTGACAATAAAGAGGCTGTCAGGATAGAGTGCTTTCATCTTTTCGATAAAACGGAAAAGCGCCCAATCCGTGTACCAATAACAGCCTAATTTTCGCTGCGCCATGCGGTTGCAGCGGACAGCTTCGGGCGCGTCGGGCATCGTGGTTTCCGTGCTGTAGCCGTAGTCTGCTACCGGAATCGTGTAAGGACCATGATTGGAGGTCGTATAGAGGAAGTGCAGCGTCGGCGTTCCGTCGTCCGCCTCCTGTATTCGCTTTCCCGCTTCCGTCAGAAATACGTGATCGTAAATGCCGAGCCAGGTGCGCGGCGCGTCGGATGGGCAAAAGTCGGGGCCGCCGTGCATGGCGTCGAATCCCGCTGCGGGGAGGAAATGCTGCAGGCTGCCCCAGTTCAGCTCTCCGCCGTACCAAAAATCGGAGCGGTAGCCTAATTTGCGGAGCTGTACGGGCAGGGACGTGGGAAGCGTTCCGTGCCAGAAGGGTTCCGCTTCATTGAATTCGAGGCCTGCATCGTAGATTCCCAAAATGAGACTGACGAGAGAGGGCTGCGACAGAAGCCCCGCCGACAGAAAATTGGGAATCGTGAAGGCGTGAGGATCGGCGCAAAACTTTTTGCCGCCGTCGGCGATATGCAAAGAGGCGTAGGGTGGATCCAAAGGTGCCTGCTCGTAGCTTTCCGCCAGCAGGTAAAAAATGTGTTTCGGCATCGGGATGCGAGCTCCTTGGGCGGAACGGGAAAAGGCCTCCAACGGATGCGCTAAGGTTTGCCAGTCAGAGGCGCCCATTACGGCGTCGATGCGCGGCGCGGCTTCTTCATCCGTATGGTTCAAGAGTTCGTGCGGAGGGTGTTTCCAAACAATCTCAAGGGTGACAAGGTCGTCCATGGTCGCTTTGGCGAGAAAAACGTCTTCTTTTACAATCGTCGGAATTTCGTCCCACTCGGGTTTATTGGCATGGTTGAAACTGCCGCCGTAGCGGAAATAATAAAAGAGCGCTACGGCTCCGACGGTCACCGCCGTATTGAAGGCGTATCGTGCGATATCCGAAGCGAAGTCGGGGTAGGGAAGCGTCGGGGTGGACAGCCAAAGGCGTGTCAGGGAATAGCACGCCCACAGAAAAGGGATAAAACTCAACAAGACCAGAAAACCGTGATTTTGATGGAAAAAAATATCCAGCAGATTTTTTTTATCTGCGTTTTTTCCCATCCAAAGCGTTTTGTTGTAGATATCCCGATAGTGGTAAAAATAGATCAGCTTTCCGATAAAAGCTGCGTACAAGATGGCGAGATAGACGCAGATTCCGGCGGTGCGGAGATCGTTTCCCATAGAGAACCATTCAGGGAAAAATGCGCCGGGAAGACTTATCAGGATCATCGGATAGAGCAGCGTGTACGAATTCCAGTCCATCCCCCACCAAAAGCCGTAACGGAAGCAATGATAAAACTTTTTCCATTGCCCGTCCAAGGAGGAATAGCCGCCGTACATCATAATGAAAACAAGGCGAAACAGCGCGCAAACTGCAGGAGCAATGCAGAAAAGCTTTAAATCCTGCTGCAGGCCGAGAAAGAAATGTGAAAACATAGAGCCCTCCGGGAAAATATTCGAAGCGGCGTGAGAAGCGCCGTATTCGATTGTCATTTTACCGCCGCGGCGTGGATTGTCAAGTCCGCCGAACGACGGGCAAAAAATCTGCCGACGAGATGTTTCGTCGGCAGTCTGTTGCGCTTATGAAGTGGGAATGTCAATCTTTCGGATTGTATTCAAGGATTTGGACGTCGCGGTATTCGTTCAGGTCGAGGAGTTCCGAATCCATGACGCGAATCAGGGGCCGCGCCGCGTAATCGTTTGCGTAGCGGACAATCGTGCCCGAGAGCCCGTTGGAGAGGTATACGCGCGAGCCGAGGAAAGAGTCCTTCAGATTGGACAGGAACGGGACGCAGACGGTAGGATCGAGCTTCGTGTACATCTCTGCCGTGATTTTGTCGATAGCGACAAACGGCGTTTCCTTGCGGAAGCCTTCCCGTTCGGTGGTGATGTTGTCGTAGAGATCGGCCACGGCAATCATGCGCGCGTAAAGGTGGATGTCGTTGCCGCCGATGCCGAAGGGGAAACCGGTGCCGTCCATCGCTTCGTGATGCTGCAGAGCCACGCGTTTCACAGCTTCAGACAATCCGGAGCTGGCCGACAGAATCATCTGGCCGTCCACCGTGTGCTGCTCGTAGGCTTCGCGATCCTCGCCGGACAGAGTCTCTATGCGTTTGTCCAACAGACGCTCCGGGAATCTTGTTTTTCCGATGTCGTGCAGGAACCCGGCAAGAATCACTTCCTGCGTCTCGTTTTGGGGCAACTGCATCCATTTCGCGAGAACGCCCGAAATAATCGAAACGCGAACTGAGTGGTTATAAACGTCGGCCGCCAGGTGATTGACTTCCAGCAGATAGTCCATGACGCCGCTCTGCTTGGCCATCGGGGCGATGGTGTCCTTGACGACCTCTTTGGATTTTTCGACAGGGGCCTTGCCGCTGCTTTTAGCTTCCTCGAAAATCGAGCGGGCTTCATGAATGACGTCCTTGTATTCGGAGACAAAAGCGCTGCCGTCGTCGAAAAGCGCGGACACATTCTGAAACGCTTCGCTCAGCTCATATTCGTCTTTGACATAAACGAACGGAATGTCTAAAAATGCGAGGCGGGTGATATGCGCCTTGGAGAGGAGCGTTCCCTCGGAAAGAATGACCATCATCTCGTCGTTGATGATCGAACGCGCGAGGATCATGCCCGGCTGGAGCTCTTCTACAGGTAAGGATCGCAATGTAATTCCTCCTTTGGCAGTGCCGATTCGTCTTATGCAAACTTATTATATCATTAAAATATGCATAAAAAAAGCGGATTTTTCTTTATTTTCGCAAAGAATCAAACAATGAGGCTTTCGACGCAGATAAATCAGACAAAAATATCAACGGGGGAGAACGCGTGATATCCGCTGATGACGGTCTTGCCGAAAGATTTTTATGTGGTTGGTTCGGTGTTTCCTATGCGAACAGCGCGCTCCATGCGTGGAGGAGGTCGTCCATGCGCCAGCGGGCATTTGCAGGGCTTGTGGACGGGAGTTTCAGGATGCGCAAATCGGTGCGGTCCAGCAGCGAACGGTTCGCTTTCGCGAAGGTTGCGTAGGCCTTGCCTCCGTTCAATCCAATGGTGCGAATCCGGGGCCAACGTCGGAGAAACGTCGTGAAATCGTTCGCCTTAGCGTTTCGAATGTCGGAATCAAGGCTGCCTTCGCGGTCGCAGGTATCTATCGCGTCCCAAAGCGCCACATGATGGCGGAGCAGCATTTTCAAGCGGGCATCGTAATCGACGGGCGTTTCGTTTTCCCTCAGCAGCTTGGTTATCAGAGGCCAGAAACGGTTCGCCGGATGCGCGTAATACTCTTGTGCGGCCAGAGAAGCCGCTCCCGGCATTGAGCCTAAAATCAGTATGCGGGAGCGATTGTCCACGCTCGGCGGCAGTCCTATGCAACGGATGTTTTCTTCCTTCATGGCTGAGTTCCTCTCTGTGCAGTATGTCAGCGGGCATTTTTCCATAGACGGTGCAGTCGAAATGGTTTTACGGTATGAGTATATCATGTTTTTGGGGACATGTCTTTTTGACGGCACGGGACGCATGCAAGGATTCCTTGACGCTGACGCCGCCGTAGGCATATAATGACCAAAAGCGACAATCGGAAAGGAAGACTGTCATGAACATCGCCAAAGAAAACGAAATCCAGGACGTGGCGCGGGAAATCCTCGCCGACTACGAGAAGGGCCGCCCCATAGACCGGCGCGAAGTATCGACGCAGATTGATGAGAAAATAGTCGTCGGCGTCGTGCAGAAGCTGCTGCGCATCCTTTTCCCGGGCTATTACCGGAAAAAATCTTACAGTCCTCATGACGATGAGCGGAATCTGTCTTTCTTCATAGAAGAAATCGAGTTTCAGCTGACGCGGCAGGTTGCGGGGGTCCTGCGCGGGCAGCCGAAATATGAGAACGCGGACGAGCCGGCGGTGCGTCGTGAGGCGCTTCGAATTGTGCTGGCTTTCCTGCATCGCATTCCCGCGCTCCGCGAAATGGTCAATTCCGATCTGGAAGCGGCTTTTGACGGTGACCCGGCGGCAAAGAGCATGGAGGAGATCGTCCTCGCTTATCCGGGGCTTTTGGCTATCACCATATACCGGATCGCCCACGAGCTTTTCCTGCTGCACGTTCCGCTCATACCGCGCATGATGACGGAATATGCCCATGGCCGCACGGGCGTCGATATCCACCCTGGGGCGTCCATCGGGCGGTACTTCTTTATCGACCACGCTACGGGCGTCGTTATCGGCGAGACCTCTGTCATCGGCGAGCATGTCAAGCTCTATCAGGGCGTTACCATCGGCGCGCTTTCTACCCGGGGCGGGCAAAAGCTGAAAGGCGTCAAGCGGCATCCGACGATTGAGGACAACGTCACGATTTATTCCGGCGCTTCGATTTTGGGCGGAGAGACCGTCATCGGCCGAAACTCCGTCATCGGCGGTAACTCCTTTATCACGAGGCCAATCAAGCCGAATACGCGCGTCAGCATCAAAAATCAGGAACTGCAGATCGACGAACGGGACGGGGAGACCTTCTGCGAACGGGATATTGAGCCGGGCGCGTGGTTTTATACGATATAGTCTGGGCGACAATCCTCGATTTTGTCGGCTGCCCGTTTTGATGAAACTGTCGGGAGGATTTTCAGAAAAGTATTGACATCGGTGCAGTGTGATGTTAATATGACGGTGTCAGCGGGAGTTGACTTTGAAAATCGAATATGGATTTGGATTGGGTGTCGAAGACTTAATAGAAAAGCCGGTTGAAGGCCGGCGCGGTCCCGCCACTGTATCAGCGAGCAAATCTGCAATCCGTCACTGGGGTAAAGCCTTGGGAAGACGCAGACGAGCGATGACCTGGAGCCAGGAGAACTGCCCAATCGACGATCGCCGTTAAAACCTGCGAGGGATGGGGAAGGAGATTCTGAGAAGTGCTTCGACGGGACGCCGGATTTCCGGACGTCTTTTCGTGCGCGATATATAGCTCTTTTCCGTTCGCGGAAAAGAGCTTTTTTGATGCTCCGACGGCGACCATGAAACAGGCGAAAGGTTTTCCCTATGGTTTTTCAGCTCCATAGGGAAGCACTGCTCATACATTTCATTCATTTTTTCGGGTCGCTCTGCGGCCCGGGCCGGGGGGATTCCCCCGGCCTCCCTCCTCTTTTTTGCGAGGGTGACGTTTGTCGGAAGGTTTTCTCCATGGTTTCAGCTCTATGGAGAAACATTGCTCATACATTTTTACCTTCGTCGCGTTTGCGGCGGGCCTCCGAAGAGGATTTTGGAGGCTTCCTTTTTTCCATATTGCCGTAAGGCATGGAGATAAATAATTTTATAGAGAAAGGTGGAGTGATTATGGAAACGTTGGAGGCAAAAGGCCTGAAGCCGCTGAAGATGCCGGCGGCAGCAAGTCCGGCTTCGCGTGACGTCGAGGAAGAATGGTGCGCCGACCCGCATCTTTCGGCTGTGGAGATGACGCCGCTTGAAGCGAGGCTCGCTGCGAAGAGCCCGGAGCTCTCGGAAGGATTGAAGAAGCTCCGCACGTCAATCGGGGAAGAAGCGTATGCAAAGCATATCGCGGAACTGCCGAATCTGACGAAGAACGCGCAGTCGCTTTTAGTGGTGGCGAGGAGCTTTATGCAGCGTTCGCTTTTGGAGCGCGATTATATCCCTAAATTCAAGGAAGCATTCGGCGTGGAAATTGTCCGCGTCGTGGCGTAATAAAAAATTATGACTAAAAGGAGAGGTTAGTATGAGGAAATCCTGGAAGAATCTTTTGGCGGCATCACTGGCATGCACGACGCTGGTCGGTTTTTCGGCGACGGCTTCGGCGGCATACGCGCTGAACGAAGAGGTTAAACCGACTCCCGCATTGAAGCAGGCGACGGACATCGGCGTGCTGAAGCATGAAACGCCGGAACTTCAAGACCTTGAGAACAAGGACGCCATTGTTATCATGAGCTTCGGCACGACGTATCCCGAGACGCGCGCGAAGACGATTACGGCAACGGCGGACGCGATTCAGGCGGCGCATCCGGGAGTGAAAGTGGTAACGGCGTTTACTTCTCATATCGTTATCAAGCGCACATATGAGAACGAGGGAATCAAGTATCCGACGCCGGAGGAAGCGCTTGAGCAGCTTAAAGAAGAGGGCTATACCCGCATTGCGCTGACGTCCTTCGACGTTATCCCCGGTATTGAATACGCTTACAAGACGGCAGTGTTCAATCTGTATAAAGATCAGTTCAAGAAGATGACCATCGGCACGCCGCTGATGTATTGGATGGGGCAGGAAGAGCAGCGCGACGACGTGCTGGAGTTCGTCAAGGCTCTGGATTATGAGTTGAAGGACGCGAAGCTCGCGAAGGATGAGGCTGTTCTCTTTATGGCGCATGGCACGCCGCATCCGTCGAACGCTTTCTATCCGGTCATCAACAGCCGCTTCCATCTGACGAATCCGCCGATGCGGAACGCCTATGTTTACACGGTCGAGGGATGGCCTAGCCTGAATGAGGCGATTCATCGCCTGAAGAGGAAGGGCTTCAAGAAGGTGCTGCTGGTGCCGATCATGATGGTTGCCGGCGACCATGCGACTAACGACATGGCTGGCAGCGAACCGGATTCCCATAAGTCTATCCTGGAGAAGGAAGGCTTCAAGGTACGCACCTACATTCATGGTTTAGGCGAGAACCCGCAGATTCGCCAGATGTTCGTCAATCGTGCGAACGAGGCTTGGGATGCATTGCAGGCTAAATAAGAGTATAGTGTAAAGGGGGAGAGCTGCCGCCGGATTTCTGCGGTAGCTCTTTTTTCCAAAAGGAACGAATATGGACAGACGAAGATCGGAATATCTGTACCCTCCCATGCGGATGGCGGGAAGTTTTGGCGCGCTGGAGCAGCTGGAATATATGCTCACGGCGTATTTTCATCTGCGCGTGATTGAGCCGTGGGATTTGGAAGTCATCAAAGAAAAGGTCAGAAAGCAGGCCGTCATTTGTCATTTTTCTGACGGCCGGGCGGAAGACTGGGAATTTGACGCCTATGCGGCGGCGCTTTACCGTACGGTTTGCGAACTGAAACATACCCCGATACGGACGGGGCTTGCGAGGGGCGACCTTCCTGCCGGTGCGGCGAGAGTGGAATATCTGTTGCTGTTGGCGCATGAAGGCTGTGGAGCGTTGGGCGAACTGCTTCGTTTTTTCGCTGCAAAGTCAGGCTATACGCCGGAGGAACTTTGCGAGCATCCGGGATTGATGACGGAAGAGGAACAGACTTACAGCCAATGTTATGACGCTTTGCTGGACAGGGTTCGGAAGCTGCTGGCAATCATGGATTGGGAGGATTACTCCGGGAAATCTGTGTTGGCGGCCGTGTCTGCGGAGGACGGATGCGCGGATAAAGCGGGGCTTGCGTCATTGCTTTTGCGGGTCTCGGACGAAGCGTCGGCATGGTTGCGGTCGGGGGATTCGCCGACCCTTCGATATGTTTGGCCCCGCAGACGGCGGGTGCTTTCCGAGGATTCGGAGGAAATTCGGAGGCGTTTCCGCAGCGAGGCGATGAATCCGCTTTTCATCGGGGGAATGGCAGCTCACGGACGGCGCGGCGCGATGGCTTTAGCGGCATATGTGGCGCGAAGCTGCCAATGGGATGCGCTTTGTCAAGGTCTGGAAAACTGGATGTATGAAGACATGGCTCGCGCATACGCGCTGAATCCGAATATGCAGCGATGGATGCGCTTAGTATGTCCGGGAGCGCTGCGTCATCTGACGGGCAGTCTGCTCGCGGCGGCACACGGGCCGCGTTGGCATGCAAGCTTGCAAACGAGGACGGAACTTCAATGGCTGTATCGTTCTTTGGAAAAGCCGCAGCAATCGCGGCGGGAAATGGCGGCATCGGAAAAGGAACAGGCATAAAACACGGCGGCGCTAAAATGGCGTCGTCGTTTTTTCATGGTGCGAAATGTGGTACAATGGACGACGGGAAGGGGAATCGGCATGAATCGTTGGCTGGTGGTGTATTCGTCCGTTACGGGGAATACAAGAAAAGTAGCGGAAGCGTTTTGCGAGGCGGTGGGAGGAACGCTGGTTCGCGTCGAGGACGCGGTGGCGCCGGAAGGCTTCGACGCGGTGGCGGTGGGTTACTGGCTTTGGCGCGGGGGCCCCGACCCGAAAGCGGCGGCGTATCTTTCGCGTTTGGAAGGCGTCAACGTCGCGTTGTTGGAAACCCATGCGGCGGACAACCGGAGCGAGCATTCGGTGACGGCGTTTGCCCGGGCGGCGGCGCGCCTTGGCAGGGACTGCCGCGTGCTGAACGTGTTCGAGTGTCAGGGGCAAGTGCCGGAAGCGGTGCGCGAAAAGCGTGCGAGATTGGAGGCGGAAAAGCCGGCGGATCCCCATGCGAAGGCGCAGGGCTGGAAAACTTCCGTCGGGCACCCCGATGAAGCCGATTTAGCGGCGGCAGGAGAATTCGCATTGCGGACGGATAAGAAGCTGGTATACTTTTTGAAAAAGGACGGTGCGCGGTAGCGCGCGAACGCGTGCTTCCTTGACAGTTTTCACGTCTTTCGTTATGATGTAGGATGGAATTTGTGGTGAATTCTCATCGTATCGGGAGATGATTATTGTATGAAGGTTTCTATCATTATCGGGAGCGATTCGGACTGGCCGATTATGAAACCCGCGGCGGAAACGCTGAAACAGTTCGGCGTGGAGGTCGAGGTGACGGTGGCGTCGGCGCATCGGACGCCGGCCCGGGTGGAAAAATGGGTGAAGACAGCTTCGGAGCGGGGCGTCGGCGCGTTCATCGCGGCGGCGGGCGGCGCTGCGCATCTGGCGGGCGTAGTGGCCAGCCATACGGTGCTTCCCGTGATTGGCGTTCCAATCAACGCGACGCCGTTGAACGGCATGGACGCGCTTTTGGCGACGGTGCAGATGCCTTCGGGAATCCCCGTGGCAACGATGGCGGTCAACGGCGCGAAAAACGCCGCGCTTTTTGCCGTGCAGGTTTTGGCGGTCAAAGACGTGGAACTTGCGGAACAGCTCAAGTCTCATCGCGAGAACTTGGCAAAAGAAGTCGAGAAAAAAGCAGCCTATGTCGCATCGCAGATGTGACACGGGTTGCTTTTTGTATTTAAATTATCATTTTGTAAAGAAATTGGAGGAACGGAAAAGAAATGGAAAAGAAGCAGGCGCTTTACGAGGGCAAGGCAAAAATCATGTACGCGACGGACAAGGCGGACGAGCTGCTCGTCTATTATAAGGACGACGCGACGGCTGGCAACGGCGCAAAGAAAGGAACCATTGCCGACAAGGGCGTGATGAACAACAAGATGACGGCGTTTTTCTTCGGCCTCTTGGAGAAGGAAGGCATCAAAACGCATCTCGTCAAGGTGACGGGGGAGCGGGAAATGCTGGTCAAGAAGATGGACATGGTCCCGTTGGAGGTCATCGTGCGGAACGTGGCGGCGGGCAGCTTTTCCCAGCGGTTCGGCGTCAAAGAAGGTACGCCGCTGAAAATCTCGACGGTGGAGTTCTGCTACAAGAATGACGATCTGGGCGATCCGTTCATGAACAACTATCATATCGCGGCACTGGGCCTCGCGACGAAGGAAGAGGTTGCCGAGATCGAGAAGCAGGCGCTGAAGGTCAACGATATTTTGAAGGCGTTCCTGAAGCAGAAAAAGGTGGATTTGATCGACTTCAAGCTGGAATTCGGCCGTCTTGACGGAAAAATCGTGCTCGGTGACGAGATTTCGCCGGACAACTGCCGCTTCTGGGACAGCGATACTCATGAGAAGCTGGACAAGGACCGCTTCCGCCGCGACCTCGGCAACGTGGAGGACGCGTACAAGGAAATGCTGCGTCGTCTGACGGGCGAGGAACGCTAAGCATGGCTGCGAAATTGACGTACCGGGACGCGGGCGTCGATATCGACGCGGGCAACCGTTCCGTGCAGCTCATCAAGGACAGCGTGCGCGCGACGTACCGTTCGGAAGTCTTGGGCGATCTTGGCGGATTCGGCGGCCTTTTCGCGCTGGACGTGAAAAAATTCAAGGAACCGGTGCTGGTCTCCGGCACGGACGGCGTCGGCACGAAGCTGAAGCTGGCGTTCATGCTGAACAAGCATGATACTGTCGGGCAGGATGCGGTGGCCATGTGCGTCAACGATATTCTCGTGCAGGGCGCGGAGCCGTTGTTTTTCCTCGATTACTTAGCCGTGGGCAAACTCGATCCGGAGCAGGTGGCGACAGTCGTGAAGGGCGTCGCGGCGGCCTGCAAGGAATCGGGCTGCGCGCTGATTGGCGGCGAGACGGCAGAAATGAGCGGCTTCTATCCAAACGGCGAGTACGATATCGCGGGCTTTGCCGTCGGCGCGGTAGAGAAGTCGGAGATTATCACGGAGAAGCGCGTGCAGGAAGGCGACGTGCTGATCGGGCTGCCGTCGTCGGGAATCCATTCCAACGGATTTTCCCTCGTGCGGAAAATCGTGTTCGAGGTCAAAGGATATAAAGGCGACGAACGGATGACGGAGCTGGGCGGGAAAACGCTGGGCGAGGTCCTTTTGACGCCGACGCGGCTTTATCCGCGTGTCTGCCTGCCGTTGATTCGGGATTTCCGGCTGCACGGCATGGTGCACATCACGGGCGGCGGATTTTACGACAATATCCCTCGGGCGTTGCCGGACGGCTTCGGTGTGGAAATTGACACGTCCGCCTGGGACATGCCGCCGATTTTCAAGCTGCTGCAGGAGTGGGGCGGCGTCGAATGGCCGGAGATGTACCGCACGTTCAATATGGGCGTCGGCATGATCCTGATGGTCGGCGAGAAGGATGCCGATGCGGTGACAGCGGCGCTCGAAAAAGCGGGCGAGACGTCGTATCGAATCGGTCGTGTGACGCGGAGCGGCGAAGTTGTGCTTAAAGGCGGCGTGTTCCATGGCTAAAGAGATATTAGGCGTGCTTTGCTCGGGACGGGGAACGAATCTCCAATCCATCCTGGCGGCGGTAGACAGCGGGCAGATTCCTGCGCCCGTCGGCGTGGTGCTGACGGACAAGCCGGACGCGAAGGCGCTGGAACGGGCGGAAAAGGCGGGCATCCCGCATTTCTGCGTCGATCGTAAGGCTTATGCAGACAAGCAGGCCTTCGAGGAGGCGCTTGTCGAAAAGCTGCGCGCGCATGGCGTCACGCTTGTCATTTTAGCGGGTTTCATGCGAATTTTAAGTCCGTATTTCGTGCAGGAATTCCCGGGTCGGATTCTGAATATCCACCCGTCGCTCCTGCCGTCTTTCGGCGGTGCCCACGCGCACCGCGATGTGTTGGCATACGGCGTCAAGGTGTCGGGCTGCACGATTCATTTCGTGGACGAGGGCATGGATTCCGGCCCGATCATTTTGCAGACGGCGGTGCCGGTGCTGGACGGCGACGATGAGGACACACTGGCGGCGCGGGTGTTGGAGCAGGAGCATAAATTGTATCCGCGGGCCATAGAGTTGTTCTTGAACGGCAAACTGAAGATCGAAGGACGAAAAGTGCGGATTTTGGAATAAGGGAAAAGCCTTTTGGGTAAAAGAAAAGCCTTTCGGGGACAGCCGAGCTGCTCCGAAAGGCTTTTTATATGCGGGAAAATCAATTTTTTGTGCCGTTGCCGTACAGGATGCCGTGCACCGTTTCCAAAGTGATGAATTCGTTCAGCGGCTTGGTAAGGTAGTCGGCGATGTTCAGCTCGCCGATCCGTTCCAGCATATCGCCGCCTTTTTCCGACGTCATGATTACGATGGGCGTATGACTCTCTTCGCCAATGCTTTGGTACAGTGCGCGTCCGTCTGTGCCCGGAACTGTGATATCGAGCAAAATGAGAGATATATCATTCTCGTGGAGTGCGAGGAGCGCTGTATCCGCACTGTCTGCTCCCAGCACGCTGACGCTTTTGATTTTGCTCAGGATCTCCTTCGCTGCTTGGATATTCGTCGGGTCGGTATCGACGATCAATATATTTTTCGTCCCGGATTCTTTTTGGCGCATCTCATACCCTTTGTCCTCTTCGATCAGCTGCAGCATGATATCGGCTACCGCGGGGTCGAACTGGGTGCCTTTCCCTTTCTCAATCTCGCTGCGGATGACGTCCTGCGGCAGCGCGCGCCGGTAGCTTCTGTCGCTTGCCATTGCGTCGTAGGCGTCCGCCACGGCAAGGATGCGCGCGACCTCCGGGATGTTCTCGCCTGCGAGTCCGCTCGGATATCCTTTTCCGTCATACCGCTCATGGTGATACTTCGCGCCTTGGCTGATGCGCTCGTCGTCGTGAATATCGCGCAGGATATTATATCCGCTGACCGGATGGATGCGTATATAATTGAATTCTTCTTTCGTGAGCTTTCCGGGCTTGTTGATGACGGAAAGGGGGATGCGTATTTTTCCGACGTCGTGCAGCACGCCGGCGTAATATATGGCTTGCTGTTCCTCTTCGGATTTGCCCATTTGTTTGGCGATTGTCAGCGCGTAGTCCGCGACGCGGTGCGAATGTCCGCTGGTGTAGCGGTCTTTCGCGTCAATCGTCGACGTGAGCGCGCGGATGATGTTCATATTCACCTGGTCGAGGCGTTCCCGGCTCTTCTTCTCCAATTTTTCCGCGCGGGCGATTCTTCGCGTGGAAATCACGCAGAATACGACGATGATTCCGAAGATGATTGCGGAAAGCAGGACGCCAGCGATAATCTGCATCCAGAGACCGTGGAACAGCCGCGTATTGCTTACGACGATGACGACGTAAAGGTCGTCCACGATGGGCTGCGAAAATACGGTGCAGCGCTCGCCGCCAATGTCGGTTTCAAATCCTTTGCCGGCGCTCCCGAAAACGCCCGAGAGAATCGCTCCGTGCTCTCCCGGCTCGAAATAGGATTCTCCTCGTTCTGCCTTGTTGCTGTGGGCGATTACGCGGCCGTTGCCGTCCAGTATGAAGCCATAGCCCATTCCGTTGATGTTCATATTCTCCGTAATGCGCTGTACTTCATTCAGCACGATGTCAAGCGCGATGACGCTCTCGCCGTCGGAAAGCATCTGGCTGAAGGAGACGACTGTGTCTCCCGTCTGGGCGTCGATATACGGAGGCGTCATCACCATTTTGTTGCCCGCAAGCTTCGCCTCGGTATACCAGCTTCTCTCCGTGGCGATATAGTCCGCGGGGGGAACCCATCCGACGCCGTCGATGTATCCGCCGCGCAAATATCCGTAAATGCCGGTGAAATTTTTATCGAACTGCCGCTGCATGGAAACGGTTTCCGCTTGGATATACGCCATGATCTCTTCACGGTCGGCTCCGTTCTTCGCCATGAAGTCGACGGATTCCGCCGCAAACCACAGCACATCCCGGCCTTTATTCAAATAATTCTCGATCATCGTGGCCTGGCTCTTCAGGTTGCCGACGCCAAGCTCCCTGATATTTGCCGAAGAACTTTGGAAAAAGGAGGTGAATATGAATGCGAGCATAACCGCTTGCAGGACAAAGATCAATATAACCGTCAGCCAAAAGTGCTTCGTTATAGAACTCTTCATCCGTATCCACCTCCTTTCATTCCGACGGCGCGATTTCTGTCTGCGCGGCGGGTGAAGCAGATTTTTCCTTGATCGGGCGCGGCCGGCAAACAGTGAATTCGTTCCATGCCTATAAGTTTAAAGACAAGTATAGCACGGAGCATGAAGGACCGCAATATCCATAAAGGCGGAATTCGCTGGGTTTTCCATGGGGAGGGAAAGGAGGAGCCACCGCGAAATGGCGCGATGACGGGATTGGGATGTGTACGGAACATTTCTGCCTTTGCAGGAAAGGGAAAACATGATAAAATGAAGCGGAACGTTTCTATAACGGTGCGAATCTTTCACAGGAGGTCATCATAATGAAAATCAAACGGGCGCTTATCAGCGTTTCGGACAAGACGGGTGTCGTCGAGTTTGCGCGGAAGCTTAACGCGGCGGGAGTCGAGATCGTTTCCACGGGCGGCACGATGCGCGCGCTGAAGGAGGCGGGGATTCCCGTGCTTTATGTCAGCGACGTGACGGGATTTCCCGAGATCATGGACGGGCGCGTCAAGACGCTGAACCCGTATATCCACGGCGGTATCCTTGCGGTACGGGACAATCCGACGCATCAGCAGGCGATGAAGGAGCACAAGATCATCCCCATCGACTTGGTGGCGGTCAATCTGTATCCGTTCAAGGAGACAATCGCGAAGCCGGGCGTGACGCTGGCGGAGGCCATCGAGAATATCGACATCGGCGGTCCGGCGATGATCCGTGCGGCGGCGAAGAATTTCAAGTTTGTCACGGTGGTGACGAATCCCGCGCGTTATGACGAGGTGGCCGAGGCGATCCTTTCGGACGGCGCGACCAGCGGGATGCTGCGGATGCAGCTCGCCCAGGAGGCGTTCGCGCATACGGCTGACTACGACGCGCATATCCAGGCGTATTTGAAGGAACAGATTGAAAAGTAAAGGGGCGGCGTTCTATGAATATTTTACTGATCGGCAGCGGCGGACGCGAGCACGCGCTGGCGTGGAAGCTCAGTCAAAGCAAACATACGGATAAGCTGTACGCCGTTCCGGGCAATCCAGGTATCGCGAATTTTGCCGAGTGCATTTCCGGCGTCTCGGTGGAGGACAACGACGCGATTGTCGCGTTGGCGAAGGAGAAAAATATCGGCCTCGTGGTAGTCGGTCCGGAGGTGCCGCTGGTAAACGGCGTCGTGGACGCGCTGACGGCAGCAGGCATCAAGGCCTTCGGCCCGACGAAGGACGCTGCCGAGCTGGAAGGCTCGAAGGTCTATGCGAAGGTCGTCATGCGTCGTTACAAAATCCCGACGGCGCGCAGCGAGGTCTTTGGCGATCCCTCCCGCGCCCACGTTTACGTCCGGCAGATGCGGCAGCCTTTCGCTATCAAGGCGGACGGCCTCGCGGCGGGCAAGGGCGTAATCTTGACGAAAACGGCGGACGAGGCGATCGAGGCGATCGATCTCCTGATGAACCAAAAAGCCTTCGGCGACGCGGGAAATCGCGTTGTCATCGAGGAATTCATGGAAGGCGAGGAAGCCTCCATGCTGACGTTTACCGACGGCGAGACGATTGTCGCCATGCCCGCTTCCCAGGACCATAAGCGCGTCAACGACGGCGACGAGGGGCTGAATACGGGCGGCATGGGCGCCTACGCGCCGGCGCCGGTCATCACGCCGGAGATGCGGGAGCGCGTGATGGAGGAAATCCTGAAGCCGACCATTGAAGGCATGAAAAAGGAAGGCCGTCCCTTCAAGGGCTGCTTGTACGCGGGGCTGATGATTACCGCGAAGGGGCCGAAGGTCGTCGAGTTCAACGCGCGGTTTGGCGACCCGGAGACGCAGGTTGTGCTGCCGCTTTTGAAGAGCGACCTCGTCGAGGTCATGCTGGCCTGCGTGGACGGAAAGCTGGCGGAGACGAAGGTGGAGTGGTCTGACGAGGCGGCGGTTTCCGTTGTCATGGCTTCGGGCGGCTATCCGGGCGAATATGAGAAGGGTAAAAAAATCGCGGGCGTCGGCGAAGCGGAAAAGAGCGGCGCGCTGGTATTCCATGCGGGCACGGCGGAAAAAGACGGCGCGCTCGTCACGGCGGGCGGCCGCGTGCTGAACGTGGTCGGCGTCGCGAGGGATATTCGCGAAGCGGTGAAAAAAGCTTACGCGGGCGTCGAGAAAATTTCCTTCGACGGAGCGCATTATCGGAAAGATATCGCGCATCGGGCGTTGGAACGGCTGAATTAAACACACGAAAGATTCTCGAAATGTTTCACGTGATTAGAAGCGCTTGGAAGCGTCAGCTTTTCAGCGTTTCTTATGCAGGCGATGCCTGTAACAATCGAACATAGCCTAAAAATATACTGAAAGAAACGACGCAAAAAAAGTGAAGCGCGGCAAAATATTCGCCGTGCTTTTCTTTTGCGTGAAATTGAGGTAAAATAAAAAGACATTTCGATGTTTTTATAGTTCACGGTGTGCTCTTTAATTTTTCGGAGGTTTGGATGATTCGGATTTTATGTATGCTGCTCTGTTTGCTCGGCGCGATGCTGTCGCAGCCTGCGGAGGCGGCGACGCCGTTCAGCGAGAAAGCGGCGAAGCTTTCCGGGGTGACGGCGGTACGCATGGCGGGATCGATGGAACGGCTCCGCATCGTGCTGGACGCGAACAAAGAAGTCGATTACGCAGTGATGGTGCTGTCGAATCCGTCCCGCGTCGTCGTCGATCTGCACGGCGCGTGGCTGAGTCCCAACGTCGCGAGGGAGACGGTGATTGAGAGCCGGTTTGCCAGCAAGGTGCGCGTGGCACAATTCAATGAGAATACGGTGCGCGTCGTCGTGGAGACGACGATGGGCAAAGGCCATTACGACGTATTTTCCATCGAGGGCGGCGCGATCCCGTATCGCGTGGTGCTGGATTTCGGCAAGATCGGCAGGGCGAAGGACGATTCCTACGGGGGCGGTATTACCGACGATCGGGTCGGCTCGGGAGAGCCGACGGCGGGGAAGCCGGACGAACCGGAGCCGGATAAGCCGAAGCCGCAGGGTACGGAACCGCCTGGCAAGGAAGAGAAGAGCGAAGGCGGCAAGGAAAAGCCGGATAAGGATAAAAAGCCCGACGACAATACGGAAGTGCTTACGGAGGACGTCAAGTTTTTACCGGGAATCAAGGGCAAGAAAATCGTAATCGACCCAGGCCACGGCGGCGAGGACTCCGGCGCCATAGGTCCCTCCGGCGTGACCGAGAAGAGCATCACGCTCCAGATCGCGAAGGAAGTGGAGCGGATGCTGAAGGAGGCGGGCGCGAAGGTCACTATGACGCGCACGACGGACACGGAGGTTTCGCCGAAGCACCGGCAGGCGACGGACGTGGATGAGCTGCAGGCGCGCTGCGATGTGGCGAACAAAGCGAAGGCGGATATCTTTATCTCTATCCACATGGATTCCTTCACGAGCAGGGAAGCCTCCGGCACCACCGGGTATTACTATACGAAAGGGTCGGCGGCAAGCAAGCGGTTGGCGGCGGCCATCCAGTCGGAGCTCGTGGGGCAGCTCAAGACGACGAGCAGGGGCATCAAGACTTGTAATTTTTACGTCGTCAAGCACACGAAAATGCCGGCGACGCTCATTGAAGTCGCTTTCGTGTCCAACCCGAAGGAGGAAAAGCTCCTGACTTCGAAGAAGGGCGTGCAGAAGGCCGCCATCGGTATTGTGAACGGTATCTCCGATTTTTTCGGTGAGTGAACGCCGGCGGCGCGTCGCTCCAAAATAAATAGGGAAGGAAAATGATGTATGGAAATCGAGAACACGGCGAAACAGAGATTGGAAGAGCTTCAGAAGGAAGCGCAGGAAGCGGCGGAAAAGCGCAAAAAGCAACTGATGAAGCGGGAGGTTCCTACGCGGCGGACGCTGAAAAACGCGCTGGCGACAATGACGCGGCAGGAGCTCGACGATATCCGTTATAACGTCGGCCTCTCGGGAACGAGCGGCATGAACAAGGCGGAGCTGATAGAAAAACTGGTTCCGGCAGTCAAGGAATTTTCACGCACATGGTTTGTCTCGCTGCTCGACGAGCAGTATCAGGCGTTCCGTCATTTGACGCAGAAAAAAGGCGGCATCTCCACGGAATTCCGCGCGGACGAAACCCGGCTCGACTATTTCCAGAGCCTCGGCCTGATGGCATGCGGCGCGCATAAGGGCGAACTGGCCTGGTACCTGCCGAAAGAGATCATGGAGGAATTCCAGCAGCTTGACAAGAACCAGGCGTTCCAAAAGGCCGTCGAGCTGAATAACGACGTTTTCCGCATCGCGGCTGGACTGCTGTTTTACTACGGGGTGATGGATTACGACCGCCTTTTCGCGAAAGTGCGCCAGTATCTGGAGATCACCACGGACGATCTGAGCTTCTCGGATTTCATGAAGGTCATGTTCAACGGTTCGTGCTGGCAGCGCAACGTCCGCACCGCTGAGCATGTCGCCTGTTATTACACGGTGATGGATCCCGGAAAGACGATGGAAGCGCAGGATAAGATCGGCGTCGGCTTCGCGAAGCTGTCCTACGGGCAGGTTTACGATGCGGGCGAGGCGGACTACATCGAGGCGACGGACGAATACAAAGGGCTCGCGCAGTTCTTCATGGCGGCCTACAAGATGGACGTGCTGCGTGCGGCGGAGGTCGTCGGGCAGATCACGATTCTTCTGCAGAACGGCGGCGAGATGAAGGACGTGCTCGGCTATATCGAGAAATTGGGCGAGCCGGCCAGCGAAAAGGACATGGAAGCGCTGTCGCCGCTTCTGATCGGGTTCCATCAGTCGCTTCGCATGTGGAAGCTCAAAGGTCACACAACTACGGAAATCGTCACGGGCAAACTCGACCCGGAGGGCGGCGACATCATTTCCTTCGAGGCGGCGCGCCGCAAGAAGGCGAAGGTCGGCAGGAACGATCCCTGTCCTTGCGGCAGCGGCAAGAAATACAAGAACTGCTGCATGCGGAAGGACCTGTGAATAAAAAGAATTGCAAATAGAACGCAGACATGGACAGGAAATAGCCAAGAGAATTTCATCAAGAGACCGGAATCCGGCGGAATTTCCAAAAACGGAAGTACCGCCGGATTTTTTGCGCAAGCATGGCGAAAAAATTTTGCCGGGGCTTGCTTTTTTCCCCGCGATACCCTATAATATTCCGTGCGGTGCAACAAGCATCGCTTTGATTCCTTGATAGCTCAGTCGGTAGAGCAATCGGCTGTTAACCGATCGGTCGCAGGTTCGAGTCCTGCTCAAGGAGCCATGGCGCGTTGGTCAAGTGGTTAAGACACCGCCCTTTCACGGCGGTTTCATGGGTTCGAATCCCGTACGCGTCACCAGAAGATCAGAGCCGCCTCTTTGATTGGGGCGGCTTTTTTCATAGAGGGCGAAGGAGAGAAGCGAAATGCCCGAAGGAGAGAATACGTCCCGCCTCGCTGCGCGGCAGGCTGTGCTTGTCCGAAACGTGGACTGGATGCGGGATTATATGAAGTCCTTTTACAACGAGGACGAGGAAATCCAGCATGCGATGCTGATGAAAGAAGCGCACACGGGCCGTGTGCGGGCCATCATTCGCGAACTTGCCGTCCATCTCGGGCTGTCTGAGGAGGACGTGGCGCTGGCGGAAATCATGGGCCTCCTGCATGACGTCGGGCGATTCCGGCAGTTTACCGTTTATCGGACCTTCAAGGATCATCTGTCGGAGGATCACGCGGCGGCAGGCCTGAAACTGATGGAGGAGCACGGACTGTTGGACGGCCTTTTGCCCTGGGAGCAGTCCCTTGTCCGCTTCGCTGTCGAATGGCACAATAAGAAGGAAATTGCGCCTGCGCCCGACGTCTGTCACCTTGGCTACGCGAAAATGCTTCGGGATGCGGACAAGCTGGATATCTACCATGTATTGGAGCCGTTCCTCCCGTCGAAAGACGGCAGCGGCGTCAGCCCGAACTTCATCGAGAAATTCGTCGAGGGCGTGCAGTGCGATTACACGATGTCGGGCACCGAGGATGATCGGAAGCTCGTCCGGCTGATGTGGGTGTACGACGTCTATTTCGCTTGGACGCTTCAGCGCATCGAGGAGCGCGGATATATCAAGGAGCTCATCCGCTGCCTGCCGAAGGGCGAAAAAGTCGAGCTGGGCGTGGCGCGGCTTCTCGAATTTGAGAGGAAGAAGCTGACGGAAAAGGACGACGTCGGTTTTCAAAGCTCGCATGAGTGTGAGAATATAGAGGGGATGTAACCAATGGCGGAAAAAAATGAGGCAATGAACGCGAATTTTGTGGAAAACATCATCAACGGCGACCTGAAAAGCGGGAAATACGTGCCGGAGGAAATCCATACGCGGTTTCCGCCAGAGCCTAACGGGTATCTGCACATCGGGCATGCGAAGTCGATCTGCCTAAATTTCGGTCTTGCGCGGAAATTCGGCGGCAAATGCAACCTGCGCTTCGACGACACGAACCCGACGAAGGAGGACACCGAGTACGTCGATTCCATCCAGGAGGACGTCAAATGGCTTGGCTTCACTTGGGACGACCGTAAGTTTTATGCCTCCGATTATTTTGAGAAGCTGTATGGGTACGCGGTGGAACTGATCAAGCGAGGCAAGGCGTTCGTCTGCGACCTTTCCGCCGACGAGATTCGCGCCACGCGCGGCACATTGACCGAGCCGGGACAGGAAAGCCCGTTCAGGAATCGCAGCGTCGAGGAAAATCTGGATTTGTTCGCGCGGATGAAGGCGGGAGAATTCCCCGACGGCTCTCACGTCCTGCGCGCGAAGATCGATATGGCGTCTCCGAATATCACGATGCGCGACCCGGTGCTGTACCGTATCGCGCGTACGACGCACCATCGCACCGGCGACGCGTGGTGCATTTACCCGATGTATGACTTCGCGCATCCGCTTTCAGACGCCATCGAGGACATCACGCATTCCGTCTGCACGTTGGAGTTTGAAGATCACCGTCCGCTGTACGACTGGCTCCTGGAGTCGCTGGGCTTCGACTCGAAGCGGCCCCATCAGTACGAGTTCGCACGGCTGAACTTGACGAACACGGTGATGAGCAAGCGGAAGCTTCGTCAGCTTGTCGAGGGCGGCTATGTCTCCGGCTGGGACGACCCGCGGATGCCGACGATTTCCGGTTTGCGGCGGCGCGGCTATACGGCGGCGTCTATCCGTGACTTCTGCGAACGCATCGGCGTGGCGAAAAGCAACAGCCTGGTAGACGTGGCGATGCTGGAGCATTGCGTCCGTGAGGACCTGAACGAGAACGCGGATCGCGTGATGGCGGTGCTGGAGCCGCTGAAAGTCGTCATTACGAATTATCCCGAGGGACAGGCGGAATACCTCGTGGCGGAGAACCATCCGACCCGGGGCGGCCATCGGTACGTGCCCTTTTCCCGGGAGATTTACATCGAGCAGGAAGACTTCATGGAGGACCCGCCGAAGAAATTCTTCCGTTTGAAACCGGGCGGCGAGGTGCGTCTGAAGCACGCCTATATCATCAAGTGTGAAGAGGTCGTGAAAGACGACGCCGGAAATATCGTTGAGCTGCGCTGCACTTACGACCCCGACTCGAAGAGCGGCGGCGCTGCGGCAGGGCGCAAGGTCAAAGGCACGCTTCATTGGGTGGAAGCGAAAACGGCAATCAAGGCGGAGGTCCGCCTTTACGATTATCTGCTGATGACCGATGAAAACGGCAACGTCCCCGACGATTTCCTCGCGCATCTGAACCCCGGTTCGCTGCGAGTATTGAAGGACGCGCTTATCGAGCCCAGCGCACGCTACACCGCCGAGGGGACGCGATACCAATTCCTGCGCAAGGGGTATTTCTGCGTGGACAAAGACACGACGCCCGACCATCTCGTATTCAACGAGGTCGTCGGCCTGAAAGATACATGGGGCAAGGTGAAGGGATAAATGGCGAAGATACCGAAGAACCTCTCGGACAAGGATATGTTCAAGGGCTGGCAGGAAGAGCCGACCATCGAAGAAACGATGCTGAAAGCGGCGGAGCCGAAACGGCCGGCGCGTCCGCAGGCGGCGCGGGCGCCTAAAAGCGAACCCCGCGACGGCGCATATCAGACCTATCTCTCTCCGGCCACCGTCGACACGATGGAGAAGCTGCTGCTGGAAATCAAGCTGGACCTTTTCAAGCAGGGCGTTTCCGACTATCGCATCAACGTCCGGCGCGAAGGAAACGCGATCCTCTTGGAGCACGTCCCGGCGGGCGCGGAAAGCAAGCCGAAGAAATGAAACGGAATCCCTGAAAGTTTTTGTGCTTTCGGGGATTTTTTTTGTGTGGTGCGCCGCCTTTTGAGGCCGTTCCGTCCTGACCTGTTCTGATTGCCATAATGCCTGCGGTTGTGCTACAATGGGTCCGTATAGGAGGATGGTCGATGCGGGAGAAACATTTCCTGATTATCGCGGCCTCCATTGGTTCCGGTCATATCAAGGCGGCCGAGGCGGTGGGGGACGCGCTGAAAACAAAATATCCCGACGCGCAGATCCAGACCGAGGATTTCACGATGTGGCGCATTTCATGGGCGACGGCGTTCATGAAAGCGTGCTATCTTTTTATGCTGCGTTTCATCCCGAACCTGTACGAGCTGATGTATCGGTTCACCGGCGGGAAGGCCGGAGGACTTTCCGTGCAGAGCCTGATTTCCGCTTTTACGGCCCGGGACATCGCTGCGCTTGTCAAAAAACATCGCCCTGAGGCGGTGATCTGCACCCATCCGTTTCCAGCGGGGGCGGCTTCCTGGAGGAAGAAGCGCCATCCCGACGAATTCCTGTATTCGACGGTCATCACGGATTATTCCGTGCATCAGATGTGGATTTATCCGAACGTCGATTGCTACTTTGTGGCCCGGGAAGAAATGAAGACCGATTTGATCGCTGCGGGGCTTCCGGCGGAAAAGATATTTGTCACGGGAATCCCCGTCATTTCCAAGTTTCACTGTGAAGAGGACCGGGAGGCGCTTTTGGAGAGCCTCGGTCTGTCGTCTGAGCGGAAAACGGTGCTTCTGATGGGCGGCGGGCTGGGTATTGGCGGCCTCGACGCGGCGCTTCACACGCTGGAGCAGATGGCGGACCCGATACAGATGCTGGTGGTCGCGGGGAAGAATAAAGAACTGAAATTGCGGGCGGAGCAGCTGGCGCAGTCGTCCCGCCATACGATCCTCGTATGGGGATACTCTCCGCGGGTGCGCGAGTTCATGGCGATTGCGGATTTTATCATTACGAAGCCGGGGGCGCTGACCATCAGCGAGGCGCTTGCGTCCGAGCTTCCGATGCTTTTGCACGATCCGATTCCCGGCCCGGAAACGGAAAACGCCGTGTATATCGCTCGAAAGGGAGCCGCGATCTGGGCGAATACCGAGGAAAAACTCTCCGACGCGATAGAAGAGCTCCTGTCGTCGGAGGAGACGTTGGCCGCGATGCGCGCCCGCGCCCGTGAAATGAAAAAGCCGTATGCGGCACGTGATATAGCGGAGCATTTTGCCGAGGCGTATGAACGGTTTTCCGCCGAAGGGAGCCGATAGCAAGCCAACGCTTGTCATCTTCGCTTGGCGGCTGCCGCGATTGTCAGTGACGTGAATGGACGGACGAGGCGGTTCCTTAAAAAATTTCGTGGAAGACAGGCGGATTCGGCAGGGATTTTTTCCTTTGTCGCGAATAAATTAGTATAGTTAGATACATTGAGCGTATTTGGGTGAGAATATGACGCTGAGAAAGCTGGAAAAACGGGAAGACGGCAACTTTGTGTGCCCTGAGTGTGGAAAGCCGCTTCGTTTCAAGGACGGCGAGACCGTGGCAGTGATAGACGGCCAGCTGGATATGGAGAATTATAAGCCGCGTTATATCTGCGATGACTGCCAGGTATATTATCGGTCCGTGCTGACGACGGATTATTACGACGTTTTTCCGTTGGACGACGCGGAACCGTCCAAGGAAGCGAACGGGAACCCCGAGGCGTCTGCGGAGACGCCGCAGGGAAAAGGGCCGATTGCGCTGCCCAAGGAACCGACGGGCAAAGAGAAATGCCCTGTCTGCGGAGAGCTCCTCCGGTTTGTGGACGGCGGTGCGGTGCGTGTCGTCGACGGGAAAGTGGATATGGAGAACGTCAAGCCGAAGTATGAGTGCGACACTTGCGGCGTATTTTACCGCGAAGTGCTGTCGTCGGGCTTTTATCTGCCGTATCCGCAGTTGGATGAAGACAAACCGCCTGCTTCCGCATCAGAGCGGAAAGAGGACGGTGATTCGCCGCAGAAGGAAGAGGCCGCGGCCGGCGGCAGGGAGCCGATTGCGCTGCCCAAGGAACCGACGGGCAAAGAAAAATGCCCCGTCTGCGGAGGACTCTTCCGGTTTGTGGCTGGCGGCGCGGTGCGCGTCGTCAACGGGAAAGTGGATATGGAGAACGTCAAGCCGAAATATGAGTGCGATACCTGCGGCGTTTTCTATCGCGAAGTCTTGACGTCGGGGTTTTACGTTCCCTTCCCGCAGGAAGAAGAAGACAAACTTCCTTGAGAAAGCAGCGGTTTCTTGGGGGTTAGCGCTTCCTGCATTCCTCAAAACGCAAAAAAAGCGCGGCGATTTCTTGTTTTTTTCTTGCAAATCGACCGAAATATTAGTATTATAGACAATAGGGATTTTGAACGTATGGGTTTTTATGCGAATCAGGCGGGAACTGAACGTCTTTGCCGCGCCTGCGCAAGGCGGAAGCTGTGCCGCAGGGTGAGAGTGAGCGCGTAAAACTTGATTTGCATGAAGCCGATATTGGCAGGAAAGGCGGGACAAAGCGGGTGGAGGAGAGAAAAGACGGTTGGATGCCCAATCTGTTTACCGTCATTGTTGTGCTTTGGCTCCTCGGTTTCGGTTATAAATTTTATGTGCAGCAATCGCACTTGGACGAGGTTGCGGACGATCGCGCGGTGGCGGTTACGCGGCTGGAAGAGGCGCGGGCCCGCAACGCGGAGCTGAAGAAAGAGCGCGACAGCATGGATAAGCCGGAATTCATCGAGAAAGTCGCGCGGGAAGAATTGGGCATGACGCGGCAGGAAGAAATGCCGTATATTCCGGGAAAGAAATGACCGTTTCGCCGTTGACAGGCATGGAATGGCAAGGGTATAATAAATCGGATTTCATATAACGTTCATTTTTAATGTTTTGAGGAGGCGCGATTTTGTCGATTGAAGTTGGCGGCGTGGTGGAAGGTACAGTCACCGGCATTACGAAGTTTGGCGCATTCGTCGATTTGACGGATGGAAAAGTGGGACTCGTTCACATCTCGGAGGTGGCGGACGTCTATGTCAATGACGTCAAAGACTTTCTGAAAGTGGGGCAAAAAGTCAAAGTCAAAATTTTGAGTGTGGACGACCACGGCAAGATCGGTCTTTCCATCAAGCGTTTGCAGCCGAAGAAGCCGGAAGCTCCGGCGGGGATGCCCGCGCAGTCTTCCAGCCCGGCGCGCCGTCCTGTCGGCAACGATTTTCGCGGCAGACCGGCTGGACGTTATCCGGCGGGGCCGGTTTCCTTTGAGGACAAGCTTTCCAAGTTCCTGAAGGACAGCGACGAACGGCTGACCGATCTTCGCAGGAAAACAGATTCCAAGCGCGGCGGCCGCGGCTCCAGACGTTCCGGCTGACAGATAAAACAAAGCACTCTGCAAAGAGTGCTTTTCTTGGTTTACGGGAGAATGCAGATGGAGTTAGAAAGCCGCGTTGACGCTTTTGTGCGGCGGCATGGGATTTTTTCCATGGGCAGCCGCATCGTCGTCGCCTGTTCGGGCGGTCCGGATTCTTTGGCGCTGGCGTCGGTCCTGCTGGCGCTTCGGGACAAATGGCGTCTTTCGCTTCGGATTGCGCATTTTGAGCATGGGATACGGGGCGCGGCTTCTGTGGCCGACGCCGACTTCGTGCGGGCTTTCGCCGAGGCGCATGGGGCGCCCTGCGACGTCGTTTGCGAGGATATCCCCGCTTATGCCGCGCGGGAAGGCCTCTCCCTGGAAACGGCGGCGAGAAACCGACGATACGCTTTCCTGGAACAAACGGCGCGCATGATGGGCGAGGACGCCCTGATTGCCACCGGGCATCATGCGGGAGATCAGGCGGAAACGGTGTTGATGCATCTGCTTCGGGGGAGCGGGAGCGACGGGCTCGCGGGCATGCGTCCGCGGCGGGGAAATCGCATTCGTCCGCTGCTTTGCGTTTCGAGGCAGGACGTCCTTCGATATTTGGAAGAGAAGGGCTTGGAGCCGCGGTGGGATGAAACGAATTTCCATGCCGACGCGGCGCGGAACCGCGTGCGATTGGAGCTCCTGCCAGCGCTTCGCCGGTACAGCCCGTCCGTTGACGACGCGTTGTGCCGGCTGGCCGACGCGGAGGCGGAGATCGTCGATTTCTTGCAGCAGTCGGCGGACGCGGTATGGGAAACCGTGGCGGAGCGTCGGGACGGGACGGTATGCCTTCGTCGGGAAGCGTACGGGGCGCAGACCGTCGCCGTTCGGAAAGCGCTCTTGCGCAGGCTGGCGGAAGAAATCGGACTTCGGCAAAGCCTGTTCCATTCGCATTACGAGGCTCTCGATGCGTTTTGCTGCTCCGGTGAGACCGGGAAGCGCTTGGCGCTGCCGCAGAACAAGACTGCGGAGTGCCGGTATGGCGAAGTGCTTTTCCGCGACGGGGCGGAAGCACCGGCAGAATGGGGAGAAGCGGAATTATCACTTTCGGGGACAACGCGGATCGAGGCCGTCGGGCTGACAATCTGCGCTTCGCCGTGGAAGCCGGGAACCGCGATTTCCGATGCGGAGGCCGTCGTCGACGTTGACGCGCTGCAGCAGCCTTTGATCGTGAGAAGGAGAAGGGACGGCGATTCATTTCGGCTCGAAGGCGGCGGCCGGCAGAAGGTGAAAGAGCTTCTGATCGACAAAAAGGTGCCGAGGGCGCTTCGCGACCGTGTGCCGATTTTTACGGCGGGCGGGGAGATATTCTGGATCGGCGGCGTCCGTCGGGCGGCCATAGCGCTTGTAACGGAAGAAACAAAGCGAACTGTCGCTTTGCGTATGGTATGGGACGACACACAGAAGGGGGAGGAACGGCTATGATGACAGATGATTTGAAAAGCGTTCTTTACACGGAGGAGCAGATTGCGAAACGGGTCGCGGAGATGGGGGCGGAGCTGACCCGGGACTACGCGGGCAAGAATCCGATTGTCGTCGGCATCCTGAAGGGCGCGTCTATATTCACGACCGACATCGTCCGTAAGATCGAAACGCCGATGCAGCTTGACTTCATGGTCGTGTCGAGCTACGGCGCGGGCACCAAGACCAGCGGGACGGTCAGGATTCGCAAGGACATGGACGCGGACGTCCGGGACCGTCATGTGATCATTTGCGAGGATATCATTGACTCAGGCGTCACGATGAGCAACCTGTTCGCGATGCTTGAAACGAGAAAGCCCGCCAGCCTCCGGCTCTGCGCGCTGCTCTCGAAGCCCGCGCGGCGGGAAGTCGATGTGAAGATTGATTACTGCGGCTGGGAAGTGCCGGATGAGTTTCTCGTCGGCTACGGTCTCGATTACGCTGAGCGTTATCGGAACCTTCCCTGCATCGGCATCCTGAAGCCGGAAATTTATTCCTGAGAAATCATCGGATAAGAATTCCAGCGCTTGGCGGGGGATGGCGGGAAAGACCGCGGGGAAGGGCCGTTCGGCGATTTCTCTGTTGGGGAGGACGTTCATGTGGAGGAAATGAAAAATCGGGGCGTTTTGATTGCCGGGGGAACGTCCGGCATCGGACTTGCGGCGGCGCGGATTTTTCTTTCGGAAGGCGCGCGGGTGGTTTTGGCGGGCCGGAACGCCGCCCGGGGCGAAGCTGCGCTTCGTGACCTGGCGGGCGGTGAGAGGGCGTCTTTCATATCCGCTGACCTGCGGGAGCCTTCGGCCTGCGGCGCGTTGGCGAGACAGGCGAAGGAACGGCTGGGGCGGCTGGACGTGTTGATGAATTCCGCCGGCGTCTATCGGGAAGAAGCGGCGGAAGAGCTGACGGAAGCCTCCTACGCGGAGGTCATGGATACGAACGTCAAGGGCACGATGTTTTTGGCGCGCGCGGCCCTGCCGTTTTTGCGGGAGACGAAGGGGAATATCGTCAACGTGGCCTCGGACGCCGGGGTGCAAGGGAATTACCTGTGCAGCCTCTATTGCGCCTCCAAGGGGGCGGTTGTGCTGTACACCCGCGCGCTGGCGATAGAAGCGGCGCGCTTCGGCATACGCGTGAACTGCGTCGCGCCGGGGGACGTGCTGACGCCCATGACGGAAGCGCAGATTCAAAAAGCGCCGACAAGGGAGGAAGGCCTGTCCGCGATGGCCTCCGTTTATCCGGCGGGGCGCATCGGAACGGCGGAGGAAATCGCCGCGGTGGCGTATTTTCTCGCGTCGCCGAAAGCGTCCTTTGTGACCGGCGCGTGCTGGAGCGTGGACGGCGGACTCACCGCGTGAGCGGTCGGAATCAATATTGAATAAAAGACGATAAAAACGGAGAGCGAATGAACGCCCTCCGTTTTTTGCTGTGGCGGTATGAAATGATTTTGCAAGAGGCGCGGCTGCCAAGCGACGCCGTTCAGATGGCTACGCATGCCCGTCCAAAAGTTCATAAAACGCGTCGTCGAACACGTCGAAATATGCATTGAGATTTTTGTTCCATTTGGGAGACGCCCCGTAAAAACGTCGGCCGTATGTAATGTAAAACGCGGCCTCGCCGATATACATCGCCTTGCCCGATTCCGCGCTGCTGCCGTCCGGCGGCATATAGCGCCAATCGCCCGCGGAATTCTCCACGAACATTTTTCCCTCGTCCTCGTCATAGCGCAGCCGATACAAATCGATGGAACGCGGCACGATATCATTGTTGTGCACCTGCGGCGCGCTCAGGACGAGAATGCGGAGGATATACTGGGGCGGAGCGTCCAGCTCCACATAGACGGAGTGCTTGTCCAGGTGCCAGGCCAATTCCTGATGCCGCCAAATGCAGGGATAATTCTCATGATCCCAGAGATATTGATGCGTCTGTGCAGAAGCGTTGCTCTGGACGGGAAGAATCAGGGAGCGCTTGAGTTCCTCGTCGTTTGCGTCGCCTCCGTAGGGAATGCCGAAAAGCTGCCGGTAGATGCACTTGAATTTATAGAAGTCGGGCAGCCGATAATAGACGTCCCCGTTTTCCTTCAGCGCGCCTTCGACCGTCGCTTGGTCGTACGGGTTGTAGATCGCGCACCATTTCTGGCTGTAATCGTCCCAGACCTGCAATTCCCCGCCGGATTCCTCATTCTTGCGAAACCGGCATTCGTAAGGATAATCATGGGAGGGATATTTGGGTTCATGGATGTATTCGGCGGAAATCTCGAAGCTGTCCGCATTCCCCGAAATCAACGTGCAGGAATCCAAATCGAGGTAATGGCGATAATTTTCCAGCGCGTATACCAGCGGATAGCGAGGATTGCCGTCCAGGAAAAGAGGTTCCTCTGCGCGGCACAGGCAGGGGAGAAAGGTTGCGGCTAAAAACGCGGCAGCGAGAACGCTTCGGCGAATCAGCATGTTCGAATCACTCCATAACGAATCGTTGTTTCCTTGATTGGCGGTCGATTCCGCAGACCGGATGACGGGGTGAGCGGAAGACCCTTATGATTGTAACATCGTATTCATCGATTGACAAATCCTTCTTTGCGCACATGCAAAAATTTACCCTGTGGGAATAGGCGTTTGCGCGATGTAAAAAATCTGAGGCAAGAAATTCTTACTTTCTTACCTCAGATTTTTTTGCATGGGGACTTTTCTTGTCATTCGCCCCTGCAAAATTTGTCCCGCGGATTTTGCCTTGTCCTTCCATATATGCTATACTTACAAATTAGGCGGTCTGATACAGGACGTCCTCTTTGGGCGACGGCGCGGGCTGCCGGAAGTTTGTTTGCAAATCATTGGAGGGGAAAGCCGAAATGGAGAAATACAACCCGAAGGAAATCGAACAGAAATGGCAAAAGAAGTGGGCGGATGAGGAGACCTACAAGACGGAAGCCGATCCCTCGCTGAAAAAGTATTACGTGCTGGAAATGTTCCCGTACCCGTCGGGGAATCTTCACATGGGACACGTCCGCAATTATTCCATCGGCGACGTGCTGGCGCGGTACAAGCGCATGGCGGGCTTCAACGTGATCCATCCGATGGGCTATGACGCCTTCGGCATGCCCGCGGAAAACGCCGCCATCAAGCACGGCGTCCGTCCGTCGGACTGGACCTTCTCTAATATCGAAAACATGACGCGGCAGCAGCAGACCATGGGCCTTTCCTACGACTGGGACCGCGAGGTGGAGACCTGCCGCCCCGATTATTACCGTTGGACGCAGTGGCTCTTCGAGCTTTTCTACAAGCGCGGCCTTGCCTACAAGAAAGCGGCGTCGGTGAACTGGTGCGACACCTGCGGCACGGTGCTGGCCAACGAGCAGGTCGTGGACGGCAAATGCTGGCGCTGCGATTCCGAAGTGCATAAGAAGAGCCTTTCCCAGTGGTTCCTGAAAATCACCGACTACGCCGACGAGCTCTTGAAGGACCTCGAACTTTTGAAAGGCTGGCCGGAGCGCGTCAAGACGATGCAGGACAACTGGATCGGCCGCAGCGAGGGCCTGGAGTTCGCCTTTGATTTCCCGGCCATCGGCGAAAAGATTCCCGTTTACACCACGCGTCCGGATACGGCCTTCGGCGTCACGTTCCTGGCGCTGGCCGCCGAGCATCCGCTGGTGGAAAAGATCTGCACGAACAATCCGAAGGCTGCGGAGATCAAAGCCTTCTGCGAGAAGGCCCGCAATCAGTCCGAGATGGAGCGCACCTCCGAGACTTCGGAAAAAGAGGGTATTTTCACCGGGCTTTGCTGCGTGAATCCGTTCAACGGAAACGAAGTGCAGATCTGGGTCACGAACTATGTGCTGGCAGAGTACGGTACCGGCGCGGTCATGGGCGTTCCGGCGCACGACCAGCGCGACTGGATGTTCGCGACGAAATACAATATCCCGAAAATCCTGACCATCCAGCCGAAGGGGCAGACGCTGAACCTCTCGGAAATGGACGCCGCCTATGTGGAAAAAGAGGGCGTGCTGGTCAACTCCGATAAATTCGACGGCATGGAAATGCATGCGGCTTTGAGCGCGATCATGGACGAGGCGGAGGCGAAGGGCTTCGGCAAGCGCCGTGTCAATTACCGCCTGCGCGACTGGCTGATTTCCCGTCAGAGGTATTGGGGCGCGCCGATCCCGATCATTCATTGCCCACATTGCGGCGAGGTGCTGGTGCCGGAGGAAGAGCTTCCCGTCAAGCTGCCGGAGAACGTGAAATTCGAGCAGGGCGCTGTATCGCCGCTGGCCCAGTGCGAGGAATTCGTCAACGTCAAATGTCCGAAGTGCGGCGCCGACGCGAAGCGCGAGACGGACACGATGGACACCTTCATCTGCTCGTCGTGGTACTATCTGCGCTATACCGACCCTCACAACGAAAAAGAACCGTTTGCGAAGGACAAGGTCAATTACTGGGGGCCGGTGGACCAATACATCGGCGGCATCGAGCACGCGATCCTGCATCTCCTGTATTCGCGCTTCTTCACGAAAGTCTTGCGCGACGCTGGGCTGGTGGATTTCGACGAACCGTTCACGAACCTTTTGACGCAGGGCATGGTCATCAAGGACGGCTCGAAAATGTCGAAGTCCAAGGGCAACGTGGTATCGCCGGAGGAAATCATCGCGAAGTACGGCGCGGACACGGCGCGCCTCTTCATCCTGTTCGCCGCGCCGCCGGAACGCGACCTGGAGTGGAGCGATCAGGGCGTCGAGGGCGCGTGGCGGTTCCTTAACCGCGTCTGGCGCATCGTGGGGCAGTTCGCGCCGCTGGTCAGGGAAGGAAAGGACGACTACGACGTCTCGAAGCTGACGAAGGAGGAAACGGCGCTCCGCCGCACGCTGCATCAGACCGTGGCGAAGGTCACCGACGACGTGGAGACTCGTTTCACCTTCAATACGGCCATCAGCTCCATCATGGAGCTGGTCAACGAGCTTTACACATTCCAGGAAGTTGAGAACGTGAACGAGGGGCTGATCCGCGAGGTCGTGCTCGGCCTCGTCAAGCTGCTGGCTCCGTTCTCGCCGCACATCACCGAGGAAATGTGGAGCGAGATTGGCGGCGAGGGCAGCGTCCATGCGCAGAAGTGGCCGACCTACGACAAGGAAGCCATGAAGGAAAGCGAAGTCGAGATCGTGCTGCAAATCAACGGCAAGGTCCGCGACCGTATCGTCGTCCCGGCGGAGCTGGACAAGACGGCGATGGAAAAAGCGGCGCTGTCGCAGCCGAAGGTGCAGCAGTACACCGAGGGCAAGACCGTGGTGAAGGTCGTCGCGGTGCCGGGCAAGCTCGTCAATATAGTAGTGAAATAAGAAAGAAGGCAGGGGGACGTCATGGCAGAAACGATTTGGTCCGTTTTTCCACCGATTCTGACCATTGTGCTGGCGTTGATGACGAAGGAAGTCTATATGTCGCTTCTGATCGGCATTTTCTCCGGTGCGATGCTCTATTCCAATTTCAATGTCATCCAGGCGATTCTGACGATGTTCGCGGTCATGGAGGAAAAGGTCGGCGGAAACGTCAATATTCTCGTATTCCTCGTCATCTTAGGCATCCTCGTCGCGGCGATTTCCCGCTCCGGCGCGACGGAGGCTTACGGCAGATGGGCGGGGGAACGCATCCACGGAAAGCGCAGCGCGCTTTTCCTGACGGCGTTCCTTGGCATGATCATCTTCATCGACGATTATTTCAACTGTCTGACGGTGGGGACGGTCATGCGGCCGATTACGGATCGATTCAAGGTCTCGCGGGCAAAGCTTGCCTATATCATCGACGCGACGGCGGCGCCCGTCTGCATCCTCGCACCTGTCTCGAGCTGGGCGGCGGCCGTCGGTTCGTCGCTTCCCGAGGGGACTTCCATTGACGGCTTCGCGCTGTTCCTGCGGACGATTCCCGTGAACCTTTACGCAATCCTGACCATGCTGTTCATGCTGTTTATCGCTTGGTCGGGGCGCGACTTCGCGACGATGGGAGAGTTCGTCCGCCGCAATCGCAAGAAGTTCATCGTTCCCAAGGAATACGCGGAGGAGAAGGAGAGAAACAGTCGTACCCTGATTGGACAGGGAACGGTGCTCGACCTGGTGATCCCGATTTTCGTCTTGATCTGCGCCTGTGTTTTCGGCATGCTTTACACGGGCGGCATCCTGGAAGGGAAAACCGTCGCCGAAGCGTTCGCCGACTGCGACTCGGCAAAAGCGCTGGTGCTCGGCTCCTTCATCACGTTCGTGTTTATTGCGTTCCTGTATCTTTTGCGCGGCGTGCTGCGTTTCGACCAGTTCTGCGAAAGCTTCGTGCTGGGCTTCAAGGCCATGGTTCCCGCCGTTTTCATTCTCTGCCTTGCGTGGACCATGTCGGGCATCGTCAGCGACAAGTATTTGAACCTCGGCGGATACGTCGGGCAGCTCGTACAGGTGAATTCCGCGGTGGGGCTTTTCCTTCCGGCGATATTTTTCCTCGTGGCCGGATTCCTCGCGTTTTCCACCGGCACGTCCTGGGGCACCTTCGGAATCCTGATTCCGATCGCGGTGGCCGTCGTCGGGCTGGATCAGTATGAGCTGCTGGTGCTGATGGTGGCGGCTGTGCTTTCCGGCGCGGTGGCGGGCGACCACGCTTCGCCGATCTCCGACACGACCATCCTTGCGTCGGCGGGCGCGCAGTGCAACCACATCGACCATGTGGGCACCCAGATCCCGTATGTGCTTCTCGTTTGCGTGTGCAGCTTTGTCGGCTACGTCGTGGACGGCTTCACGAGGAACGGCTTCGCCGGACTTGCAGTGGGAATCGCGCTGCTGGCGGTCTGCTGTTTCTTCATTCGCTCGAAATACGAGCCGGTCGAGGTAGACGCGGAGTAAATTCCTGCATGGCAGGCGCGGGTGAAAAAATCGCCCGCGCCTTTTCTGTGTATTGCAAAACGATGGGAGTTTGGATATAATATTTTTGGCGTTTTCATGAAATAAAGAAACGACGCATGCTTTAGATGGAGGGGAAAGACAATGAAGAAATTATTAGCGGTCCTGATGCTGGCGGCGCTCGCCTGCGGCCTGTTGGCCGGCTGCGGCGGCGGGCAGAAACCGGCGGAGAAGAAAGAGGCTTCGAAGCCGATCGTTCTCGGTCTCGACGACAATTTCCCGCCCATGGGATTTGTGGACGAAAACAACAAGATTGTCGGCTTTGACATCGACCTCGCGACGGAAGCCGCGAAGCGTCTGAACACGAAAGTGGACTTCAAGCCCATCGACTGGGCCAGCAAAGAGGCGGAGCTGAAGAGCGGCCGCGTCGATATGCTCTGGAACGGTCTCGACATCACTGAGAAGCGCAAGGAAAATATCCTGTTCAGCGATCCGTACATGAACAACCGTTTCATCATCTTCCGCGCGGCGAACAAGAACGCGGACATCAAGGACGAGGCGTCGCTGGCCGGCAAGATCGTCGCCACGCAGAGCGGCGGCGGCACCATCGAGGAATATCTGGACGGCAAGCCGGATCTGACGGGCACGTTCAAGGAATACAAGAAATATCAGGATTATCTCTCCGCCTTTATGGATCTGGAGAACGGCCGCATCGACGCGGTCGTCTGCGACGAGATCATCGGCCGCTATTACATCAGCAAGCACCCGAACAAGATCGAGGCGGTGGACGTGACGGTCGGCCCCTCCGCGCAGTTCGGCGTCGGCTTCCGCAAGGAAGACAAGGAGCTTCGCGACAAAGTGCAGAAGGTTCTCGACGAAATGCGCAAAGACGGCACCATGGCGAAAGTCTCGCAGAAATGGTTCGCCGCGGACATCACGAAGATCGACAAGAAATAATCGGTAAAACGACATAAGAAAAGGACTGCCGCGATGTAGTGACTCCCAAAAGTCAGACCAAAATCTGACGGATGGGATCAGTACACGACGGCAGTCCTTTTTTCTGTCCGCATACCATTTGCAGGCTTTGTATCACCAGTTCAGCTCATACAGACTGAAAACGGGAATATGCGCGATACCCCGGTCCAGATCGGCGTCCCCTGCGTATTTGAATCCGCTTTTCTCGTAAAGCTTTTGGGCGGGGGCGTTGCCCGGAACAATATCCAAACGGAACGCCTTGTATCCCTTTGACTTTGCCTCTTCCGTGCAGAACCGGACAATCTCCGCGCCCAGTCCCTTTCCTTGCATCTCCGGCGAGATCGCCAGCGCGTGCAGGACCATGTATTCCCCGTCCGGGATATGGCGCGTCCATTTTCCTTTTTGGTAGTTTCCCTGGGGATCGTCGTTGAGGACGAATGCGCCGGCCAGCTTCCGACCTTCAATGCAGACGTACTGCTCCCCGGCCATGGTGCTTTCCCGCACAAAACTTTCGGACGGGTAAATCTTGTACATCCACTTCGGGTAATTGATATGATTGTCCAGCCACCAGACGATTTCGTCATAAAACGCCCCGACCTCGACGATCTCCGGTTCACGGCATTTTCGTATTTGCATGATGTCTTTCCGCCCTTCCGGTAAATCAGGGACATTCCTGTCCGCCGTCATTATAGCACGTTTTGTCCAGCCGCGTTATTCGCCCGCCGGATTTTGGCGTTTTTGTCCGGGGGAAATGGAAAGCGGCGGAAAAGTCTTTTCTTTTCTGCGAGCGAGCGAGAAAAGATGAAAAAAATTCTATACTCCGCTACGAAGATGAGATATAATAAATAAGATTTTTGTACAATGGAGGAGAAGCTATGAAAATTGTAGTCACAGTCGTAGGCAAAGACCGCGTCGGCATCATCGCCACGGTCAGCAGCCTCTTGGCGGAAAACAAGGTGAACATCCTGAGCATCAACCAAAATATCATGGACGGCTTTTTCAATATGGTCATGCTGGCGGAGACCACCGACGACGCCGTGAAATTGGGCGAGTTGGCGGCGCAGCTCAAAAAGAAGGGCGAGGACATCGGCGTTGAGATCAAGGCGCAGCATCAGGACATCTTCAACGTGATGCACACAGTGTAAGGGAGGCTTGTTGGTTTGATTACGGTTGACGATATTATGGAAACAAACCGGATGATCACCGAGAACAAGCTCGACGTCCGGACCATCACGATGGGGATTTCCCTCCGCGGATGCGCCCATCCGAATATCAAGCAGTTTTGCGACAATGTATATGACCGCATCACGACCGCGGCGGAATTCCTCGTCAAGACGGGGGAGGACATCGAGGCGGAATACGGCATCCCCATTATCCATAAGCGGGTGTCGGTGACGCCGATCGCCATCGCGGCGGAAGCATGCAAAACGGACAGCTACGTGCCGGTGGCGGAAACGCTGGACAAGGCGGCGAAGGAAGTCGGCGTGAATTTCATCGGCGGCTTCTCGGCGCTGGTGGAAAAAGGCTTCACCAACGGCGACCGCATTTTGCTCCAGTCCATCCCGCAGGCGCTGGCCTCCACGGATCTCGTCTGCTCGTCGGTCAATCTCGCCTCGACGAAGGCGGGCATCAATATGGACTGCGTGCGTGAAATGGGCGACATCATCAAGCGCACGGCAGAGCTGACCCGCGACCGGCAGGCAATCGGCTGCGCGAAATTGGTCGTATTCGCCAACGCGCCTGGGGACAATCCCTTCATGGCGGGCGCGTTCCACGGCGTCAGCGAGGCGGAAACGGTGGTCTCCGTCGGCGTCAGCGGCCCCGGCGTTGTCAAGCACGCGCTGGAAGACAAGAAAGGCGCGGACTTCACGGAAATCGCGGAAACGGTGAAGCGCACGGCGTTCAAGATTACCCGCGTCGGCCAGCTCGTGGCGCGGGAAGCGTCGCGGCGGCTCGGCGTTCCTTTCGGCATCATCGACCTCTCGCTGGCCCCGACGCCTGCCGTCGGCGACAGCGTGGCGAACGTATTGGAAGAGATGGGCCTCGAAAGCTGCGGCGCGCCGGGAACGACGGCGGCGCTGGCGCTCCTGAACGACGCGGTGAAAAAAGGCGGCCTGATGGCGTCGTCCCACGTCGGCGGTCTCTCCGGCGCCTTCATTCCGGTCAGCGAGGACGCGGGCATGATCGACGCCGTGAACTGCGGCAGCCTGTCGCTGGAAAAACTGGAAGCGATGACCTGCGTCTGCTCCGTGGGTCTCGACATGATCGCCATCGCGGGCGATACCCCGGCGGCGACGATCTCGGGCATCATCGCGGACGAGGCGGCCATCGGCATGATCAACAACAAGACCACGGCGGTGCGCGTGATTCCCGTGCCGGGAGCGAAGGTCGGCGACTCGGTGGAGTACGGCGGGCTTTTGGGCTCCTGCCCGGTCATGCCCGTCAAGAGCGAATTCAGCTCGGAGGCGTTCATCGCACGCGGCGGCCGCATCCCCGCCCCGATTCGGAGCCTGACGAACTGAAAACGACATAAGCGCATAGAAAAAGACCATTACTCTCAAAGGGGTAATGGCCTTTTTGGTGCGGGATATGATTCATTGGAATGGATGAAGGACATCTATTCTTTTTCTTTCAACAACTTTTCGATCCTCTCCAGCACGTCGTCGATTTCGGCGTCCAGCGCGGCGCGTTTCTTTTTATAGTCCGCGATCAGCGCGAAGGGTTCGAGGATTTCCTCCTCCTCATGGGGGAAGCCGCAGAGGTCGAGGTTATAGCCGCCGTCCATGATTTCCTGGACGGTGTATTTTTTTGCCTTCGGGCTGCCGTCCTCTTCGATTTCCCTGCGGTCTGCCCACCATTCCATGACCGGGGCGAAATGCTCCAGCTTCATCGGCTTCGTTTTCGAGAAATGCTTGTAGCCCTCGGGCATATCGAGCCGGTAGAACCACGTTTCTTTTGTCGGGTGCGTGTAGTCGAAGAAAAGAAGATTCGTGGTGATGCTCGTATAGGGCGAAAAAACGCTGCCCGGCAGGCGGACGATGGTGTGCAGGTCAAACTCCGAAAGAAGTTTCTTCTTGATATTCGCCTTCGTGTTGTCCGTGCCGAACAGGAAGCCGTCTGGCAGCACCACGGCGGCGCGACCGCCCTTTTTCAGCCGGTACATGATGACGCTCATGAAAAGGTCGGCGGTCTCGGAGTCGGCGAGGTCGTCGGGGAAATGGCTCTGTACGATGGGAAGCTCGTTTCCGCCGTACGGGGGATTCATCAGGATCACGTCGAAACGGTCGTCATCCGTGTAGTCCAGTACGTCCTTCATCAGGCTGTTGTCGTGGCGGACGTCCGGCTCGTCTACGTCGTGAAGCAGCAGATTCGTGACCGCCAGCATATAGGGGAACTGCTTTTTTTCGACGCCGTGGGCGGAGCGGAGACATGTTTGGCGGTCGGCGGCGGTCTTTATCTGCTTTTCCAGCTCCCGTAGCCAACTGACGATAAATCCGCCCGTGCCCGCCGCGAAGTCCGCCATGCTTTCGCCTAACTTAGGCGCGATCATCTGCGCCATGAAGTCGGTGACGGCGCGGGGCGTGTAAAATTCGCCCGCGCTTCCGGCGGATTGCAGCTCCTTCAAAATCGTTTCGTAAATGTCGCCGAGGGCGTGGATATTTTCGTAGCTCGTCAGGTCGATGGCGTCGATGACGTCCACCACCTGCCGCAGCAGCACGCCGTTCTTCATGTATTGGTTCGTGTCCTCGAAGACGCTTTTGACGACGCTTTTCCTTGCGGGCATATCGGGCGTGACGGCGAGGTTTTTCAAAGCCTTGAAAAGGTCGTCGATGAAAGCAATCAGCTCATCCCCGGTAAGCGCGTGGCCCGCCTCGTCGGCTTTCGCCCAATTTCGCCAGCGGTATTTTTCGGGAATGACGGAGGTGTAGCCGTCGCCGTCATATTCCCATTCTTCCTCTTTCGCGTCATAGACTTTGAGGAACAGCATCCACACGATTTGCTCGATGCGCTGGGCGTCGCCGTTGATGCCGGGGTCGTTCCGCATGACGTCCCGCAGTTTTTTTATCAGGCCGTTCAAGTTGCTCATTATTTCACGCTTCCTTATGAAAATCGTCTTCTCCCTTGCCCTCCCCTATGGGGAGGGGGGACCGCCGAAGGCGGTGGGTGAGGTTCTGTGGCGTTGCGTTAGCGTTAAACGTTGCGCCGTAAAACCTCATCCGACGCCCTGCGGGCGCCAAGCAACATGCCACTGGCATGTTGCTCCCCAGAGGGGAAGGTAAGGTTCGGGAGTATCATCCCGCTTTGTAAATTTCTTCTTCCAAAGATTTCAGCGCGGCTTTGAAGCCTTCCTTGCCGCCGAAGCAGTTTTTGATGATCGCGGGCGGCGTGCCGAATTTTCGGAACTCGTCCATTTTGAGGACGGAGGGTTCCTCCACCTCGCGGATGCCGAGATTCATATACTTGTCCAGGAGAATCTCCAGCACCTCCCGCGCCGCGCCGCTGTACCTGTGCAGGAAGTCGCGCTTCTTGACGTTCTCGGCGCGTTCGCGGCGGGTCAGCGGCTTCTGGTCATAGGCGATATGGCAAATCAGGTCGAAGTCGTCCACGTCCTCCTTGCCCATATCGGCTTTCAGCTTGTCGAGGCTGATGCCCTGCTCCCTCAAAGCGTCGGCGATGGCCTGCTTCTTTTCGGTCGCCGTCCATTTGCGGATAAAGGCGTCCAGCGTGGCGTATTCGCCCCGGACGTTTTCCCGCGTGTAGTCCGTAATGCTCTCCTGCTTCAGCAGCTTGCCGTTGGCGTCATATACGGAAACGGTCTTGTTGACGGTGTAAACTCGGCACCCTTCCCGCGTGACAAAAGGCGGGGTCTCTGAAATGGGCGGTTCGACGGGTGGCTTCTTTGGAGGAGTCGATTTCGGTTTAGGACTTTGCGGATAGTGAGGATGCACTTCAATCGGCCCGTCCCAGGCGGGATCGACAAAGAGCCGCGTGACGCCGCGAAAATCCATGATCGTGAAGCTCTTCTTGCCGTCTTTCTCCCGGAGCCGCGTGCCGCGCCCGACGATCTGCTTGAACATCGTCATGGAGGAAATTGTCTTGTCGAGGGCGATCACCTTCGTCATCTTGCAGTCGACGCCCGTGGATAAAAGCTCCGAAGTCGTGGCGATGACAGGGTATTTCTCGCTGACGGAGATGAAATATTTGAGCTTGCTCTTCCCGTAATCGTCGCTTCCCGTGATGCGGACGACGTAATCGGAATTCTCCTGCATCATGTCGGCGTTGCAGTTCACCAGCGCCATGCGCATACGCTCGGCGGCGTCCTCGCTGGCGCAGAACACGATCGTTTTCGCGTAGCGGTCGGTGGCGCGCAGGTACGCCGTGATCTGCTCGGCCACCTCGCGAATCCGGTCCTCGATAATGATGTTGTAGTCGTAGTCGGTATTGTTGTAAATCCGGTCTTCGATCTCTTTGCCGTAGTAGTCCCGCTGTCCCTTAACGGGCCGCCACTCGTCGCCGATGTTCGTATGGACGCTCACCACGCGGAACGGCGCAAGGAAACCGTCGTCGATGCCCTGCTTCAAGCTGTAAGTGTAAACGGGTGCGCCGAAATAGCCGATATTCGACGTGTACTTCGTCTCCTTCGGCGTGGCGGTCATGCCGATCTGCGTCGCGCCTTTGAAATATTCCAGCACCCTGCGCCAGCGGCTCTCCTCCTTCGCCGAGCCTCGATGGCACTCGTCCACGATCACGAGGTCGAAGAAATCCGGCGAGAAAAGCTCCTGAAAGTGCGGCACTTCGTCGTCGCCCACCATTTGCTGATAGAGCGCGAAATACACCTGATAAGACTTGATGGTCGTCGGGTCGTCCTTCGCGAAGTTTACCTTGTGGATGACCTTTTCCAGCGGCTGGAAATCCTGCGCGATGGACTGATCGACGAGGATATTCCGGTCCGCGAGATAGAGAATCTTCTTTTTCAGTCCCGCCTTCAAAAGACGATAGACGATCTGGAACGCGACGTACGTCTTGCCCGTTCCCGTCGCCATGACGAGCAGGACGCGCTGCTGACCGCGGGCGATGGCGTCCAGCGTGCGGTCAATGGCGACCTGCTGATAGTAGCGCGGCGCGTATGTATTCTGCGAGACGTAGCAGGGCTGGTTCATCAGCAGCCGCTCGGTTTCGTTCCATTCGCTTCCGGCGGCAAGCCGCGCCGTCAGCGCCTTCTCCGTCGGAAACGCGGACAGCGGCAAGGTCCGCTCCTGTCCCGTCAGGAAGTCGTACTCCTGAAAGGCGTCGCCGTTGGAGCTGTACGCGAATTTGACGTCCATCATGGCGGCGTATTCCTTCGCCTGCTGCATACCGAAGGAAACGGACTTGTTGTTGTCCTTCGCCTCCACCACGGCAATCGGGTGGCCGCCGGACGTATAGAGCAGATAATCCGCTTTTTTCGGCGCGTTGCGGACGGTAAGATTGCCCTTGATATTCATGCGCCCGTCGGTGATCTTCGCCTCCATGCGGATATGGTTCTTATCCCATTGGGCTTCAATGGCGGGCGTGATGAAAAGGCGCTTAACGTCCTCCTCGCTCAGTTGTTTTTTGTCCATGCGGTTTCACCTCTGCAAGAGTAAAAGATGTTGCTTGCCGAACCGATTACATTGTAATATACTTGAAGTGTAATTTAAAGTATGGATGGAGGGATATGTATGGCAACGAGTGTAGTGCAGGTTCGCGTAGATACGGCACTGAAAGAACAGGCCGCAAAGATTTTTGAGGACCTCGGAATCGACCTTTCCACGGCGATACGGATGTTTTTGAAGCGGTCGGTGCTGGATAATGGTATCCCTTTCAGTATGACGCGACCAAAAACTCATTGCGATTATAGCGAGAACAGAGGTTTGAAGGCGATGAGGAAACTCCAAAAGCACGCGGAAGAAAACGGCTTGTCAGATATGACGCTGGAGGAAATCAATGCCGAGATTGACGCTGTGCGGAGAGGCGAGCGTGAAGTAGTACGCTGTGATTGACACAAATGTGCTTGTTTTTTTGCGGGGCCTTGCGCCCTGCTTTTTTATGCCGTGGATTCGTTTCCCAACGCCCCGCAGCACGACAGCAGTTCCTCGATTTTTGCGACGATGCGCTTTTGCTCGGCGAGCGGGGGAAGAGGAAATAAAACTTCTTTTAACATGTTTTGTGTTATTTGATTGATAGTAGTCGTTCCTGTTTCATTTAGTAATGTGTTTCTGAAGTATGCAGAATTTATGATTCGCATAATATAGCGATTATTGGTAATTATGGGGCTTAGTATTGCCATGAAAGCACCAAAGCTCATGCCGTCATCTTCAATTAGGGCGGCTTTTCCGACTAATCGCTTGCTACCATTTCTGACGCAGATAAGAATATCTCCCTTGCTGCACATTTTGTTTTCGGGAATGTTCATGTTTACACGAACTGTTTCACTATAGTCGATTTTGTCGTTTTGTATATTGCTTGACCGTAAAACAATAGTACCGCCGTTTTCCACAATATTTGTAGGCTTATATGTTAAGCCGATATTAGTAACGGCAATTTCCCCCAGCCGTACCCATTCCCAACTCTCAGGAATCTCGAACGGAATTTCCTCTGCCTTTATTTCCGGCAGGGGCTTTTCTTTTTTCAGCTGGCCTTCCTTGACGAGCTTCGCCTTTTCTGCCTTGATCGCCGCCAAAAGCTCCTTCGTCGTGCCTTCTTCTTTGCGCTGCTCGACTAACTTGCCTTCCATCGCGTATTGCAGGACGCTCTTTTTCATGGCGTCGGGGAATTTCTCGTTCAGCGCGGTCAATTCGTCATGGGCTTTGCCGTACTGCTCGACATGGGGCAGCAGTTCCTCGATTTTCGCGACAATGCGCTTTTGCTCGGCAAGCGGAGGAAGGGGGAATAATAATTTAGTTAAATTCCCTTTGCTAATCCTGAAACGAGTTGTTCCCGCGCCAACGGATTTGACTTTAGCTTGAAACATTGGCGAAGCAATGGTATACATAAGATATTTAGAATCATAATAAGGAGTTGGGGCAATCCAACAAACATCTACGGCAGTTATTAAGATGCCCTCAATATTTGGCAATATACAGCATAACATTCTGTCTCCGATAAGGCGATTAATTAGAATATAATCTGCATATATTTGTCGTCCATTTAATTCGATGAAGTGCTTACGCGTGAGATACTTAAAGCCCTTATTGATATATTTGCAGTTACCAATACTGCCAAGTTGAATCAACTTAACTTCACCGTTATCAACCATATCGCTTGACAATATCCAGTTTCCGTCATTAAGGGTACGTTCGGATGTTATATGTGATAAAGTGGTCCATTCCCAACTCTCGGGAATCTCGAACGGTATCTCCTCCGCCGTTATCGACCGCAGGGGCTTTTCCTTTTTCAGCTTCCCTTCCTTCACAAGCCGCGCCTTTTCCGCCTTGATCTCGCGCAACAGCTCGGCGGCGGTTCCTTCCTCTTCGCGCTGCTCCACCAGCTTTCCCTCGATGGCGCGCTGCAATATGCTGTTTTTCAGTTGCTCCGCGTTCATGACGTGGCCTCCGTATTTATTCCTATATAAATTATGATTTTCGACGCCGGCAGTAAAATTCCTTTGACGGCGTAAAAATTCTAAGTCAGGAAATCGGAAAATCAGAAAATCAGAAAATCTGATTTTCTGATCTCAGATTTTTTGGGTGCCTCCAATCCTACTCTCGCAGGGGAATTTTTCGGCAGTGCCACAAATTGACGTATTCGTCGTTTCCTAAAAAAATTTCTATACGCCGTCGAGAAGATAAGGTATAATGTTTTCGCTTGGCGAGCGCGAGCCGCGGGCGAAGCGCAAGCTTAGCGGCATATATCCGCTGTGTGGTATAATAACGATATATTTTTGCAAAGGAGGCGCGGCGCGTGCGGGTGACGAAGAAGACGAAGGACGAGATGATCCGTATTTTGTCCGAGGTGTACGCGGACGCGAAGCCCGCGCTGCTGTTCAGGAATCCCTTCGAGCTGCTCGTGGCGGTGATCCTGTCCGCGCAATGCACCGACCAGCGGGTCAATATCGTGACAAAGCGGCTGTTCGCGAAGGCGGCGACGCCGGAAGCCATTGTCAGGATGGGGCTGCCCAAGTTGGAGAAGGAGATTCACGAGTGCGGCTTTTTCCACGCGAAGGCGAAGAATATCCTCGCGACCTGCGAGATTCTTGCGCGGGATTACGGCGGCAAAGTGCCGGAGGATTTCGACGCGCTGCTCGCGCTGCCCGGCGTGGGGCGCAAGACGGCGAACGTGGTGACGAGCATCGCGTTCCGGCGTCCGGCGATTGCGGTGGACACCCACGTCTTCCGCGTGGCGAACCGTCTGCGGCTGGCTGTGGGCGAGACGCCGGACGAGGTGGAACTGGGGCTGAACAAGGCGATCCCGAAGGAGAAGTGGAGCGACGCGCATCACTGGCTGATATGGCACGGGCGGAAAATCTGCAAGTCCCGCCGCCCGCTTTGCGCGGAGTGTCCGCTGGCGAAGCTCTGTCCGAGTTTCGGGACGGACGGTATAGACGAGAAAAAGGCGAACGGGAAGAAAAAGACGAGCGGAGGAAAGAAAGCGTGATTTACCGGAAGCCGACGTTTGACGACGTCGAGGCGATTTATCAGATGGTGTACGACTATGCACAGGAGGGCGCGATGCTGGCGCGCTCGCGCAATACGCTGTACGAGACGCTGCGCGATATGGTCGTGGCGGAGGAGGACGGGCGCGTCGTGGGCGTCGGCGGGCTGCATTTCATTTGGGACAAGCTGGCCGAGGTGCGGACGATGGCGGTGGCCGAGGGCTACACGCGGCGGGGCGTCGGAGCGGAGATCGTGCGGCGGCTCCTTGAGGAAGGGCGGCAGTACGGGGCGTCTCTCGTTTTCACGCTGACGTATCAGGTGGATTTTTTCGCGGCGATGGGTTTCCGAAAGGTGGCGAAGGAGGAGCTTCCGCCGAAGGTCTGGAAGGACTGCATCGAATGCCCGAAGTTCCCGAACTGCGACGAGGTCGCGATGATTCTCGACGTATAACGGGAAATGCGCATTTTTCGGGAATGATTTTCGGCGCGCTTGACAATTATTCTCGCAGATGCTATATTTGCATACAGTAAAATGCGATGCGCGGGAGAAGTAACGGAAGGAATCCCACAGAGAGCCGCGGGACGGTGCGACGCGGCGGAGGAATTTCGCGAAATACACCCGCAAGCAGCAGGCTGAAACCGAGTAGGCCGCGCCGGGGCGCCTCCGTTATCATGGGCTAAGGCATAGATTTTTTGTGCCCGAAGAGAGAGGCTTGTCTTTGGCAAGCAGGGTGGTACCGCGAGTTCCAGCTCGTCCCTGCAGGGGGACGGGCTTTTTTATTTCCTAAAAAGTTTTGAGGGAGGAATTTCAAATGATTATCGTGATGAAGCCGAACGCTACCGAGGAAAACCTTGCGCGGGTCAAGGAGAAGATCGAGCGCGCGGGGCTGTCGTATCATCTTTCCGTCGGGGAGACCCGCACGATCGTCGGCGTGATCGGCGACAAGAAGATCATCGGCAGCATCGAGGAGAATATGAGCGTCCTGGACGGCGTGGAAAAGGCGGTCCGCATCACGGAGAAATACAAGCTGGTCAGCCGCGAGTTCCATCCGGAGCCGACGGTCATCGACGTGGACGGGTTCAAGATCGGCGGCGAGGAGCTGGCGATCATGGCGGGGCCCTGCGCGGTGGAGAGCATGGAGCAGCTTCGTGAGGCGGCGTCCGAGGTGAAGAAGGGCGGCGCGCAGTTCCTCCGCGGCGGCGCGTTCAAACCCCGCACTTCGCCTTATGATTTCCAGGGGCTTGCCGAGGAGGGGCTGAAGATGCTCCGTTCGGTGGGCGACGAGTTTGGCCTGCGCGTGGTGACCGAGATCGTCGATTTGAACGATGTGGAGCTGGTCTCGAAATATGCGGACGTGCTGCAGATCGGCGCGCGCAATATGCAGAATTTCCGCCTGCTGCAGGCGGTGGGGCACGGGACGAAGCCGGTGCTTTTGAAGCGCGGCCTTTCGGCGACGATTGCCGAGTGGCTGAACGCCGCCGAGTATATCATGAGTGCGGGCAACGAGTCCGTCATGCTCTGCGAGCGCGGCATCCGCACCTATGAGACGTTCACCCGGAACACTCTCGACCTTTCGGCGGTGGCGGCGGTGAAGGAGCTTTCCCATCTGCCGATTATCGTCGATCCGAGCCACGGCACGGGCCGCTGGCAGATGGTGCAGCCGATGGCACGGGCGGCGGTGGCCGCGGGCGCGGACGGCCTGATTATCGAGGTGCACCCGCATCCGGAGGTGGCGCTGTCGGACGGCGACCAGTCGCTGACGCCGAAGAATTTCCGCGCGACGATGGACGAGGTGCGGAAGATTGCCGCGATCATGGGGAGAAAATAAATGGCCAAGCTGAATCTTGCCATTATCGGCGTCGGGCTCATCGGCGGTTCTTTCGGCCTCGCGCTGAAAAGTCGCCTCGGGGACGACGTGCATATCACGGGCCTTTGCCGCACGCAGGCGTCGATGGACGCGGCGGTGGCGCGGGGCGCGGTGGACGAGGCTTCGGCGGATATTGCCGAGGTCGTGAAGGACGCCGACGTGATTTATCTGAGCACGCCGGTGCTCCAGATCGTGCCGATGGTCAAGAAGCTCCTGCCTTTCGTCAGGGAGGGGGCGATACTGACCGACGCGGGCAGCACGAAGTCGTACCTTTGGGATACGATTCGGCCGCTTTTGCCGCCGCACGTCTATTATGTGTCCGGCCATCCGATGACGGGCAAGGAAAGAAGCGGCGTCGAGGCGGCGGATAAAGACCTTTTCCTGCATAAATGCTACGTCATCCTGGAGGAGACCACCGCGCCGAAGGAAGCCTACGACAAGGTGGCAGATCTGATTCGTCTGACCGGGGCGAATCTGACGACGCTCTCCACGGCGAAGCATGACCGCTGCGCGTCGCTCATCAGTCATGTGCCGCATATCACGGCCGCCGCGCTGGTGACGCTGCTGGCGGAAAACCCGGAGGACGACGAGGACAGCCTGAAGCTGGCGGGCGGCGGGTTCAAGGATACTACGCGCATCGCTTCGTCCAACGCGGACATGTGGGCGGACATCTGCATGACGAACGGCGCGGCCATCGAGGCGCACCTCGCGCAGATGCAGGAGATCCTGGGCAGGGTCGCCGACGCCGTCCGCCGGAAGGACCGCGCCGCCGTGCACGATTACTTCGCCGCCGCGAAGAAGCGGCGCGACAATATCCTGCACGAGACGGAGAAGATGTTTGAGATTTGACGCAGGATGCGCAAGGCGTTGACAAGCGTCGCGCAGACTTGTATAATGTTATTTGCGCTGTAAACGGGGAGCCCCGTTTTCGCGCGTTTGCGGCCCGGTAGTTCAGTTGGTTAGAATGCCGCCCTGTCACGGCGGAGATCATGGGTTCAAGTCCCATTCGGGTCGCCATTTTTCTTTCTTATTCAGGTATAGAGCGCTGGATAAATTTTCATAGGCGAGGCGGAGGAGGGAGACGTAGTGGTACTACGCCGACCGACGACAACAAAGCCTATGGAAATTTAGACAAGCTATATAGGGCGACATAGCCAAGTGGTAAGGCCGAGGACTGCAAATCCTTTATCCCCAGTTCGACTCTGGGTGTCGCCTCCAAAACTGCATATCCGGAAAGCTCCGCGCGTCGGCGCGGCGGTTTCTTTTCGGCGACATAGCCAAGTGGTAAGGCCGAGGACTGCAAATCCTTTATCCCCAGTTCGACTCTGGGTGTCGCCTCCAGAATATCCATCCCGGAGCATCGCTCCGGGGTTTTCTTTTTCCGCATGGTGTGGAAACGGTCGCAGGGCAGAGACGACGGGCAGGAAAACGCCTGTCGGATGGGATGGGATACAAGTGATTTTCAGAAAATTAGAAATTGACAATCACCGTAAAATACGGTATCCTTCTCTTAGGGATGGGAGAAATTCGCGTCCTAAAATTTTTTATATCAAATGAAGGGAAGGGGTATTATATGAATCTGAACGAAGAAGCGCTCCAAGTTCATAAGGAGCACAACGGCAAACTGGCGACAGTGCCGAAGGCGAAGTTGGAGAACGCCCATGATTTGAGCGTGCTTTATACACCGGGCGTCGCGGAGCCTTGCCGCAAAATCCGCGAGGACAAGGACCTTTCCTTTGACTATACCTGCCGGGGCAATATGGTAGCGGTCGTGTCGGACGGCACGCGCGTTTTGGGTCTCGGCAATATCGGCCCGGAGGCCGGCATGCCGGTCATGGAAGGAAAGTCCGTGCTTTACAAGTGCTTTGCGGATATTGATTCCGTTCCTATCTGCCTCGATACGACGGACAAGGACAAATTCGTCGAGGCCGTTCGTTATCTGCAGCCGAGCTTCGCGGGCATCAATCTGGAGGATATCGAGTCCCCGAAGTGCTTCGACGTGGAAGACGAGCTGATCGAGAAGATGGATATCCCCGTTTTCCATGACGATCAGCACGGCACGGCGATCGCCTGCGCGGCGGCGCTGATAAACGCGCTCCGTTTCGTCAATAAAGAGCTGCGGACGGCCCGCATCGTCATCAACGGCGTCGGCGCGGCCGGATCGGCTATCGTTCGCCTGCTGCTCTCCCTCGGCGCGGAGAATGTCGTTATGGTAGATGCCATGGGTATCATGTACGACGGCATGGAGGCTCATGTGCTGAACCGCATCCAGATCGACCTTTTGAAGCGTACGAACAAGGATCAGCTTCGCGGCAATCTGCTCGACGCTGCGAAGGGCGCGGACGTGCTGCTGGGCGTGTCGCGGCCGGGACTTTTCATTCCTGAGATTATCCAGAGCATGGCTCCCGACAATATCGTTTTCGCCATGGCGAACCCGATTCCCGAGACGAGCTACGACGCGGCGAAGGAAGCCGGCGCGAAGGTGGTCGGCACGGGCCGTTCCGATTCCCCGAACCAGGTCAACAACGTGCTCGTATTCCCGGGTCTCTTCCGCGGCGCCATCGATGTGCGCGCGCGCAAGATCAACGAGGCGATGAAGCGCGCGGCTGTTCACGCTATCGCGGAATTGATTCCCGACGAGGAGCTGCGCGAGGATTACATCATTCCAGGCGTGTTCGACCCGAGAGTCGCTCCGGCGGTTGCCGCCGCTGTGGCGAAGGCCGCTATGGACACGGGCGTCGCCCGCATCAGCGTCGATCCCGAGGAGATCCGCCAGCGCACGACGGAGCGTACGGCGCGTCTGCGCGAGTTCGTCAAGACGCTTCCCTGACGCGTATAAGGAATAAAAACAATCATGCCGGACGGTTTTGCGCCGTCCGGCATTTTCTGTCGTTCCGATTTGCTTTTTGGGCCGAGAGATTATACAATGGACAATGGCTGTGAGGAGGAATCGTAATGACGCTTGCGTTTACATGGTATGTATTCGACGTGCTCGGCACCATCGCGTTTGCGCTGTCGGGAGCGCTGGTCGGCTTGTCGAAAAAAATGGACGTTTTCGGCGTCATCGTGCTCGCCGTTTTGACGGCGGTGGGAGGCGGCATGGTCCGCGACGTTTTGATCGACAGTATGCCGGCGGCGCTGGTGAATACGACGAATCTCCTGCTGGCGGTGGCGACGGCTGTCTTCGTGTCCGTTTTCTACGGCGTCTATCATGTCACGCCGGGGCAGAAACGGAAGCTTGTGAAGGCGTTCCTCGTTTCCGATACGCTGGGGCTGGGTGCGTTCACCGTCACGGGCGTCATCGCTGGGCTGGCGCAGAAAGACGCCCAATTCACGCTGCCGATCCTGCTGGGACTGATTACGGCGGTGGGGGGCGGCGTCATGCGCGACCTCTTGGCGCAGCGGATGCCGACGGTGCTGTATGCGGACGTTTACGCGGTGGCTTCCGTGGCGGGGTCGGTCATCGTCTGTCTGGCGGCGAAGTATCACGGCGATATGCAGCTGGCTTCATGGGCGGGATTTTTCGTGGTGGTCGTGCTGCGTTTCTGCGCCATCCGCTACCGATGGCAGGTGTATCATCCCAAGCCGAAACTGAAGTAACAAAAGAGCCGTGCGGCATTTACCGCACGGCTTTTCAAATGGCGTCGCATCAATATTATTTGAACAGATAGCCGCTGATGAACAGCCAAAGGATGATCAGCGGGAGAATCCACGTCATGTAGAAACGGACGGATTTCGGAAGCTGGACGCCTTCGCCGGTGTTGACCTCGGAGAAGAATTTTTCCCAGCCCCAGCCGTAGCGGCTCGTGCAGAAGAGCAGATAGATCAGGCTGCCGATGGGTAGGATGTTGTTGCTCAAGATGAAGTCTTCGAGGTCGAGCACGCAGGTTCCCGGCCCGAGGGGGGCGAAGGAGCCCCATACGTTGAAGCCGAGGGCGCAGGGCAGCGACAGCAGGATGATGACGGGGATGCCCCAGCGGACGACCGTTTTGCGGCTGGCGCCGGTGTAATCGATCAGGCAGCTCGTCAGGTTCTCGAAGACGGCGATGACGGTGGAGTAAGACGCGAAGGTCATGAACAGGAAGAACATGCCGCCCCAGAAGCGTCCGAACGGCATGTGGTTGAACACGTTCGGCAGAGCGACGAAAATCAGGTTCGGCCCGGCGGTGGGGCTGACGCCGTAGCTGAAGCAGGCTGGGAAGATGATCAGGCCGGACATCAGCGCGACGATCGTGTCAAGAACCGTGATGACGATAGCTTCGCCCGCAAGGCGCTTTTCTTTTCCGATATAGCTGCCGAAAATGGCCAGCGCGCCGATGCCGAGGCTCAGCGTGAAGAAGGCCTGTCCCATGGCGGCGTTGATGACGGCGATCGGACCGTCCTGCATGAAGCGGTTGAAGTCCGGCAGCAGATAATAGGAAAGTCCTTCGCCGCTGCCGGGCAGCAGGATTGAGTTGCCGGCCAACAAGATCATCAGCACGAACAGCGCGCTCATGATCCATTTGCCCGCCTGCTCGACGCCTTTTTCCAGACCGAGGTAGCAGACGCCGCCGCAGATGACGACCGTCGCCACCATGTAGCCGATCATGGTCGTCGGGTCGGACAGGAGGGCGCCGAAGACGCCGCCGACGGCTTCCGGCGAAAGTCCGTCAAAGCCGCCTGCCAATGTCTTGTAGAGATAGTACGGCATCCAGCCCGCGACCGTCGTATAGAACATCATCAGCAGGAAATTCCCGGCCAGTGCGATATGACGGAACCAGTGCCATTTCGTGCCTTCCGGCTCCAACTCGTTGAAAGAGCCCATGACGCTGCGCCCGCTGGCGCGGCCGACGGCAAACTCCGCCATCATGACTGGCAGTCCAAGCAGTACTAAGAATGCGAGATAGATCATGACGAAGGTTGCGCCGCCATAACGTCCTGTGATGAACGGGAATCGCCAGACATTGCCGAGGCCGATGGCGCAGCCCGCCGAAATCAAAATGAAGCCGATTCGTGAAGAAAACTGTTCCAAAGGAAATGCCTCCCCTTGCTAAGAATTGCTCATACGAAATTTATTCTATATGATAAACCGCATTTTTTCAATATGAAAGCCCGCAGAGAGGAAGATTTTCTGCGGGCTTTACTTTTTGTTTCCGGCGCGTCAGCCTTTCGCCTTCGCGTCCTTGATTTCCTGCCACATATCGCGCGCCATCTCGAAAAGCTTCGGCGCGGATGTGCGAAGCGCCTGATTGCTGATGATGCGGCTCAGATGCTTCGTCGCTTTGTCGTAGTCCTTGCGGAGCACGTGGATGGCGCCCGTCAGATAGGTCGCCATCGTGTCGGACATTTTGTCTACCGGATAGTTTTCCGTGTCGAGGGACAGGTCGAACAGCTCCGCCGCCTTGTCCAGCGCCTCGCGCTCTTTCTCCGCGTTGCCGTCGTAACGGTAAATCCAAGCCATGATCAGATAGAGATTGGCGC
>Ga0310695_10000213_pt1 | contig 153949 bp, 136 predicted proteins | sample RumenRJG_04DNA_FD_203882 | JGI IMG/M metagenome (GOLD analysis project Ga0310695, IMG submission 203882) | Bovine rumen microbial communities from Lethbridge, Alberta, Canada - RJG_04 (v2) (version 2) | ecosystem: Host-associated > Mammals > Digestive system > Stomach > Rumen | place: Canada...
CACCCTGTGTCACCTGAACATAGTAAATTGCAGCATTCGTGGGAGCATTCGTTGTGCCACCAGTCTTAGCTGTACGAGCTTCCTCAGAAGAGTAGTAGGTCACTACTGCTTCTCCATTTGCGATAGTGTAGTTGGTGAATTCCTGCGCCCCACCGTTGAAGGTCACCGTCTGGTCTGTAGCAGTAATAGCAGCTGCGGCTGCAACGATATTGAACGTCGCTGTCTTCTTCGTCGTTGCATCTTCATCCGTCGACGTCACGAAGTTCTTGTTCTTCGACGTCAGCGTCACAGTACCTGCATTTTCACCAGCGTTTATATTGTCGCCATACACTACATTATACTCATCAGTCGAAACAGTTTTTTCATTGAACGTTACCGTCACACCAGGCGTAATCTGAGAACCCGTAAACGTCTGATTGCCAATTGCTGCAATCGTCACTGCAGACAGTTTAGCCTGAGCAATGGTAAATGTACCTGTTGCCGTACCTGTGAAATTACCCTTACCTGTTATGGTTACCGTTGGAGCATTAGTCTCAGCAGTAGCCAATGCTGCATCGGTGTTGTTCGCATAACCAGTGACGGTATAGTCCGTTCCTGCCGTCAGGTTTGTAGCAACATCTGCACCTTCCGTCAGCTTGATAGAAACCGACGATACGTTCGGCTCGATGGCAGCACCCGTATAAGTGTACGTCTGCGTAGCATCAACCGTAACTGTTGCCGAAGCAAGATCCTTGGCAGCAATAGTAAAGGTCTGCGTAGCAGTTCCCGAATAGTTGCCTTTACCGGTCACGACAACGCTATAGCTTCCGACATTCATGGGAGAAGCCACAACGGTCTCACCCTGCTTGATGACATAATCGTAGTTGGTGTTAATCGTCAGGATGTTATCACCGTCCGCAACGGTCACGTCTGGCGTCTGGGCGGCTCCTGAATAGACGAAGCTCGTTGCCGACAGTGTCACCATTTCGCTTGTCAGCGTCATCGGGCTGATAGTGAAGGTGGCATCGGCAGGAGCGGAAGTATAATTGTCGTCACCCTGTGTCACCTGAACATAGTAAATTGCAGCATTCGTGGGAGCATTCGTTGTGCCACCAGTCTTAGCTGTACGAGCTTCCTCAGAAGAGTAGTAGGTCACTACTGCTTCTCCATTTGCGATAGTATATTTGGTGAATGGCTGCTCCTCACCATTGAAGGTCACTGTCTGGTCTGTAGCAGTAATGGCTGCTGTAGCTGCAACGATATTGAACGTCGCAGTCTGCTTCGTCGTTGCATCTGCATCCGTCGACGTCACAAAGTTCTTGTTCTTTGACGTCAGCGTCACAGTACCTGCACCTTCGCCAACATTCTTGTTTTCACCATACACTACATTATACTCCTCAGTTGAAACAGTTTTTTCGTTGAACGTCACCGTCACGGCAGGCGTAATCTGAGAGCCCGTAAACGTCTGGTCGTCAATTGCCGCAATCGTCACAGCAGACAGCTTAGCCTGAGCAATCGTGAAGCCCACTTCCTTTGTACCACCATAAGCAGAACCCTCCTTGGCAGTAATCACTATCGTGTAATCGCCAGCATCAATCATTGACTCAACAGCAGTCTCACCTTTCTTATAACTCACCGTATAGTCAGTACCTAATACCAATGCTTCTCCGCCAACAGCCGGAGTAACGGTAATGGTCGGAGTCTGAGCAGCACCCGTATAAGTCACGTTATCATTACCTGAAACCCTACATTCTGCGATATCGGGTATTACAGTGTAGGCAACAGATGCGGTATCACTATATATCACACCTTCATCATTTGTCGTATATCCTACCCTAGCATATAAAGTACCTGTCTTCTGCAGAGCTACACCAGCATCCGTGTAATCCTTCCATGTTGGAGAAACATTATAGTCTGTAACATCATCCCACGTATAGGTGATGGCCGTATTGGCAATATCAGCTTTCGTAATCGTAATCGGATCGTGCGTGCTCATATAAGTTCCTTCCGCCAAATTAATCGTTGGTTTAGGAGGAGCTACTTCAATATTAAAATCACAATAATGGGACTCATAATTACTATTACCTGCAGAACTAACCTTAATCCATGTAGAACCACAACCAACTGTAGTTATAACACCATTAGTCACAGTAACTACATTTTCATCGTTGCTGTACCAAACCAAAGTTCCTACAAGTTCCTCAGGGCAACTGAAATCATATTCAGTCTTAATATCAATCGGATTACCCTTTTCCACTTTGACTGTTGACAAAGGAATATTTGTCCCCTTATACTTAATACGTAGATATTGTTCCGCCTTGTTGACTCTTATAGCATAAGACACACTTGCAGCAGACCAAGTGTCGTCACCGGCAAAAGTGGCAGTAATCTCAATATCTGAACCATATGCAGCCACCGGAGTTACAACACCCGTCGTTGGGTCTACCGTAGCAACATCTGTATTAGAACTGCTCCAAGTCACTGTCGGAGTCGTTGGCATATCGCTTAAAACTTCCTGAGAGAATGTGTTCCCATACTCCAAAGTCTTCCAGGTAGTATCAAAATGTAGATTCGGATCCTGCTTGATAGTATAGTTTACCGTTACAGTGTCACTACTATATTTATTATCAGAATACGTCGTTTCCACCCAAGCATTCACCGTTGCAGTCTCATTGAGTGCAAATGGTGCAGTATATGTTGTAGGTGCAACGGTCAAATCTTCGCCTACAATATATTTTATAGAATGGACATCATTAGAGGGCTCATACTCATAACCTAATGTCACTAACTGACCAATATTAAAGGGGCCACCTGTAGCATCGGGGCTGACAGTAGGCTCAGCTACAGAGACTTTCACGTCAAGGGGACCGATATTAGCAGTACCTCCAGACATGTAATTCAATACTGTGTAGGGAGTCTCTGCGCCAGCTTTCATGGTGACTCTAAAGTATGTTAAACCTAGACCCTCTCCGAGTATAATGGTATCGTATGCATCATTTACTGCTGCAACAATATTTTCATTACCAGTTTGGGTTCCAAGGGTTAAATCGTCAGTAGCAACATTAATTGCAGGAACCAGAGAGAACGGAATAGACTCTTGTCCGGCATATCCGCTCACCGATTCCGTAGCAAAACCAAACAGTTTACCAACCACTTCATCGCTCTGCGAATTATTCCATTTAGTATAGGCTGTAACGGTGCAAGGGCCAGAAAGAGCAACAGAAGTGCCGCTTGTTGATATAGTAGCATCCGTTACATCAGCAACTCCCTCTTTCGCATAATCAATAGAATAATGAAGCTCCATGCCAGCATTGAAAGTGAAAGTCACATTACTACCATCTCCCGTCATTGTTGGCTTCGAAATGGTTTCTACAGAAAACGTTTCTCCCGCATCTCCTGTGATCGTTCTGAAAACGAGATTGTTCTGATAGGTAACATTATTGAAATCAGATATCTCCCCGGCCAGTGCCAACACACTTTCGCTATCTTCAGTCTGGAATACTAAGGTTTTAGTTCCTTCGATATCAGTATTTGCCATTATATAAGAAAAAGAGCTGCTTCCCATCAGTTTAATATTCAGTACAGGTAAGCCGCTAACAATACTTGCGTTATTATTATGCCAACCATCAAGAGTAAGCGTATTTGTTTCATGATTGTAAGCATTATTTGCGCTGATACCACCAATTTTACCAGCTATATCTTGGTGTTTAGACATTTGAATGCCCCCCACAATTAACTGATAACCCTCTTCAAAGTACACATTATTACCATCGTCACATCTTACTAATGGATCTTCGAGTCTTAAAGTAGCATCTTGAGTTATATAATAATTACTTGCTTCTGTAGGAATCAATTTCAAACTTCCGACAGTTGTTCCTGAAGATTTCAATGTCAGTGTTGGTTCTGTATCACCTGTACCCTTTATTGGAGCCTGAGTTGATGATGTAATTGTATTGTCTCCTATCAAATCAATAACAAGTCCATTAATAGATGTCGTAATACCTTCAGTCAAATTGGCACCCTCCAGTGTCAGCGTTGCCGGAGTCGTATCACCTGCCGGTGTGAAAGATACAGTACCATCACCCAGCACGTTCGCGGCGTTGTCACTTGTCACCTGTACACCACCTACGACGATGTTATAATCCACTGCCCACGCCATGTTCGGGATAATCACCATGGCAAACAAGACGGAAAGCAGTCTGAGCCTTCGCGTCAGGTTTTGTTGGTTGAAAAATCTTCTGTTCATAATGTTATTATTGTTTTTAATTGTTATTATTTCTGCTTTATCAGTTTATGCTTGGTTATGCAATCTACACTTATCGGCTACAAAGTTACGAAAAAGCGAGCAAAAAACCAAAGGAAAATTCATTTTTCTTTGTTTTTTCGAGCGAAAGTAACTTCTCGCGTAGCGAAAGGGTACGAAGTTTTCGCGACATAACCAAAGGTTATGGCGATTTATTTTTCTTTTTTTGCATAATCATCCGCCAGATGGATTAAGCCGTTGATTGACAGAAAGATAATGGCGGAGAATTTTTGAGCAACGGAGGTAATTGCAATGAGGTCGCACCTAAGCCGTCGTGAGACCGGACTTAAGCAGTAATAAGGCCGTACTTAATGAATCTGCCACTTAAGTGGTAGATATCTAGGACTAAAGTGCTATGATACTGCTACTATAGTGGTAGCATCCTAGGACTTAAGTGGCAGATTAAAGAACAGGGACTTAACCGGTGCTTAAGTCCGGCCTAAAAAGCAGGGAGCGGCGAGCAAAGAGAAAAGAGCGGGAAGCAAAGGGCGGGAAACTGGGAGCAGAGAGCAGGGGTAACAAAAATCCTCCGCCATCATTCTGCTGTCTATCAGGCAGTTAGAATGGGTGGCGGAGGATTTTTGCCTTTTTTACTTTTCTTGGTTATTTCGGTCTTAGATGGGCAGTGAGAGCACGAAGCGGGCTCCGGGACCAGCGAACGCGGTGTCGAGCACGAGGTCGCCACCGAGACGACGGGCAATGTTGCGGGCTACGGTGAGTCCGATGCCCTGTCCGTCGAAGAACTGGTTGAGCTTCACGTAAGGTTCGAACACCTTCTCGGCGTCGTCAGCCTCAATGCCTGAGCCTGTGTCCTCGACGGTGTAGATGGCCTGCATCTTGTCCATATCGACAGTAACGGCAAGCGTGACAGAGCCTTCGGTGGTGAACTTCAGCGCGTTGTCCAACACATGAACCAGCGAGCGTGCAGCCTTCTGCAGATTAGTGGACATCATCGTAGCAGCCGCTGTGGGGTCCACCGTCTGATTGAACTTGATGTACTGAGCCTTGTCGATGCCCGACTGGCGCACAGCCTCTTCGGCCACCTGAGCGACCATGATGTTATCGGTGCGCTCGAAGGGAGCCTGGTTGGGCTGAATCTCGTCCAAATCGGAAATCTTGCCAGCCAAAGCTGCTAGCTTCTGGTCGCCTGTAGCCATAAGGTCACTAACGACCTGCTTCATGGCCTCAGCCTTCTTCTGAGCGTCCTGCTGCAACTGGTTGTTAGCCTCCTGCAACTGCTGGACGGTATTCTGCAGGGCTTCGTTGGCGGCACGAGCCTTATCCTGCTCTTCGTTCATCTTGTCGAAGGCGAGCAAAGCCTGCTCGTAACCTTCGCCAACATTGTCAAAGTTTTTCTCCAGCGCACGATAGTCCTCGAGCAGCTTCTGCTGTTCGTTGACGCGCTGCTGGTAGTCGTCGAGCAGACGCTGCTGCTCCTCAGCCTGTTTGGCGCTGGCCTTGTTCTGTGTGTACAGTGCGTAAGCCAACACGATAGCTGCGACTAATGCTACAACAAAAGCGTAAACCATAATCTCTAAACGTTAAACACTAATCAGGAAATGCTATCAGGCCTTCTTCTCGACCTTCATAAACTTGGTGAAACCGGTCATTGCCAGCACTTTATAGATTTCGGGGCTGACATTGGTCATCTTGAACTGACCCTTCTGCTGCATGACAGTACGCATGGTTTTCTGGATGATACGCAGACCTGAAGAGGCCATGTAAGTAAGATCTGAGCAGTCCATCTCGAGATCTACGCCGCCATCTGCCAATGCGGGCTGGATGTCTTGTTCGAACTGAGGAGCATTCATCGTGTCAATACGCTCACCTGTCTTAATGATGGTCTTACCACCTTCTTTGATAATCTGTGTCATAATTGTTTAATTTTTTGATTATTGATGTTTTTAATGTTTTAAACTTGAATGTCTTTTTTCATCGTGAGCAAATTCTTGCCCTCCAAACGCTGATAGGTTACTTCGTTCATGATGTTCTTGACAATAAAGATACCCATACCACCGAGGTCGCGCTCCGCAGGATTGACATCCATATCGGCGCTTTCCTTCATGGTAGGGTCAAACTCCTTGCCACGATCACTGAGAACGAAGGTAAGTTCCTTTCCGTCGGACTCCGCCAGCAGCTCGATGTCTGCCGTCTTGCCTTCAGGATACGCATAGGAAATGACGTTGACCACCATCTCCTCCATCACCAGATTAAGGTTCATCTGAAGTTCCAAGTCGAGCCCCAGCTCTTCGCCGATTTCCTCGACAAACTGGTTTACTTTCTCCAGCTCGCTCATCTGGTTTTTCAGTCTTAGTTCCTTTCTCATAATCCTATAGTTTATTTTTCAGCTATTCTCTTCTTTGATAAACTTCACGCAAATCATGGTGAGGTCGTCGTTCGGTTCTGCACCGTCACGATGTTTCTCAACCTCCGCACGCAGCATCTCGACCGTCTGCTCGCAGCTCTCGAAGGGCACCGTCTCCATGAGTTCCAGGATGCGCTCGTCGGAGAACTGCTCCTGCTGACGGTTTTCGGCCTCGTTGAGTCCGTCGGTATAGACGAACAGCGGGCAGTTGGTGATATCTGCTATCTCTTCGCCCTCGTAATCGAGTTCGGGAATGATTCCTACAGGGGCGTTAGGTACCATATCGATGAATTCGGGCTTGCCGTTACGCAGGAGTACGGGAGGATTATGGCCTGCATTACAGAAGTCCAGATGACCAGTCTCGAGATCGAGCAAGCCCAGGAACATCGTTACGAACATGCCCGTCTCGTTATCCTCGCCCGACAGGGCGTTGTTGATGCGCGTGGCAATCTCGGCAGGTTTCATCTCCTGAGCGGCCAGCGTACAGAACAGTCGTGTGGCCTGAGCCATAAACAGTGAGGCCGGCACACCCTTGCCCGATACGTCGCCCAGACAGAAGTACAGCTTGTCGCTCTTGCCTTCCTCGTTGCTCTCGGCCAAGTAGTAGCCGTAAAGGTCGCCACCAACCTCCTTTGCAGGCGTCATAGAACCGTAGAGGTCGAGGTCGGGACGGCTCGGGAACGTGCGCGGCACCATGCCCATCTGGATGTTTCGGGCGATACGCAGGTCGCTCTCGATACGCTCCTTGGCGGTCGTCGTCTCCTCCAGCTGGTCGTAGGCGGTGAGGAGTTCCTCGTGGGTAGCCTGCAGCTGGTCGTGGGCTTTCTTCAAGCGCCGTGCAGCAATGATGCGGAACACGGTGAATACCACGAGACTGAGCAGCACCAAGCCACCGATGATCAGCATGCTACGGAACTGGGCACGCTCCTGCTCCATCTTCAGCTGTTCCTGTTCGCGCTGCAGCTCGTCGACGTGCAGAATAGAGTTCATTTCCGCCAGCGTGCTCTTCGTCTCGACATTGTTCAGCGAGTCCTTCAGGAAATACATCCGCTTATAGAGTCCCGACAGTTCCTGATAGCGGTTCAACCCCTCCAAGATGTCCGTTCGCTGCAGGGCGACAGACAGATATACGCTCTTGTCCTCATTGGGATCCACGAGGTCCATGCGTCGGTTGTTCAGATGCAGGGCCTCCATGAATCGTCCCTGTTTCAGTCGCAGCTGGGCAGCAACCGTCAGCCACGCAGTAGTCAGATAGTTATCTTCTTCGTGTACGAAGGAGTAAGCGTCGTCCAGCTTCTTCTCCGCACGATCGTAGTCCCCCAGTCCTGTGGCTGCCTGGACACAGGCAACGTCATAATAGAACCAAAGGATTTCCTTGACGTCATTTTTAAACTCCGGATGCTCAACAATCATCGTATCGATAGCAGCCTGCCATTTCACAGTCAGTTCGTCGAGCTCCTTATAGCGTTTCTGCTCGTTGAGCACGTCGCCGTAGTAGGAGAACACTTCCGAAACGACACCCATCAGCGGTCTCATCTGCAGTATGATGTCAAGGCCTTTCTTATAGGCATCGGCACTCTCGTCGAGGTTGTTCATGTTCAGATAGACATTACCCATCATGTAGTAGGCAATGGCCAATCCCCTCTGATTGCCACGTTCCTTGGCGTCATCATACATGGCCTCCACCTCGCGCAGCGCCTTGTTCTTACTATTCGTATAATATATATAGGTATTAACGAGATAGCTCCACGTCTCGTAGTAGTGATTCCAGTCCTCCAATTCACGCAACTCCTTCATATCCTCAGGAGCGTGCTTAAGGACAGAATCCGTCTCCCCATTATTAAAGTATGTACTGTTACGACCTGCCAACAGACGCCCCAGATATTCGAAGTCATTCGTCTTCCTGGCCTTAGCGATTTCCTGTTGATAATTCACAGCACCCACCTCGAGAGGCATCAGGATGCTTCCCCAGAGACAGATGATGATGGTCAGTATCGCTCTTAACATACGCACAATGGTTCAGACGATGACTCGCGTCTTATGATAATTCTCGCGGAACTCCGAGGGCGAACAGCCTTTCTTCTTCTTGAAGATGCGGTTGAAGTTGCTCAGATTGTTGAATCCGCTCTGGAAACTGATTTCGGCAATGCTCCTGGCAGTGTCGACGAGCATACGGCTGGCATAGCCCAGACGCATCTCGATGATATAATCGCTCAGGTTACGGCCCGTGTGTAACTTGAAGAAGCGGCTGAAGGCCGAAGGACTCATACCCGCAATGTCAGCCAGCGTGTTCAGGCGGATTTCGTCCATATAGTTCTTGGCGATATAGTTCTTTACTTTCAGCACACGGCGTGAGTCGCTCTCCACTTCGACCTTGGCATAGCTCGAAGTAGCCAGCGTGCGGGCACCCTCACAGCGCGACAGCTCGTAGAGGATGGTCAGGAACTGCATCACAGCATAGAAGCCGTCCTTCACACTGCTGAGCGTGTCGAGCTGCTGATAGACGCGCATGATGGCATCCATGGGGAACGACAGGCCTTTACGGGCTTCCTTCAGCATTTTCCGCAGGCTGTGGAAGGGGTTACGTGAGAGGAATCCGTCGTCGCTCAAGTCCAGATAGAACTGGACGGTGATCTCGCGGATGTCGTCGCTGGTACAGGTGTTCTGTTCCCAGACGTGTTCAAGATCAGGACTGGTGATGAGTACGAGGTCGTAGTCGCCAATGACCTCGTTAGAGTCGCCAACGATACGCCGCACACCGGCAGCGTGCTCAACGAAATTGAGCTCGAACACCTCGTGGTTGTGGATGGGATAGGTGAACTCCTTCTTCCTGCGGTCGGCAATATAGAGGGCGTCCTTACCCATCAGTGGGGTGATTTCGTGGATGACTCGTGACTCTTCCATCAAATTTTCAGTTCTTTCAATATATCACTCATGCGCTGCATATTCTTGATGCGCATTGGCACCAGGGGCAGGCGCAATACGTTCTCGATAAAGCCCATCTCGCTGAGCATTGCCTTCACACCGGCGGGATTGCCATCGACGAAGAGCAGCGAGAAAAGATCGGTGAAGCGGTGGTGAATCTTGCGGGCAGGGTCGTACTCACCGCGCATCTGCAGGCGAATCATCTTCGAGAACTCCTTAGGCAGCGCATTGCCAATGACACTGATGACACCGACGGCACCACACGACACCATCGGGAATGTCAGCGCGTCGTCGCCACTGATGACGTCGAAGTCGTTGGGCTTGTTCTTGATGATTTCGTCGACCTGCTCCAGATTGCCCGAGGCCTCCTTGATAGCCACGATATTCTCGCAGTCGTTAGCCAGACGCACCGTCGTGGCAGCCGTCATATTAACGCCCGTACGTCCGGGAACGTTATACAGCACCACTGGCAGCTTCGTGGCTGCGGCAATGGTCTTGAAATGCTGATAGAGTCCTTCCTGCGAAGGCTTGTTGTAATAGGGACAAACGCTCAGAATGCCGTCGATACCCTGGAAGTCGCGCGTCTGCAACTCTTCAACGATAGCTGCGGTATTGTTGCCGCCACAACCCATAAGGATGGGCACGCGGCCTCCCACCAGACTCACTATCGTCTCTTTGATTTTTTGCTTTTCGTCGGCCGTGAGCACGGGAGTCTCACCGGTAGTAGCCAGAATGCACAGGAAATCAGCACCGTTGTCGAGCTGATACTCGACAAGACGAACGAGTGACTTATAGTCCACCGATCCGTCCTCCTTGAAGGGCGTCACCAATGCTATACCCAGCCCTTTGAAGATATTTCGTACCATATAAAAATTAAGAATTCTTACTTATCGTGCGCAAAATTACTAATTTTTATTGGAAACGAGTAGCATTTTGCAAAAAAAATATCATTTTTCAGTGCAAATATGCATAAAAGTACCAATAAGTGCCTTCATATTGACGGAAAACTGCCACTTGACGAGCCTTCTTGTCGGGATACTGTGCCTCAAGACGTTGCATATCCTGATAGTCGGTCTCCAACACCTCGTCCTGATAGTTGACCTGACGGTTCGAACGCAGGTGGTTGTACTGTATCAAAGCCTGCTTGTAGTAGCGGGGCAGCTGCTTGTCAATCTTGTAATGACGCGGCAGCACTTCGACAAAACGGTCAAGGTTCTTGTTGATGAGGTAACCGCAGAGCTCGTAGTCGCCACCTTTCTTGATAAACTCATCACCCTTACCGGTAATGGGATACTGAAAGAGGCATTCACCCAGCAGGTGTTCGTGGTTCAGCGCCTCCATACGCAGCTGGAGCAGTTTGCGGTTCGTCTTGTCAGAACGCTCGCCAACCTTCAAGGCTTCCTGATAGTCACCTTTGGCCATGAGGCTCTCCATGTGTTGAGCGTACAGGTCTACGTCACGAGGAGCAATGGCTATGCCGATGACAAGCATCAGCACAGCCATGATGAGAGATATTTGCCACGTACGGCGAAAATTCACTTTCATATACGAGATGAATTCTTCAATTCTCTAATTCTTGATTAAAAAACTCACTTACAGTTTTCTGAGGACGACAGCTGAACGGGCAGGGATATAGAGCTTGAGCCACTCCTTCTTGTCCTGCACATACAGCGGGTCGTAGTTGGTGAGGTGGGTAATGGTGTCGTCGGCAAAGCCATTGCCGCCAAACTCCTTCGCATCGGTGTTCAATACCACCTCATAAGAGCCCGTAGGAACGAGGAAGCCGTAGTCGGTATACGAACGTGTGGGCGAGAAGTTGAAGACGAAGACGAGGTCGCCACGCATGTAGCACAGCACCTGGTCACCATCGTCGTGCCAAATCTCAGTCACAGGCGTTGCCTGGAAGTTCTTCTGCGACTTGATGACCTCCAGCATCTTACGGTCGAAATCGCCGAGCCAGTGGTAGCAGAGGTCTTTGTTGTCCACGAGGTTCCACTGACGACGGGCATACTTGTACGACCAGCCGTTACCCTCGCGCGGGAAGTCAATCCATTCGGGATGGCCGAACTCGTTACCCATGAAGTTAAGGTAACCGCCGTTGATGGCACCAGCCGTCACAAGGCGAATCATCTTGTGCAGGGCGATACCGCGCTGAGCGAGGTCGTTGACATCCTTCTTGGCGAAGTGCCAGTACATATCGGCATCAATCAAGCGGAAGATAATGGTTTTGTCGCCCACCAAAGCCTGGTCGTGCGACTCGCAATACGAGATGGTCTTCTCGTCGGGACGACGGTTTTTCACCTCCCAGAAGATGCTGCAGACGTTGATATCCTCGTCGCGCACTTCCTTGATGGTCTTGATCCAGTAGTCGGGGATGTTCATGGCCATACGGTAGTCGAAACCATAACCGCCATCCTCGAACTTAGCAGCAAGGCCGGGCATGCCGGACACTTCCTCGGCAATGGTGATGGCGTTCTTGTTGACCTCGTGAATCAGGCAGTTAGCCAGCGTCAGGTAGCAGATGGCGTTGTCGTCCTCGTGACCGTTGAAGTAGTCACCATAGCCTCCGAAGGCCTCACCTAGACCGTGCGAGTAATACAGCATAGAGGTAACACCATCGAAGCGGAAACCGTCGAACTTAAACTCCTCGAGCCAGTATTTACAGTTAGAGAGCAGGAAATGGAGCACGTCGTCCTTACCATAGTCGAAGCACAGCGAGTCCCAGGCGGGATGCTCGTGGCGGTCGCCTGGATAGAAGAACTGGTTGGGGTCGCCAGCGAGGTTGCCCAAACCTTCGACCTCGTTCTTTACGGCGTGTGAGTGAACGATATCCATAATGACGGCAATACCCATCTTGTGAGCGGTGTCAATCATCTCCTTCAAATCCTCGGGAGTACCGAAACGGCTGCTGGGAGCAAAGAAGCTGGAAACGTGATAGCCGAAGGAACCATAATACGGGTGCTCCTGAATGGCCATTACCTGAATGGCGTTATAGCCGTCCTTCTTGACACGGGGCAGCACGTTCTCCGTGAATTCCTTGTAGGTACCGACTTTCTCGGCATCCTGAGCCATACCCACGTGGCACTCGTAAATCAACAGCGGAGACTTGTTGGGCTTAAAGGTCTTTTTCTTCCACTCGTAGGGCTTTTCGGGGTTCCATACTTGAGCAGAGAAGATCTTCGTCTGGTCGTCCTGCACCACACGACGGCACCAAGCGGGAATGCGCTCGCCTTCTCCCCCATTCCACTTCACCTTCATCTTATAAAGCTGTCCGTGTTTGAGGGCTTTCTCCGAGAGTTTCAACTCCCAGTTGCCTGTGCCTTCAATGCGCTTGCACTTGTACTTCTCGTCCTCCTGCCAGTTGTTGAAATCGCCAATGAGGTAGATTTCTGTGGCGTTAGGTGCCCACTCGCGGAACACCCAGCCCTTAGCGAGCTTGTGGAGACCAAAATAGAGGTGACCGCTGGCAAAGTCAGACAGGGTCTTCTTGCCGTTACACGTCAACTGTCCGATCTTCCACAAAGCGTGGTCGTGACGGCCTCTGATGGCCTGCTCGAAGGGTTCGAGCCAGCCGTCGTCGCGTACAAGTCCAATATGTTGGGGAACTTCTACCTTTTTCTTCGGAGCTGCTTTCTTTGCAGCAGTTTTCTTTGCAGGAGCCTTCTTGGCTGCTGTTGTTGTTTTCTTTGTTGTTGCCATAATATTTAGGTAATGTAGGGTTGTTAGCAATTGTAGGGGTTATCAGGGATTAGGCCTTCACTTTGAAGATGGCCTTTTTAATCTCGGGGAAACCGGTAATACAGGGAGCGTGACCGTCCTGCGGGAAGAAAATAGCCATCATACCAGGCTGACAGGTGACATAGCTGTCGGCAGCGAGGTCGGGAATCTTCGTAATATCCTTCTCGGCATTATATTCGGCCTTCGGCAACTGGTCGCGCTGGGTATAGCCGAAGGTTTCCTCGCCCGACAGCGGAATCTGGATGTCAATCATCTTGTCGTGGGTCTCAATGACTGCCTCCTCGGGGGAACGGCCTTTGGCGACCTGGATGTTGACAAAGAGGTCTTTGCCTACGATTTCGTGCTTACCGGGCTCAAGGGCGTTGAGGTCGTGCTGAGCAAGGAACTCTACTACCTTCGGGAACAGCGGATTCACCGAGGCGTAATTCTTGAGGTTTTCAATCTTGTCGATAATCATAATAATCTTATTTTTAAGTAGTTAAACACATTTATCTCTTTACTTGTCGCTTGCCGCGAACATATGAACCTTGGGCTGTGACATTGCCGTTGCGGTCCTTTTCCACAAAGTCACCGTCACGCTTGTCGTCGACATAGGTACCCTCAAAGCGCTTGCCTTCCTTGTCCTCCTCAATGGCAGGACCGTTGCGCTTTCCGGCCTTGAAATGACCCTTGAACTTCGAACCGTCGGCATAGCGGGCAATACCCTCGCCGTGTATCTTGCCGTCTTTGAACTGTCCTTCAAAGACGTCGCCATTAGCAGTTGTCAGCTTGCCGCGACCGTTGGGTTTGTCTTTCTTCCATTCGCCCTGATAAGTATCGCCATGTTTCCACACGAGCATTCCCTGTCCGGACTTGTCACCATTCAAGAACTGGCCTGTATATTTGTCGCCATTGGCATAGCGGAAGACTCCCTGGCCCGTACGCGAGCCCTCGACATAATCGCCTTCATAGACGTCTCCGTTCTGGAAGCGGTAGATGCCTTTACCCTGCTGTCTGTCGTTGACGAACTGGCCTATATAGACATCGCCATTGGAGTATTTATACTGGCCTTTGCCGTTCTGGTGGTCATTCACCCACTGGCCGTCGTACACAGAGCCGTCGCCCCAGTCGAAACGGCCCTTGCCGCTCTTCTTGTCCTGTTTCCACTCGCCGTCGTAGTAAGCACCGGCCTTGAACGTGTAACGACCGTGCCCGTGACGCAAATCAGCTTTCCATTCGCCGTCGTACTTGTCACCATTGAAATAGTACATCACACCATGGCCTTCGCGGTCGTCGCGGTACCAGAGACCGTCATACCTATTATTATTGGCATAGTAGTAGATGCCCTTACCATGCTGGTGATCCTGCATCCACTCACCCTCGTATTTCTCGCCATCGGCAAAGGTGTAGATACCGAAGCCCTGACGCTTGCCCTTGACGTATTCGCCCTCAAACATATCGCCGTCCTTCCATGTGGTGCGTCCCTTGCCATGCGGCTTTCCTGCCTGCATCTCGCCTTGATAGCTGCCACCGTCCTTCATCTTGTACGAGCCCAGCGTAATTTTCTGTGCCGACACCCCAAGTGCGGCCGCCATCAATATCGTCGTGAGTATATATTTTGTCTTAACCATAATTCTTTGTCGTATTATCAAAAACTTTACAAAGGTACACAAAATATCCGATACCACCAAATATTTTGCGGAATCTTATCCGTTTTTTGGATTTATTTTGTAATTTTGCAGGCACATTAAGACTTTTACACGATATGAAATTCATTGCTATCATCCCTGCGCGCTACGCCTCGACGCGTTTTCCAGGCAAACCGCTGGCCATTTTGGGAGGCAAAACGGTCATCCAGCGAGTATACGAACAGGCTTCTTCCGTACTCGAAGAGGTATATGTCGCCACTGACGACGAACGGATTTCCAGTGCCGTAGAGGCTTTCGGAGGTCGTGTCGTTATGACCCGTGCGGATCATAAAAGCGGTACCGACCGCATAGAGGAAGCGACCGAAAAAATCGGTACGAGTGCCGACGTTATCATCAATATTCAGGGTGACGAACCATTCATCCAGCAATCCCAAATAAAAACTTTAATGCAACTGTTTGACTTTACTGAGACTCAAATAGGTACGCTCGGCAAGCCGTTCGATACAATGGAGGCTGTTTTGAACCCAAACTCCCCAAAAATTGTATGCGACAAAAGAGGCTTTGCACTCTATTTCAGTCGTTCCGTCATTCCCTTCGTTCGGGGTCAGGAGCAAGCCGCTTGGATTGACCATTACCCATTCTTGAAACACCTCGGATTGTACGCCTATCGTCGTGAGGTTTTGCGCGAGGTTACCCGACTGCCGCAATCGCCCCTGGAACTTGCCGAGAGTCTGGAACAGCTCCGCTGGCTGGAGAACGGCTACCGCATCCGCGTGGGTCTCACCGACGTCGAAACTGTTGGCATAGACACTCCCGAAGACCTCCGTCGCGCCGAGGAATTCCTCAAAAATCGATAAAGTATGAAAAGAATAATCGTTTTAACAGCCGTTTTAATGAGCATGACACCCCTGATGGCCAAGTCGCCAAAGACCGTCACGCTACGCATCGTGGAGACGTCCGACGTCCACGGAGCGTTCTTTCCCTATAACTTCACCGAGCGCCGCGACATGAGCGGTACGATGGCCCGTGTGAGCAGTTACATCAAACGTCAACGCAAGGAGATGGGCAATAGACTGATTCTCCTTGAAAACGGTGACATCCTGCAGGGGCAGCCCACCTGCTACTACACCAATTTCGTGGCCACCGACAAACCCAATATTGCCGCTGAGGTCGTCAATTACCTGAAGTACGACGCCCAGACTTTCGGCAACCACGACGTGGAGGTTGGGCACAAGGTTTACGACAAATGGATTAAGGAGCTCGACTGTCCCGTCGTCGGTGCGAACATCATCGACTTGAAGACCGGCAAACCCTATGTCGAGCCATACGTAATCATTGAACGCGAGGGCGTACGCGTAGCTATTCTCGGCATGCTGACTCCCGCCATTCCCAACTGGTTGCACCAGAGCCTCTGGTCGGGTATGCGTTTCGAAGAGATGGTGTCCTGTACGAAGCGCTGGGTGAAGATTCTGCGCGAACAGGAGAAGGCAGATGTCGTCATCGGACTGTTCCATAGTGGTTGGGACGGCGGCATCGTCACCGACGAGTATGACGAGGATGCCACGCAGAAGGTTGCCGAACAGGTGGAGGGACTGGACGTCATTTTCTTCGGCCACGATCATCGGGAACGCAACACCACCGTTAAAAACGTGCTCTGCCTCGATCCTTCTTGTAACGCCCAGAAGGTGGCCGTAGCAACCCTCCAGGTGCGCGGCGGCAAGGTGATCAGCAAGAAAGGTGAACTCGTCGACGTGACAAAGGAACCCCTTGACGAGGACTTCATGCGGCATTTCCAGCCTCGAATCGACGAGGTGAAGGCCTTCGTAGAGCGTAAGATAGGAGTGTTCAACGAGAACATGCTGTCGCGAGATGCTTTCTTCGGCCCCGCAGCCTTCGTTGACCTCATCCACCAGTTGCAGCTGGAACATACCGGTGCCGACGTGTCGTTCACGGCTCCGTTGACGTTCAATAGCGAAATCAAGGCCGGACCGGTGTATCAGAGCGATATGTTCAAACTCTACCGCTTCGAGAACGGCATCTACGTAGTACGTATGACGGGAAAGGAGATTCGCAACTTCCTCGAGATGTCGTATGACCAGTGGGTGAACACAATGACGTCGCCCGACGACCATATCATGCTACTGGCTCCGAAGGTGGCCGGTGACAACCAGCGCGAGAATTTCAAGAACTTTACGTTTAATTTCGACTCTGCAGCTGGTATCGACTATGTCGTTGACGTCACCAAGCCCAATGGTCAGAAGGTGCATATTCTGCAGCTGTCAAATGGTCAGCCGTTCGACGAGAATGCGTGGTATCGCGTGGCTATGAACAGCTATAGGGGTAATGGGGGCGGTGAACTGTTGGTACGCGGAGCAGGCATTCCACTGGACTCTATTCCTCAGCGTATAGAATATCAGAGCGAACGTGATCAACGCCACTATCTGACGGAGAAGATTGAACGTGAGGGTAGCATCACACCGAAGGCTCTGAACAACTGGCGCTTCATCCCAGAAGCTTGGGCTCTGCCCGCCATTGAACGTGACCGTAAATTGATTTTTGGAGAATGAAATATTTCGTTTTTTGTCAGTCAGACCTGGTATTGGAAAAGGTTGGCGACGCCTATCAGATACCCACCGAACAGCCCACAGAGCTCAAACCTTGGACCACGGTGATGGATATCGACGGCCACAAGGCCTATCGCATTGACCAGCCACTAACGGGTTCTGAGCGTTACGAGATGTGTCCATTGCGACAGAGTTACTATAAGTTGCCGGAGGAAGATTATCTGAAGGCTGGCAAGTGTCACGAACTGCTCTACTGGGATCAAAACACAAAGTTCTGTGGTGTCTGCGGAGGGCCAATGCGTTTCGACACACCCATCTCGAAGAAATGCGAGCATTGCGGCAAAGAGATATGGCCCCAGCTGGCCATTGCCATCATCGTGCTGGTCAGACGCAAAGACGAAGTTCTGTTGGTTCATGCCAACAGTTTCCGAGACGACCACTACGGTCTCGTGGCGGGCTTCGTAGAAACGGGTGAAACACTGGAAGAAGCCGTCCACCGCGAAGTGATGGAGGAAACCGGGCTGCACATCACCAACCTGCGTTATTTCGCCTCACAACCTTGGCCCTACCCCTGCGGATTGATGGTTGGTTTCACTGCCGACTACGACTCCGGAAAAATTCACCTACAACGCTCGGAACTATCGAAGGGAGCGTGGTTTGACCGCAACCACCTGCCCCACATCCCCGAGAAACTCTCTATTGCGCGACAACTCTTAGACTCATGGCTGGAAGAAGAAAACCGATAATCCTGTTGAAAGCAATCCTAACCATTGTCGCTCTTGGATTGTTCTACGCCTGCAACACACAGCCGCCACGCATCCCCGACAAGGTGGAGGTGCGCATCTATCAGCAGCCCCAGATGGATTCTGCATTGGTTGCTGCCCAGCTAAACGAACTGGCATACTACCTGCGGACACATAATGTAACCGACGAGGGTTACAACCTCATTGCGCAATATAACACGCTACTCTCTAGATTTTCTGGAGACTCTAGAGATTCTAGAATCATCACCACCCGCATTTCCGCCAAGGACCGCCTGCTGCCTGCTGTCAAGATTTCCGGGGGCTACTGGAAGGCCGGTCATTTTCATTTAGGGCGTATCAATGGTCCCGCCATACTGCAGGACTCCATAGGGCGCATCCTTTGTGCTCTTTACGACGCCGACACCATCGTCAAGGTCATACGTACTGATTCACTGGGAACCTATCGCGGACAGATGAACAGCAATCTACAGGCTTCTGGGCAAGGCACTTACGACGCGCTGGACGGCGCACACTACGAAGGATTCTGGGACAACGACCAGCGCAACGGTTTTGGATTTGAGTCGTCACCCCACCACGTACGAGTCGGAACATGGAAGAATGGTCGTTTCCTGGGGGAAAGGCTACGATATACCACTGAGCGAATCTACGGTATCGACATATCACGTCATCAGCACGAAAAAGGTCGTAAGCGTTATGGCATCAACTGGCGTCAGCTACGCATTACCTCCCTCGGATCGCGTCATCCCGCTGGCGGGCAGACATTCCCCGTATCGTTCGTGTATATCAAGAGTACTGAGGGAACGACCATCCGCAACCGTTATTTCATGACCGACTACGCCAAAGCCAAACAACAGGGATTACGCGTCGGAGCTTACCATTTCTTCTCGCTGAAGACACCGGCACTGGCTCAGGCTACCTATTTCGTCAATAGCACGCTGTTCCGCGACGGCGACTTCCCACCTGTGCTTGACGTAGAACCCACCGACGCACAAATCAATGCTATAGGTGGAGACGAAGAACTGATGCGACGCATACGTACCTTCATGGAATATGTGGAACGACGTACCCACATGCGTCCCATCCTGTATATCAACCAGATGTTCATCAACAAACACATGCAAAATGCCGCTGATATCAAGCAGAATTACAACGTGTGGATAGCCCGTTACGGTGAATATAAACCCGATGTGAAACTGGTGTATTGGCAACTGTCACCCGAAGGCCGAGTAAACGGTATCACCGGACCAGTGGATATCAACGTGTTTAACGGCTATCAGGGGCAATGGGAGGACTTTATCAGAACAGGTTTCCATCAGTAAAGATAAAAATCCTGCGTCAGCCGGTTGTACGTCTCGTCACCAATAGTCATTTCGGTCTTTTCGCAATTGCACGGGTGTTTGCGGAACGCCAGCAGAAAGCGCTTGGGAGCCTTGTGTGCTGCTGTACGCACGGCACACACGCGACTGGGGAAGAAACCCACGAATATTGCCTCGTCTTCCATGCGCTGGCGGTAGTCGAAGGGTACCACGACACTCAGTTCTCCATCATCCTTCAGCAATCGCCACGCAGCCTGCATCAATTGGCTATAGGTTAACGTCTCAGCGTGACGGGCAATATTCCGCTGGGGGTCCGGGGCATTCAGCGAATCGACGAAAAACGGCGGATTGCTCACGATGGCATCATAGCAATCACTGCTTTCAAAATTCTGCACAGCACCTTGTATCACCTCCACACGGTCAGCAAACGGTGATTGCGCCACATTCTGCTCGGTCTGACGCACAGCACCCTCGTCAATATCCAAGGCGGAAACACGCCCCTGCAGATAGCGCTGAGCCAACATCAAAGCAATAACTCCCGTTCCACAGCCAACGTCTAACATACAGTCCCCACCACGTGCCCAAGCACCTAGCAAAACACCATCGGTGCCGACCTTCATGGCGCATAAATCCTGCTCTATTTTGAATCGTTTGAACTGAAACATGCTGCAAAGATATTAAAATATCTTATCAATCGTGCATTATTTCGAAAAAAAGTTGTACCTTTGCGCCCTAATTATGAAAGATAATATAACAATGTACATGGATAACAAGAACAGGTCGTTCTCAATGATTGCCGATGTTGACGGCGATTTTCACGACCTGACGAACATCGAAATGCCCGACACAGTACCCATTCTGGCAGTACGCAGCCTGGTATTGTTCCCTGGTGTCGTTTCACCCATTCTTATCGGTCGTGAGTCGAGTATGACACTCATCCGCAAGGCCGAGAAGAAAAACATACTCATCGGAATCTTTACCCAGCGAGATGCAGAGGTAGAGATGCCTATTCGCTCTGACCTCTTCGACTACGGTGTGGTCGGCAAGGTATTGAAGACCCTGACGCTGCCCAACGGCAATATCACTGCCATTGTGCAGGGATTGGGACGCATCAAGTTGGAGGATATCACGAAATATCATCCCTACTTGGAGGGCCACGTCACCAATATGCCTGAGGAAGAACCCGACAAGCGCGACGTTGAGTTCCAAACTGCGATGGAAGATTTGCGCCAGTCGGTAAATCAATACGTCAGCATGAGTGACGAGATTCCCGACGAGGCACAGTTTGCGCTGAAAAACGTGACAAACAATATCATGGCGCTGAATTTCATCTGCTCGAACTTGCCCTTCAGTACGAAGGAAAAGATGAAGTTGCTGCAGATGGACTCCGTGAAGGAGCGTCTGTTTAACACCATGCGTATCGTGAACCGCGAGATCAACCTGCAGAACTTGAAGCTCGACATCCGCAACAAGACACGTGACGACATTGACGAACAGCAGCGAAACTATTTCCTGCAGCAGCAGATCAAGAACCTGCAGGCTGAGATGGGTAACGAGAGTACACCCGAGAAGAAGGACCTGTTGGAGAAGGCCCGTATGAAGAAATGGCCCGAGGATATCGAGAAATTCTTCTATAAGGAAGCCGACAAGTTGGATCAGTTGAATCAGAATTCGCCCGACTATAACGTGCAGCTGAACTATCTGCAGACGTTGGTGAATCTGCCATGGGGTGAATATACGGAAGATGATATGGACCTGAAGCGTGCCCAGCGCATACTGGACCGTGACCATTACGGTATGGAGAAGGTGAAGGAGCGCATTCTGGAGTATATCGCCGTATTGTCACTAAGAGGTGACTTGAAATCGCCGATTCTCTGTCTGTATGGACCTCCGGGCGTGGGTAAGACGTCGCTGGGTAAGTCGATTGCCGACGCCCTGAAGCGTAAGTATGTCCGTGTGTCACTGGGTGGTCTGCACGATGAAGCCGAGATTCGCGGTCACCGTCGTACCTACGTCGGAGCTATGCCCGGCCGTATCATTAAGAATATCCAAAAGGCTGGTTCCTCGAATCCCGTATTCATTCTCGACGAGATTGACAAAGTGACGCAGAATACGCACAATGGCGACCCCGCCTCAGCATTGCTCGAAGTGTTGGACCCCGAACAGAACGGTGCTTTCCATGATAACTACCTCGACGTAGATTACGACCTTTCAAAGGTGATGTTCATTGCTACGGCGAACAATCTGGGAACCATTCCCCGTCCCCTGCTCGACCGTATGGAAGTCATTGAAGTCAGCGGCTATATCACTGAGGAGAAATACGAGATTGCCAAACGTCACCTCATTCCGAAGGAGAAGGAGAATACGGGTCTGAACGATAAGAAACTGACGTTCAACAAGGCTGCCATTGAGAAGATTATCGAGCAGTACACTCGTGAGAGCGGTGTGCGACAGTTGGAGAAGCAGTTGAACAAGGCTCTCCGCAAACTGGCCTTCAAGAAAGCTGAAGCCGGTGAACTGCCCTACGAGAAGATTACACCTACGGAGATAGAAGACCTGCTGGGCAAACCTCCCTTCTATCGCGACATCTATCAGGGCAATGCCTATGCCGGTGTCGTTACCGGTCTGGCATGGACCAGTGTTGGTGGTGAGATACTGTTCATCGAGACATCATTGTCGAAGGGCAAGGGTGCTAAACTCACGTTGACAGGTAACCTGGGTGACGTGATGAAGGAGAGTGCCGTCATTGCACTGGAATACGTAAAGGCCCATGTGGACACGTTAGGTGTTGACTATCGCATCTTCGACCACTGGAACATCCATATCCATGTTCCCGAGGGTGCTACGCCGAAGGACGGTCCATCGGCCGGTATCACCATCGCCACATCAATAGCCTCAGCACTGACACAGCGTAAGGTACGTAAGAATACCGCTATGACCGGTGAGATTACGTTGCGCGGAAAAGTGCTGCCCGTAGGTGGAATCAAGGAGAAGATTCTTGCTGCCAAGCGTGCGGGTATCACTGATATCGTGCTGTGTCAGGAGAACGAGAAGGACATTCTCGAGATTCCCGACATGTATCTGAAGGGGGTGAAGTTCCATTATGTGGAGAATGTTCAGGATGTTTGGAAATTTGCCCTGACGAACGAACTGGTAGAACATCCTACTGACTTCACCATCCCTGAAGAAGAGAAAAAAGAATCGTAATATCGTTATAACGTTATCACGAAAAAAACATGAAGTTCGAAGTAGAACATAACGACCCATATAGCAGTGCCAGAGCCGGTGTCATTACCACCGATCACGGACAGATCAAGACACCCATTTTCATGCCTGTAGGCACGGTGGGAAGCGTGAAAGGCGTACATTTCTCGGAACTGCGCGAACAGGTGAAGGCACAGATTATTCTGGGCAATACCTACCACCTTTATCTGCGTCCGGGACTCGATACTTTGCGCAAGGCGGGAGGGCTGCATAAGTTCAATACATGGGACCGTCCGATATTGACCGATAGCGGCGGCTTTCAAGTATTCTCGCTGACGGGAATCAGGAAACTGCGTGAAGAGGGTTGTGAGTTCCGCAGTCATATTGACGGTTCGAAACATGTCTTCACCCCCGAGAACGTGATGGATACCCAGCGTGTGATTGGTGCGGACATCATGATGGCCTTCGACGAATGTCCCCCTGGACAAAGCGACTACAAATATGCTCACGATTCACTGCGACTGACACAGCGTTGGCTGGAACGTTGCGTAAAGCGCTTCAATGAGACGAAACCTCTCTACGGTTATAATCAGACGCTGTTCCCCATCGTGCAGGGTTGTACGTATAAAGACCTGCGTCAGGATGCCGCCAAACACGTTTGTGACGTGCTGGGTAAACTGAATGACGGTGGTGGAGCGAGTATCGGAGGACTGGCTGTCGGTGAACCTACGGAAGTAATGTACGACATGATAGAGGTGGTCAACGACATCCTGCCAAAAGACCGTCCACGTTACCTGATGGGCGTCGGTACACCGCAGAATATCCTCGAAGGTATTGAGCGCGGTGTCGACATGTTTGACTGTGTGATGCCTACGCGCAATGGTCGCAACGCCATGCTGTTTACCTATGAGGGTACAATGAATATGAGGAACAAAAAGTGGGAAGATGATTTCTCGCCTATTGATCCTGACGGTTGCGACATCGACCGTATCCACTCAAAAGCATATCTGCATCACCTGTTCAAGGCACAGGAGTTGCTGGCCCTACAGATTGCGTCGATACACAACTTGGCCTTCTACCTTCGATTGGTAACAGATGCGCGCCAGCATATTGAACAAGGAGACTTCACCCAGTGGAAGCGCAGTGTGATAGACAATTTAGGACGCAGAAGATGAGCAAGATAAAGGACATATGGCAAGTGATGAAGCGTTGGTGGCAGACTATGAAGCGCTGGTGGCAACGGCTGATCATCATGCTGCAGCCATTCTTCAAGTGGTTGCGTTCGTTACCTTGGTACCGCCTGGCTCCACTGAAGAAGCTGAATCCTTTCCACTACTTGAAGCGTATGGACTGGTATATCATCAAGAAGTTCATCGGTACCTACATCTACTCCATCTTGCTAATCATCTCGATATCCATTGTTTTCGACGTCAACGAGAATCTGGCGAAATTCACTAACTACCACGCACCATTGCGTGCCATCGTTTTTGACTATTACGCCAACTTCGTGCCCTATTTCGCCAACCTGTTCTCGCCGCTGTTTGTGTTTATTGCGGTCATTTTCTTTACCTCTAAACTTGCAGGTAACTCAGAGATTATTGCTATGTTGGCCTGCGGTATGAGTTTTAAGCGATTGCTGCGACCCTACATCATCTCGGCAGCACTCATAGCCCTGCTCAACTTCTATCTCGGCTCGTATATCATTCCAAAAGGTACGGTTGTGCGTCACGATTTCGAATCGCTGTACAAGAACAACAAGAAAAACACCTCTGCATCAAATATCCAGCTCATGGTAGATAAAGGCGTCGTGGCCTATATTTCGCAGTATGACGATATCCGTAAGACTGGATATGGTTTTGCACTTTATAAGTTTGAGAACAAAAAGATGGTGAGTCAATTGAATGCATCGGTCATTCAGTACGACACAATTTCGGAAGAACGCTACCACTGGAAGGCGCGCAATTACAAAATACGTACACTGAAAGGCATGCGCGAACAGATTACCAGCGGTAACGAAATTGATACGCTGATACAGATGGAACCCATGGATTTGGTATTCTCGGGAGGTCAGCAGGAGACTTTTACCTCGCCCGAACTGAAACGATACATCTCGAAACAGCAGGAGCGCGGTTCGTCGAACGTCGTGCAGTATGAGGTTGAATACCACAAACGCATAGCGTCGTCGTTTGCGTCATTTATCCTAACGATTATCGGAGTCTCGCTGTCGTCACGTAAACGTAAGGGCGGTATGGGACTCTATCTAGGTATCGGACTTGCCCTGTCGTTTACCTACATCCTGTTGCAGACCATCAGTGCTACGTTTGCCATCAATGCTGGTACTCCATCAATGCTGGCAGCATGGATTCCAAACATACTTTATGCATTTATCGCCTACTTCTGCTATAGACAGGCACCAAATTAAAGTTGAAAGTTTAAAGATTAAAGTTAAGTGACTTTTGAAGAAACATATTTGAACGATAATATCCTCGACGCGCTGTATGATATGCATTTCGAGGAGATGACACCTATTCAGGAGAAATGTATCCCAGAGATTCTGGACGAGCGTGACATCATTGGCATTGCACAGACCGGTACGGGCAAGACCGCAGCGTATCTGCTGCCTATTCTCTCAATGCTCGATGACGGGGGATATCCGAAGGATGCCGTCAACTGTATTGTGATGGCTCCAACACGAGAACTGGCACAGCAAATAGATCAGGCCATGCAGGGTTTTGGATACTATCTGGATGGTATCTCGAGTGTCGCTGTATATGGCGGCAACGACGGTAGCCGTTTCGACGTAGAGACCAAGGGGCTGAAGATGGGTGCCGATGTGATTATCGCCACGCCAGGCCGTCTGCTCAGCCATATTCGTATGGGACATTTGGACTTGAGTCAGCTGAGTTTCTTTGTACTCGACGAAGCTGACCGTATGCTCGATATGGGATTCTCTGATGATATTTTGTCAATAGCCAAGCTGTTGCCCAAGAATCATCAGACCATCATGTTCTCGGCCACTATGCCCCAGAAGATTCAGCAGTTGGCACGCACACTGCTCACCGATCCTGTAGAAGTAAAAATTGCCGTATCAAAACCGGCAGAGAAGATTAAGCAGTCGGCATATGTCTGCTACGAACCTCAGAAACTGGGTATTATCCGTTCGCTGTTCAAGGCAGGAGAACTGGAAAGAGTTATCATCTTCTCGGGTAAGAAAGATAAGGTAAAGGACATCACCCGCGAATTGAAACGTATGAACATCAATTGTGCCGCCATGCATTCTGACCTATCGCAGGCAGAACGTGACGACGTGATGTATCGTTTCAAGGCCGGACAGGTGAATGTACTTGTGGCTACAGATATTGTTGCCCGAGGTATTGACATTGACGACATCTTATGTGTCATCAATTACGACGTGCCGCGCGACGCTGAAGACTATGTCCACCGTATTGGCCGTACAGCTCGTGCCCAGCGTGACGGTGTGGCTATCACGTTTGTCTCAGATATGGATATGCGCTATTTCGGAGATATCGAGCGCTTCTTGGAACGGGACATTCACAAGAACCCATTACCAGAAGCTCTCGGTGAAGGTCCTGAGTACAGGGCTTCTGCGCCCCGTAAGTCTTCACGTGGTCGTGGAGGACGCCGTCGTGGTGGTAAAAATCCGAAAGCTCAGAATAAACAGAACGGGCAGGACTCTCAGCAGAAAAAACGCCACCATCATGGCGGAAAGAAAAAGAAAAACACCACCTCACAACAATAAATAAAGGTATAGTCCGTTTATTATAACGATGGGCTATCGAAAAGTCATAGGAATATTGGCTTTGTTGCTGTCGGTTCTGACGGCAGCGGCACAGCAGTTTACGCTCAGTGGCAAAGTATCCGACGAAGAAGGCAACGCCATAGAGTTAGCCACTGTTTCGTGTTTGGAACAGGGCGCTGTGACAATGGCCAATCTGAAGGGTGAATTCTCGCTGAAACTACATTCTGCCGATTCGGTGGTAGTGAAATTCTCGATGGTAGGTTACCAGACAAGAACGCGTGTACTGCGTAAGCCCAAGGGTAATCAGAAGATGCTCGTCACGCTGCATCCGATGAAGGAATTGGACGAAGTGGTAGTGACAGAACGACGCCGACAGACGACAGCTACTGCAGAATTGGATACCAAGGACCTGCGGGCAACTCCGACAACAAGCGGTAATGCCGTAGAGGAGCTGGTGCAGCAACAGGCAGGTGTCAGTAGTCATAACGAACTCTCGAGCCAATATAATGTCAGAGGCGGTTCGTTCGACGAGAACTCTGTATATATAAATAATGTGGAAGTGTATCGTCCGCTGCTCATCCGTAGTGGTCAACAGGAAGGATTGTCAGTCATCAATTCGGATATGGTGGAACGCGTTGCCTTCTCGTCAGGAGGTTTTGAAGCGAAATACGGTGACAAGATGTCGTCAGCACTCGATATCCAATATCGTAAGCCTACTCGCTGGGAGGGTAACCTACAGGCATCATTGTTAGGTGCCAGCGCCTTTGTAGGTTACGGAAACAAGAAGTTCTCGATGAGTCACGGCATTCGCTATAAGACCAACCGTTATCTGCTGGGGTCATTAGAGACGAAAGGTGAATACCGTCCAAACTTCCTGGATTACCAGACGTATATTACCTATCAACCCAACGAACGCTGGACAGTAGACTTTATCGGCAACATCTCAGAGAATCACTATAATTTCTATCCCTCAGACCGCGAGACATCGTTCGGAACGATGCAGAACGTGAAGTCGTTCAAAGTCTATTTCGACGGTCAGGAGAAGGATATTTTCCGCACCTTGTTCGGTACGCTGCGACTGCAACGCCACTTCTCCAAGAACACGAGGGTGAGTCTGTTGGGATCGGCCTTCCACACAAAAGAACAGGAGACCTATGACATTATGGGGCAGTATTGGCTGGACGACGCCCAGACACAGGAACAATTGGGTGTCGGTACTTATATGGAACATGCCCGTAACTATCTGAAAGCCAACGTAGCCAGTGTGAAACTGATGTTGAATCATAAAACACGCAAACACGATTGGGAAACGGGTATCACCATGAAATGGGAAAAGATAGAAGAGAATGCCCAAGAATATGAGATGCGCGACTCCAGCGGCTATTCCATTCCCCACAGTGCTGACCGACTGGACCTGATTTATTCGCTGCGCTCGAAAAACGACATCTCATCACGTCGCATAGAGGCCTATATCCAAGATACTTACCGCTGGCAGACGGGTGGCGGTGAAGAGAAGCAGCCCACGCTGTGGACACTGAACTACGGTGTCCGTCTGGCCAATTGGAGTTATAACAAAGAGACCATTGTGTCTCCCAGAGTTTCACTGGCCATGATACCCTCTTGGAATCAGAATATTACGTTCCGTCTGGCAGCAGGACTCTATTATCAGGCACCGTTCTATAAGGAACTGCGCGACACTATTACCGTCAACCGTCAGACGATTGTGACACTGAATGAGAAAATAAAAAGTCAGCAAAGTATTCATATCGTAGGAGCCTTCGACTATAAGTTTCGAATGGCCGAACGTCCTTTCCGTTTCTCAGCAGAGGCTTACTACAAGCTGATGGACAACCTCATTCCGTATAACGTACAAAACATGAAGGTGGTCTACTACGGCAAGAATATAGCCTCTGGACATGCCATTGGACTTGATTTGAAACTTTATGGTGAATTTGTTCCTGGTACCGATTCTTGGCTGACATTCAGCCTGATGTCTACCCGTCAGAAGATTAATGGTATCAGCGTTCCAATGCCTACAGACCAGCGATGGGGCGTCAATCTTCACTTTACGGATTATTTCCCAGGAACAGAACGTTGGAAGATGGCCCTGAAACTGGCCTTTGCTGATGGTCTTCCTTTCGGAGCACCTCACCGAGGACTAGAATATCAACTGTTCCGTGCACCGGCTTATAAACGTGCTGATATCGGTTTGAGTTATCTGCTTGTCGGACAACCTGGAGAGAAGTCCTCATTCAAGAAACCTCGCGTATGGTTAGGCGTTGACGGCCTTAACATTTTCGGCATTTCCAACGTCAACAGCTACTATTGGGTGACCGATGTAACCAACCAGCAATATGCCGTTCCAAACTACTTGACAGGCAGACAAATTAACGGAAAAGTTATTGTAGAGTTCTGATTTGCGCTAAATATTGTTAATTTTTGAAGAGTTATCAATATTTTCATCTCATTTGTATCCAAACTGTCAGAAAAAGTATGTATCTTTGCACTCGATATATCAAAATTGGTTAGTACTAAACTAAAAGCAAATTATGAAAAAGAGGATATTCTTCATTGCAACACTCGTTGGGATGATTGCATTTACGGGTTGTCAGAGATTTGATTTTGACGAAGCACGACAAGAAGCTATTCGTCAGAATGCAGCAAATATTTTTGGCGAAATAGACCCCAACCAGGACTGGAATTCATCCATTTCCGGTTCAGTTACTATTACCGCTGACGCCCCACTCTATGACGTTGCCTCCGTACAGATTCTGACGGAATCACCATTCTTAAATGATGATGCCCGCGTTGTTGCTGAGGCCAAAGTCCAGAAGGGACAGACTGTCACATTGGACTATAACGTGCTCAACAGTTACGAGACGTTGGTTGCCGCTTGCGTTGACAGTAAAGGTCATTATTATATCACCACTTTTAAAGTCACTGACAGCCAGGTATCCTTTACAGGTACAGCTACTACCCGTGCAGCCAGAAGAACTGCGACTATGGGAGGTCCAGACGCCAGTCTAATAAAAGTTGAGTATAGCAACTCTGAGTTGTCATTTAATGCCAACCGCACCATTACCGGTGAAAGTGGATGGGCTAATTCCGGATGGGAGAATGAACGTTTGTGGAAAGTATCTAAAGTGGCAGATTTAGGCAACGGCTGGAAAATGGACCTGTACAATAAAAGTGATGGTAAGACCAACAACGACATGCACATCTATCGTGAGGTAGACGATCTCTCTCCCCAAGAGGAAGCCGAACTGAAAGCCATCTTCAACACCACCCTATTCCGTCGCGAACTAAATGACAAAGGGCAATACGTAAAGGTGAAGAACAATATCGACCGCATTAGAAAGAGCACACAGGTGACGCTATACAGCAACCACCTTGTCAGTGACGGTAAGAATGCTATCACTATAACACCAGTCATGATGCCGTCTACAGATATTAGAGATTGCAATGTCTATTATTACTATTTTAATCCTAACGACATACCTGCTGGTATGAGCGAGTCGGAATACATCAAGCAGCTGCCTAAGTTCAAGGCTATACAGTGTTCTCACGCTTCCAAGGAAGCTGAAAGAAGAGGCAAAGTTGTTGGTAATATGAATGCCGACAACGACTTCTTCAGAATTTACGAATATATTCTCCCCTACTTTGGCGACGGCAAGTTTGATGCTGCCACAATGCTCAATAGTTGTACTACAGATAATAAACTTTATCGATTCAAGCATCTGATGAAAGAAAACAAAAATGGTAAGGAAAACGTTTATTATCTGACCTATACTGGCACAACAGACAGAATGTCACCAAAACTTGCAACATTGTATGATAACAATGCAGAGAACGTAGCCAACCAACTTTGGCAGATATTTGAAACTTCAGATGGAAAGCAAATCCTCTACAATATCGGTTCACAACTCTGTCTGACAGATGATGAAACCTACACCATCTTTACTGACAATTTGACAAAAATCGAAAAGAGTTTCTACCATATCGTCGACAAAGGCGATTATATTATCATTGAGACGCCAAAAGGTTACTTAGGTTCTGATCTTACAGTAAAGAAAGACAGTTATCGCGTGTCGACAAATAAAGCAGAAAAGGATGGAGACAGAGCAAAATGGACTATGGAAGAATACACTGGTAATGCCCAGTTTGAAGGTAAAAAGACCAGTTACGAATTAACACCACTTCCATTTACACAGCACGCTGTGTCGACAGTCATTCCCGCAGGCTATAAGGTGGGTATGATGCTGCGCAACATAAAATATAAGGGCGAGCTCTACAGCAATGGTGAACTTAACGTCCTGACCAATCGTTACATTCAGAACTTCAAGAATGCCTTAGCGAACGGCATGTATGAGGACGACACCCGTATGGCTATCTTCACTGCTAACGGCAAGACTTATATCACCTTCGAAGATGGTTCAGACACCAACTATTCCGACCTGATACTGGAGCTTGGTGGTTTCGACACAGAAGTGGTTACAGAGGAGATAGTATCTATCAAGAACGCTGGCACTAGCACAACCACATCCGTCTATACGTCAAATGGTGTACAGAACTCGCAACTCTACGATGAAAAAGAGGTTCCGGGTGCTTCCTATATGTTGCTCTTTGAAGACCGTTCAGCCTCAGCCGACTACGACATGAATGACGTTGTGCTTCGCTGTCAGCGTTATCAAGACGATCCGAGTTGTGTGGAACTCAGTCTTGTTGCAGCAGGTGGTACTGATGATGTTGTCATTAAAGGTATAGATGGTACTTTAATCGAAGATGGAGGTTTTGAACTTAACAACAAAGAAGTCCATCAGCGCTTTGGCGTTGCAAGTGCAACGGGGTACGATCGTTTTGTTAACACAGTAGATGGAAAGCGGACAATATCTCCCCGTTCAGGTATTTACAGAATTCGTGACGGAATAACCATACCCCAGTTCCTTGCCAATATTTATATCGAGAATCAGACGACAGGTGAAGTGGTACGTGTGGCAAAGACAGGAGAGAGCCCATTGGCCATCATTATGCCTTTCGATTTCCAGTATCCAAAAGAAAGACAAAGTATCACAGCAGCCTATCAAGATTTCCTTAATTGGGCCCAGAATGCGACAGGCTATCCAGATTGGTATAACCATATCACTGAGGATTTGGTTTACCCCATTTCAGATGTACTTGGCAGGTAAGTAATTTATAAGAAATACTAAATATTTCGGTAATTTGTAGATAATGTGCAAAGAATTTTGTATCTTTGCACATTATTTGTAATATACTATCTTTAAAAATATAAAGCTATGAAGATTTCTCACATTGAGCATCTGGGCATTGCCGTTCAGAGCATCGAGGAAAGCCTGCCGTATTTCACTGACGTGCTGGGCTTAGAGTGTTATGCAACAGAAGTAGTAGAGGACCAGAAGGTAAAGACCGCCTTCCTGCGTTGCGGTGAGGTAAAGCTGGAACTGCTGGAACCAACATCACCCGAGAGCACCATCCAGAAGTGGCTCGACAAGGGCAACAAGGGTGTACACCACGTGGCTTTCTGCGTGGAGGACGGTGTGGCTAAGGGCCTCGCCGAGGTTTCTGAGAAGGGCGTTCGTCTGATTGACGAGAAGCCTCGCAAGGGTGCCGAGGGTCTGAATATTGCCTTCCTGCATCCGAAGTCAACTTGTGGTATCCTCACTGAATTGTGCGAGCATCCTGAGTAAAGAATCGAAATAATGTAAACGATATAACGTAATAACGCGAAATAAAACAATGAGCAAGCAATTAGAAAAGATCAAACAACTCATCGAGAAGCGCGAACAGGCCCGTCTCGGTGGTGGTGAGAAAGCCATTCAGAAACAACACGACAAAGGTAAGTATACTGCCCGTGAGCGTATTGAAATGCTGTTGGACAAGGGTTCTTTCGAAGAGTACGACATGTTCAAGGAGCACCGTTGCCATAACTTCGGTATGGAGAAGAAGCAGTTCCTGGGTGACGGTGTCGTAGCCGGTTCCGGTACCATCGACGGTCGTCTGGTATTTATCTTTGCGCAGGACTTCACCGTTCATGCCGGTTCTCTGTCAGAGACTATGAGTCAGAAGATTTGCAAAGTGATGGATATGGCCATGAAGATGGGTGCTCCCGTGATTGGTATCAATGACTCGGGTGGTGCACGTATTCAGGAAGGTATCAACGCACTGGCTGGTTATGCTGAGATTTTCGAGCGTAACATTCTGGCATCAGGTGTGATTCCTCAGATTTCTGGTATCTTCGGTCCTTGCGCAGGTGGTGCCGTTTACTCCCCTGCCCTCACCGACTTCACCTTGATGATGGAAGGCACATCATACATGTTCCTGACGGGTCCGAAGGTGGTCAAGACCGTAACTGGCGAGGATATCGACCAAGAGCATCTGGGTGGTGCCTCGGTACATGCTTCAAAGTCGGGTGTAACCCACTTCACCGCCAAGACTGAGGAAGAGGCTGTCGAGATGCTGAAGACCCTGCTCTCTTATATTCCTTCGAACAACATGGAGACGGCTCCCTACAAGAAGACCACCGACCCCATCGACCGTCTGGAGGATTCGCTGAACGAGATTATTCCTGAGAATCCCAACGAGGCTTACGATATGTACAAGGTTATCAGTGCTATCACTGACGACAACGAGTTCTTCGAGGTACAGCCTAAGTTTGCCAAGAACATCATCGTTGGTTTTGCACGTTTCAATGGTGTGAGCGTTGGTATCGTCGCTAACCAGCCTTCTTGCTACGCTGGTGTACTCGATGTAAACGCTTCTCGTAAGGGTGCTCGTTTCGTACGCTTCTGCGACGCCTTCAATATTCCTATCGTATCACTCGTTGACGTTCCTGGATTCCTGCCCGGTACTGGTCAGGAGTACAATGCCGTCATTCTGCATGGTGCTCAGCTGCTCTACGCTTACGGTGAGGCTACTGTGCCCAAGATTACAGTTACTCTGCGTAAGTCATACGGTGGTTCACACATCGTGATGGGTTCTAAGCAGTTGCATACCGACCTCAACTACGCATGGCCTTCAGCCGAGATTGCTGTGATGGGTGCATCGGGTGCTGCCGCAGTGCTCTATGCTAAGGAAGCAAAGGCTAAGAAGGAAGCTGGCGAGGATGTGAAGGCCTTCATCGCTGAGAAGGAGGACGAGTATAACGAACTCTTCGCTAATCCCTATCAGGCTGCTAAATACGGATATATTGACGACGTCATCGAACCTCGCAACACACGTTTCCGCATCTGTCGTGCACTGGCTCAGCTCGCCACTAAGCGTGACGCTCTGCCTGCTAAGAAACATGGTAACATACCGATGTAACGGTAACGAAAACGATAACGAAAACGGAAAACGTTATGAAGAACGAAGTGTATGCAGCCATTGCTATGGCACTTTACGAGTTCAAGGGTAATAATGTCCATGACAAGGAGCCTGGTATCATTACGATAGTAGAGAAACAGACTCAGTGGAATGGCTATGCCCTTACAATGACAGAACATCCCTAAAAAAGACGGATCATGAAGAAAGAATATAAGTACACTATTAATGGCAATGAATACGAGGTTGCTATTGGTGATATTGTAGAGAATGAAGCTGTGGTCACCGTAAATGGTGAGGAATACAAGGTTACATGGGAGCCAGAAGCCGAGCCGGAAAAGAAGGTTGTGGTTCGTCCCTCAGCCCAGGCAAGTACTTCTAGTGAATCTAGCGAGTCTAGTTCTGCTCCTGTCAACACCAACAATGCAGTGAAAGCTCCACTCCCAGGCGTCATTACTTCTATTGAAGTAAATGTCGGTGACGAGGTGAAGGCTGGCGACACCCTGCTCGTGCTCGAGGCTATGAAGATGGCCAACAACATTGAAGCAGAAAAGGATGGTAAGGTTACTGCCATCTGTGTGCAGCCTGGTCAGAGCGTCATGGAAGATGATGCACTGGTAGTGATTGAGTAAGACTCATCTATACTCCAACAATAAAGCCGCTCATTGATGAGCGGCTTTATTGTTATACCCTATTTCCTTCTTGTGGAAAAACCACTGTAGGTTTAAACGTCTTTGCTTCTTCAAAATCCATCAGAGCATATGAAATAATGATGATCACATCACCCACTTGGACTCTGCGGGCAGCAGCACCATTCAGACATATACATCCAGAACCACGTTCACCTTTTATTATATAAGTCTCAAAACGTTCACCATTATTATTGTCAAGCACTTGCACTTTTTCACCGGCAATCAAGTTGGCAGCATCCATCAAATCCTCATCAATGGTAATACTCCCCATATAGTTAAGGTTCGCCTCTGTCACCGTCACACAGTGCAGCTTCGACTTCATTACTTCTATCATCATTGCTCTTTATATTTTATATGATCAATCAGACGGATGGGGGTCTTACCACAATAAACTGTGATACAACCAACGACATAAGGTGTCTCGTCCCAATTCTCAATATCCTGTAAGGTATTTCCGTCAACAATACTAAAATACTCAACATCCAAACCCTCAACGGCATTGATATCGGCAACCACCTTGTCATGGGTTTCCTTCACAGTATGCTTCTTGGCATACGTCAAACTGCTCTTCAGCGCTTTGTAAATAGCTGGAGCAATGGCGCGCTCTTCTTTTGTGAGCAATGTGTTACGCGAACTCAGGGCTAATCCGTCTTTCTCTCGGACAATCTCACACTCCACAATCTGTACCTTTATTCCAAGGTGTCGCACCATAGCCTTGACAACGGCAATCTGCTGCCAGTCCTTTTCTCCGAAATAGGCCCGTTGGGGTTTCACGATATAGAACAGACGGCTTACCACCTGACAGACGCCATTGAAATGACCTGGGCGATGGGCACCCTCCATCACTGTCGATACAGGCGGATACTCGAATTGTCGTGTATCAGGTGTGGGATACATCTCTTCAACCGACGGAGCCAACACATAGTCTGCTCCGCACTTTTCCAATAACTGACAGTCAGCGTCCAACGTACGCGGATAGTTCTTCAAGTCATTTTTGTCATTAAACTGAGTGGGATTGACAAAGACTGATACAACCGTCACCGCATTTTCCTTCACACTACGACGCACCAACGAGGCATGTCCTTCGTGCAGTGCGCCCATAGTCGGTACAAGGCCGACCTCTTTTCCTTGCTTGAAATCTTCAAAAAGTTGGTTCTGAAGATCAACAATCTTATCGAATACTTTCATTGTTTTTTCTATGCTTATCTCTGAAATCGGGTGCAAAATAACAACATTTTTACCAAATAAGAAAAAAATAACGTAAAAATATGCCAAATTTGAGGCTAAAAATCCTTAAATATGCACGTTTTAGTGGTTTTGTGAATTTTTTTTTGTATCTTTGCACATGGTTTAAACTACATTTTATGGCAAAAAAGATATTATTTATCAATCAGGAAATTGTTCCCTACGTCCCAGACAGCAATCTCTCGCTAATGGGTAAAGCCCTCCCGCAGGCCATTCTTGAGAAAGGCCACGAGATACGTACGTTCATGCCCAAATGGGGTAACATCAATGAACGCCGCGGACAATTACACGAGGTCATACGCCTATCGGGAATGAACCTGATTATTGACGATACTGACCATCCGCTCATCATCAAGGTTGCTACAATAGCCCAAACCCGCATTCAGGTGTATTTCATCGATAATGATGATTATTTCTCGAAGCGTCAGATGGCCCAGGATGAAAAAGGAGAAGACTATTCCGACAATGGGGAACGAGCCATCTTCTTTGCCCGTGGTGTTTTGGAAACTGTTAAGAAACTGCGCTGGATACCCGACATCATCCACATTCAGGGTTGGATGGGAGCAGTCGTACCTTTATATATCAAGACAGCTTATCATGACGAGCCATCGTTTGCCAACACGAAGGTTATAACTTCGTTGTTCACCAACAGTCTCAAGTCAGATTTCAGCAAGAACTTCAAGAAATGTGTAGAATTCCGTGATGCGAAGGCTGACTTGCTGAAGAAATACGCAGACCCGTTTACTTTTGATGAATTAGGCAAGCTAGCCATTGACTATAGTGATGGTGTTATTGCCGCAAACAAGAATGTAAGTAAAGAACTGATAAAATATGCTAAGGGCAACAATGTTCCTTTCCTGGCATACCCCGGCGAGGATTTTGCCGATGCTTATGACAACTTCTACGAGAAGATATTATAACATGATAAAGAAAATAGCATTTATGGGGATTGCAATGATAACAATTGCAATCTCTTCGTGTACAGAAGACACCATGACATTGGGAAACACCCTTGTCAATAGTGCTGACCAGTTTGTCATTACCTCCGATACATTCGATGTATCTACACGTTCCATCATTGCCGACTCGGTTTTGGCCCGCAGCACTTATAGTTACCTTGGAAAGATTAAGGATCCCGAAACCGGTTCGTATATCTCGGCAGATTTCATGACGCAGTTTTCCACACTTGAGAGTGAGCAAGAGTCATTATTCCCTCCCAAAAGTGTCCTCTTCGATGAGGTAGACGATCACACGGACGTGACAATGGCGGACTCCTGCTTTCTCAATATCATCATAGAATCTTTTATGGGAGATTCGCTGTCGGCCATGAAACTAACGACTCTTGAGCTTGATAAACCCGTCAAGGAAAACCTCCAGTACTACACGAATTTTGATCTCGAGGAGAATGGTTTCATTCGTACCGACGGTATCTGCCAGAACAAGGTATATTCCCTGTCTGACTTGACCCAAAGCGACAGTTTACGTTATAAAAATCAGGATGGAACCAATTACTTCCGTATCAGGGTTCCACTCAATATTCCCTATACCGACAAGCAAGGCCGTACATACAACAACTATGGTTCCTACGTGATGCGAACCTATTATGAGCATCCTGAATATTTTAAGAATTCCCAGACCTTTATCCAGAAGGTTTGTCCGGGATTCTATTTCAAGACGACCGATGGTCTGGGACTGATGACAGAGGTAGAGCAGACGCAAATGGTTATTCATTACCATTATACCTATGGCAGCAAGAAACAATCCAATACTAAAGTGTTCAGTGGTAATGAAGAGGTATTACAAACCACACATTTCACCACTGACAAGGAAAATATCAAACGTCTTGCTGCAGACGATGAGTGTACCTATCTGAAAGCTCCTGATGGTCTTTTCACCGAGGTAATTCTGCCTGTCGACGACATCAAGCGCGGTCATGAGAACGACACCATCACTTCTGCCAAGATGGTTTTCCGTCGAATGAATGAAATCAGTGAACTAAGTGACAACTTGCTCTCCGAGCCCCAATATCTGATGATACTTGAGCGCGACAGTCTCTACTCATTCTTCGAAAACCGCAACCAGCCCAATAATGTGGCGTCCTATGTGGCATCATACAATAGTAACAAGAACACTTACACGTTCAACAACATCTCCGGAATGATTAACAGTATGTACAACAAGCGTAATCTTTCCGCCAACTGGAACAAAGCCGTTATCGTTCCCGTACAGGTTACGACCGCATCGACGTCCAATTCCACCTCGTCCATTGCAAGTGTCAACAATGAGCTGAGGGTTGTCAGTGTCCGATTGGTAGGTGGCAGCAACAACAAACACGATCCGACACGCATCAGTATTGTTTACAGTCAAAGTGATTAATGGCAGATAATTTTCTTGAGAAACATTACGAAGAATATGAGGCCCGTAAGGCCGCTTATCTTCGCAAGAAGAGACATCTTCCCAAAATAGCGTCTCGCCTTCCGGAGCGTCCGGAAGACGAGGCTTTATAGTTAATAACTCTAGAACATCTAGACTATCTAGAAAAACTAGACCTTCTAACTGATTATCGTATATTTTGCGAACTTTAGCAGCAGTTGCTTGGTTCCTGCATTTTTAAATGCTACAGTGGCTTTGGTATTCTCACCAGAGCCTTCCATCTTGATGACCGTCCCGATGCCAAAGCGCTGATGCTCAATGACACTTCCTTCCTTAAGTCCAATATTACCTATGGCAGATTGCGGACGGGGAGTTTCCTTGCGTATAGGCATCAGACGCGGTTTCGGATCTGCGACAAACTGTGTTGCCACTGGACGAGGATTCTGTACGGGAACCCGAGAATATCTAGAGTCTCTAGAAGAACCCGACTCCCTGGAAAAGCCAGAATCCTTAAATCCTGACATTCCTACATTCCCCTCCACTTTTAATAGATTAGATGCTATATCCTTTATAAATCGCGAGGGAGTGTCATACTCCATTCTTCCGTAACGGAACCGATTCTGTGCACATGTCAGGATACAATGTTTCTCAGCACGGGTGATAGCTACATACAGCAACCGCCGTTCCTCCTCCAGTTCACGCATCGTGTTGACACACATCGGCGATGGGAATATGTTTTCCTCCAGTCCTACGACAAAAACCGTTGGGAACTCCAGTCCTTTCGCTGCATGAATCGTCATCAGCGACACCTTAGGCTGGTCTTTATCTCCTTCGCTGTCCAAATCGGTCAATAATGCCACTTCCTGAAGGAAGTCACTGAGTCCAGTTTCGTTTTCACGGTCTTCCTCCTTCCGTGACTCTACGAAATCCTGCATGCCACCCAGGAATTCTTCCAGATTTTCTTGTCTTGACAGATCTTCAGGATTAGAAGATCCGTAAATATCCTTACTGATACCACTCTCCATGATAATAGAATGGCCCAATTCATAGACATCTTCCTTGTCTATACGTGCTGTCCAACCCTCTATCAACATCTTAAACGCCTCCAACTTCGTCAATGTCCTCTTGGACAGTTGCAGGTCAAACACCACTGGCTGCTGGATGACCTGCCACAAACTAACTCGATGTCTGTTGGCTGTCTCTGCTATTTTTGCGACAGTAGTATCTCCGATACCCCGGGTTGGATAGTTGATGATTCTTCGCAGTGCCTCCTCATCATTCGGATTCGCCACCACACGGAAATAGGCGATGACATCCTTTATTTCCTTGCGCTGATAGAAGCTCAGGCCCCCGTATATCCTATATGGAATACCATCCTTGCGCATCTGTTCCTCAAACGAACGGCTCTGCGCATTCGTCCTATAAAGGATAGCAAAGTCCGAGAACTCTCCCCCCTCCTGCCGACGGATACGCTTGATGTCGTTACACACTATCATCGCCTCCTCCTTATCGCTATAGGCGGGCTTCAACATCAACCGTTCACCCTCCTCATTCTTACTGAACACATCCTTATGAATCTGCCGTTCATTCTTCCTGATCAGACTGTTTGCAGCCTGCACAATCAGTTGTGTCGAGCGATAATTCTGTTCCAGCTTATACAGTTTTGCATCCTTGTACTGTTTCTGAAAATTCAGGATGTTATCAATATTCGCCCCACGGAAACTATAGATGCTCTGGGCATCATCGCCCACCACACATACGCGACCATGTTCATGTGTTAACAGTAGCACGATTTCTTGCTGGGCATAATTCGTATCCTGATACTCATCCACCAAGACATATTGGAATCGCTCAATATATTTGTTCCGGATATCCTCATGGTCACGCAACAGTACAAAGGTCTTTACCAGCAGGTCGTCGAAGTCCATCGCATTGGCCTGATGGCAACGCTCCACATAGCGGTTGTATATTTCTGACACCAAAGGGCGTTTGTGCTGTGCATCATCTGCCGCCCACGAACTCACGGTATACTGTTGTGGTAACAACAAGTGGTTTTTGGCCATGGATATCCGGTCTGCCACGCTATTGGGCTTATATGTCTTATCGTCCAATTGCATCTCCTTGATGATGCTCTTCACCAGCGAACGGGCATCAGCCTGGTCATAAATCGTAAAATTGGAACCGAATCCTATTCGTTCTGCTTCTGCTCTGAGAATGCGTGCAAAGACGGAATGGAATGTACCCATCTGCAGGTAGATAGCCCTCTCCTGCCCTACCAACCTTCCGATGCGTTCCTTCATTTCCCGTGCGGCCTTGTTGGTAAAAGTCAACGCCAGTATATTCCATGGTGCCATTCCTTGTTCCAACAAATAGGCTATCTTATAGGTCAGCACACGGGTTTTGCCAGACCCAGCACCGGCAATCACCAGTTGTGGTCCGTCGCAATACTCCACCGCAGCACGCTGGCCGTCATTCAAATCTTTTAGCATATCATGGTTCATCATGGTTGCAAAGGTACACTTTTTTTGCGAAATTTCCAAGAAAACGTTGACGTATCGTAAGAAAATTACATTTTCTTGCATAAAGTTTTGTCATTGTCATATTTATTTTATATTTTTGCAGGCATAAATGTACAAGAGAGATTATTATGGCAAAAATCAACAACCATCTCGTCATTATGGCCGGCGGTGTCGGAAGCCGTTTCTGGCCTATGAGCACCACCGATAAGCCCAAGCAATTTATCGATGTCTTAGGCATCGGCAAGTCGTTGCTCCAGTTGACCGTTGACCGTTTCAGCGGCATTGTTCCCCCAGAGAACGTATGGGTTGTCACCAATCAGAAATATGCCGACACCGTCAGCGGCCAATTGCCAGACATGCCTGTCGACCATATTCTCTGTGAGCCCTGTCGCAGAAATACGGCACCCTGTATTGCCTATGTTTCCTGGCGTATCAAGTCCAAGGATCCGAAAGCCAATATCGTGGTGTCACCGAGTGATCATGTTGTGATGGATCCTGCTGAGTTTCGTCGTGTGATCACTGAGTGTCTGAAATTCACCTCCGATACCGATGCCATAGTGACCTTGGGTATGAAGCCCACTCGTCCTGAGACGGGCTATGGCTACATCCAGGCCGACCTCTCCAGCAAGTCGCTGCGCAACAAGGAGATTTTCCGTGTTGACAGCTTCCGCGAGAAACCCGACCTGCAGACTGCCACGCAATATATCAGCGAGAAGAATTATTTTTGGAATGCAGGCATTTTCATTTGGAACGTGTCAACCATCGTCAATGCCTTCCGTATCTACCAGCCGGCAATGGCGAAGATATTCGAGTCGCTGTTGCCCGTCTATGGTACAGACGAGGAGCAGCAGGAAATCAACCGTTTGTTCCCTGAATGCGAGAATATCTCTGTTGACTATGCCATCATGGAGAAAGCTGAGGAAATCTTCGTCTGTCCTGCCGACTTTGGCTGGAGCGACCTCGGCACGTGGGGCTCACTGCTTCAGCAGAGCAAGAAAGACCTCTACGGCAATGCCGCCATCGGTCCTGACATCAATCTTTTTGAATCTCACGACTGCATCGTCCATACGACTCAGGAGAAGAAGGTCGTCATCCAAGGTCTTGACGGATATATCGTTGCCGAGAATGACGACACCCTACTCATCTGCAAGCTATCCGAGGAACAACGTATTAAACAATTCAGCGGACAAGATAAATAAAACCACAAATTTCACGAATCAAACGAATTTATGGCAGAAAAAAGAATAGCGCTAATAACCGGCATTACGGGCCAGGACGGAAGCTACCTGGCTGAGTTCTTGATAGAAAAAGGCTATGAGGTGCACGGACTACTGCGCCGTAGCTCGTCATTCAACACAGGACGTATAGAACACCTCTATCTCGACGAGTGGGTACGCGATATGAAGAAAGCCCGTCTGGTCAATCTGCATTGGGCGGATATGACTGATTCATCGTCACTCATCCGCGTCATTGGTGAAGTGAAACCGACGGAAATTTACAATCTGGCAGCTCAGAGCCACGTAAAGGTATCGTTTGACGTGCCCGAATACACCGCCGATGTGGATGCCGATGGTGTGCTGCGCTTGTTGGAAGCCGTGCGCATTTGTGGACTGGATAAGACGTGTCGCATCTATCAGGCCTCAACTTCTGAGCTTTACGGCAAAGTACAAGAGGTTCCCCAGTCGGAGACTACTCCTTTCTATCCCCGTTCACCCTATGCTGTTGCCAAGCTCTATGGTTTCTGGATCATGAAGAACTATCGCGAATCATACGGCATGTTCTGCTGCAATGGTATCCTCTTCAACCACGAGAGTGAACGCCGAGGCGAGAATTTCGTGACACGTAAGATTACGTTGGCTGCCGCCCGCATCGCTCAAGGTTATCAAGACAAGCTCTACTTGGGTAACCTGAACTCCCTGCGTGACTGGGGTTATGCCAAGGATTATATCGAGTGCATGTGGCTCATCCTGCAGCAGCCCGAGCCCGACGATTTTGTCATTGCTACTGGTGAATACCATACCGTTCGCGAGTTTACTACGCTTGCGTTCAAGGAAGTAGGTATCGAACTGGAATGGCGTGGTGACGGTGTTGACGAGAAAGGCTACGACAAGGCTACAGGCAAGGCATTGGTCGAGGTAGACCCGAAATACTTCCGTCCTGCCGAGGTCGATCAGTTGTTGGGTAATCCCGCCAAGGCCAAGGCTAAACTCGGCTGGAATCCACAGAAGACCTCATTCCCCGATCTTGTTAAGATTATGGTGAAGCACGATATGAAATTCGTGAAGAAGCTGTTTTTGAAAGCACAAATGGACAAAGAAGATGAAGCTTGATTCAAAGATTTATGTCGCTGGCCATCGCGGTATGGTGGGTTCTGCCATTGTCCGTGAACTTCAGCGTCAGGGCTATACCAATATCATTACCCGTACTCATGCCGAGTTAGACTTAACGAGGCAAGAGGCCGTGGAAAAGTTCTTTGCTGAGGAACGTCCGGAATACGTATTCCTGGCTGCTGCAAAGGTGGGTGGCATCGTTGCCAACCAGAGCGCACTGGCCGATTTCATGTATGACAACATGATTCTGGAGATGAACGTCATCCATGCCGCATGGAAGAATGGTTGTAAGAAACTGGAATTCCTGGGCAGCAGCTGCATTTATCCCCGTATGGCTCCACAGCCTATGCCTGAGAGTTGCCTGCTCACCAGCGAACTGGAGAAAACCAACGAGGCCTACGCCTTGGCAAAGATCAGCGGCCTAAAGTACTGTGAGTTCCTGAATCGCCAGTATGGTACCGACTATATCTCCGTCATGCCCACGAACCTTTATGGACCCAACGACAATTATCATCCCGAGCATAGCCACGTACTACCTGCATTGATTCGCAGGTTCCACGAGGCAAAAGTAGAGGGCAAAGAAAGTGTCACCTGCTGGGGCGACGGTTCTCCGCTCCGCGAATTCCTGTATGTTGATGATCTCGCTAACCTCTGTGTATTCCTGATGAATAACTACAGCGGTCGGAGCGAAAGCGACAATAAGCACGGTCAAGGGTCGCCAGATTACATGGCGACCGTGAATGCCGGAACGGGCAAGGAACTCACCATCAAGGCCCTGACAGAATTAGTCGCCAAGGTAGTAGGATATACGGGCCGTATTGAGTGGGATACCACCCGTCCGAACGGCACCCCACGTAAATTGCTCGATGTCAGCAAAGCCACCAAATTGGGCTGGACTTACAAGACAGAACTTGAGGACGGCATCCGACTGGCTTATGAGGATTTCTTAAATAATCCGATGCGAGCAGAACGATAACGCAATAAATACAAACGATAACTTGAAGACCTATGCAATCTATTAGAACACTGAACGACATGATTGTCTTCCTGCAACAGCGAGGAGACCGTAAACGTGTAGCTGTGGTATGTGCCAATGACGCCAGTACCCGCTATGCAGTAGAAAAAGGAAAAGAAATGGGATTTATCGAACCCATTTACGTCGATGGCGACGACAAGGAAGAGTGTGCTCGCCGTGCCGTAGCCATGTGTAAGAATGGCGAGGCCGATATCCTGATGAAGGGGCTCATCAATACCGATGTCTTGCTGCGTGCCATCCTCGACAAAGAGAAAGGCATCCTGCGTCCCGGTCATGTACTGACCCATGTAGCTATGGCCGAGATTCCCAAGTACGAAAAGCTGCTTTTCTTCACCGATGCGGCTGTTATCCCCGTCCCCACCCCAGCCCAGCGTCGTCAGCAGATTCAGTATGTGAACTACGTTTGTCACGGCTTGGGTATCGAGGAACCACGCATCTCGCTGATTCATTGTGCCGAGAAGGTCAGTGCCAAGGCATTTCCCTATACCACCGACTATCTCGAGATTATTGCCGAGGCACAGACGGGTAAGTTCGGGCGTTGCATTATTGACGGTCCGCTCGATCTGAAGACATCTCTCGACAGCGTCTCTCTGCGCGAGAAAGGTATCCATAGCATCATCGACGGACAGGCCGATGCTCTCATCTTCCCCGACATTGTGGCCGGTAATGTGTTCTACAAGACGCTGACCCTTTTCGGTTATGCCAAGACAGCTGGTGTGTTAGAAGGCACCCAATGCTGCTGCGTGGTTCCCTCTCGTGCCGACAGTCCTGACTCCAAATATTACTCCTTAGCCCTCGCTGCGATATAAAAGCCAACTGCTAATTGCTATACGCCAAAAGCTATGAAGATTCTTGTTATTAATCCCGGTTCCACCAGTACCAAGATTGCCGTCTACGAAAATGAGACGCCTGTCCTGTTACGGAATATCACCCATTCTGCCGAACAGTTGGCTCCTTTCGGCAATATCACTGAACAGCAGGACTTCCGTCGTCAGTTGGTGCTCGACGAACTTGTAGCAGCCGACATCCCCTTGGAGTTCGATGCTGTCATTGGACGTGGTGGTCTGGTCAAGCCCATCAGTGGTGGTGTATATGAAATCAACCAGCGCATGCTGGACGACACATTGCATGGTTGTGTCATGCACAGCCATGCCTGCAACCTCGGTTGTCTGCTTGCCTACGAAATTGCTGCCCAGATACCGGGCTGCCGTTCTTTCATCGCCGACCCAGGCGTTGTTGACGAGTTGTCTCCTTTGGCTCGTATCAGTGGTTCTCCGTTGATGCCCCGCATCTGCATCTGGCATGCCCTCAACCAGCGCGCCATCGCCCGTCGCTATGCCCGTGGCATCGGTAAGAAATACGAGGATCTGAACCTCATCATCTGTCATCTGGGTGGCGGCATCAGCATTGCAGCCCATGAACATGGCAAGGCCATCGATGCCAATAACGCCTTGGACGGTGAAGGTCCTTTCTCTCCTGAACGTGCAGGCAGTCTTCCTGCTGTCGACCTCATCCGTCTGTGTTTCAGTGGTAAATACACAGAGGAGCAGTTGTTGAAGCGTATTGCCGGTAAGGCCGGACTGAACGCCCATCTGGGTACTAACGATATGCGTGAGATTCTGAATCGTATCAACAATGGTGACGAACATGCCAAACTCATTGTCGATGCTATGATTTACCACGTTGCCAAGAATATTGCCGCCGAAGGTGCGGTGTTGTGTGGTCAGATTGATGCCATCCTCATCACAGGTGGCATGGCTCATTCAGAGTATATCATCCATGAGTTACGCCGCCGCATCGGTTTTCTGGCTCCTGTCTATACCTTCCCCGGTGAAGACGAGATGGAAGCCTTGGCGCTCAATGCACTGGCTGTGCTGACAGGTCGCCGCGAGGCCAAAGTCTACGACTAACCACAATCATAGGAGTGAACAAATATATAGGGACGGAAGTTTTTTCCGTCCCTATATATATAATAAGGTGTAAGTCGTTTACATATTCTTCTTGAGCGACTCTTTCCAATGCGCATAGGCAGCAGCGTATGCGGCACGGTCAGCCTCTTTGGGTTCGATGACCTGCAATTTCTCCAGTGAAGCAAAGGCCTCGTTGGCATTGGCATAGATGCCAGCACCGATACCGGCACCCTTGGCAGCACCTACCGATCCGTCCGTATCATACAGTTCGATGGTAGCACCACTGACGCCTGCCAGTGTGTCACGGAACAGCGGACTCAGGAACATGTTGGCTTTACCAGCATGAATTTTCTTGATATCCATACCCATCTGCTGCATGATTTCCATGCCATAGCAGAACGAGAATACGATACCCTCCTGGGCAGCACGCACCAGATGAGCCTTCGAGTGCTTGTTGAAGTTAACACCATTGATCGAACAACCGATCTCCTTATTCTCGAGCACACGCTCAGCACCGTTACCGAATGGGATAATGGTCACGCCCTCACTACCGATAGGAGCCTGTGCTGCCAGGTCGTTCATCTCAGCATAACCAATCTCCGGCGTGATGTTACGATGTGTCCAGGCATTCAGGATACCCGTACCATTGATACACAGCAGCACACCCAGACGCGTCTGGTCGGCAGTATGGTTCACATGAGCAAAAGTATTTACACGGCTCTGCTTGTCGTAGTTCACTTCACCCAGCACACCATATACCACGCCCGATGTTCCGGCAGTTGCGGCAATCTCGCCCGGATTCAATACATTCAGCGACAGGGCATTGTTCGGCTGGTCACCGCCACGATAGGTAATCGGTGTACCGGCCTTCAGTCCCAGTTCAGCGGCAGCTTCAGCGCTTACCACACTCTGCTCGGCAAATGTCGGCACGATGTCAGCAATCAGCGAACTGTCGAAACCATAGTACTTCATCAGGAAGTCAGCCACCTGATTGTTCTTGAAGTCCCAGAACATACCCTCTGAGAGACCACTGACAGTAGTGTTTGCTACACCAGAGAGACGCATAGCGATATAGTCGCCCGGCAGCATCACCTTGTAAATCTTGCTATACAGCTCCGGTTCGTTCTCCTTCACCCAAGCCAGTTTGGCTGCCGTGAAGTTACCGGGAGAATTCAACAGATGACTCAGACACAATTCTCCGCCCAGATCCTTGAAGGCTTTTTCACCGTAGGGCACTGCACGTGAGTCGCACCAGATGATTGCCGGACGCAGCGCCTTGAGGTTCTTGTCCACACATACCAGACCGTGCATCTGATAGGAGATACCGATGGCTTTGATTTCCTCACCGGTTGCACCGGCCTCAGCCATGATTTTTTTCAGACTCAGCTTGGCATTGTCCCACCACATCTGTGGGTCTTGCTCAGCCCATCCGGCCTTGACTGCCGTAATCGGTGCTTCCTTCTCGGGGAAGAATGCTGTTGCCACACACTTGCCACTATCGGCATTCACCAACGATGCCTTGACAGACGAGCTGCCGACATCAAATCCTAATAGATACCTGTTTGCCATAATTTTGTTTGTATTTATAACTAATATTATTACGTTTTCCACTACAAATTTCTCTAAAATATTTGTAAAAAACAACTTTTTTGCACTTTTTCATCATTTTTTTATCATTTATTGACTACAATTAAAAATATTTTTTTACCTTTGCATCGGATTGGCTGCCAAAATAGGCAAGCAGTATAGACTAAAGATTTATTTCATATATGAAAAAGAAGATACTAATACTTGATGACAAAGAGACCATCGCAAAGGTGCTCTCAATCTATTTGATGAGTGATTATGACGTCCAGTGGCTCCCCGATGGACTGCAGGGTGTCAAGTGGCTTCAGGCAGGTAACACCCCTGACCTCATCATTTCCGACATCCGTATGCCAGGCATGCGTGGTGACGATTTCTTGGAGTGGATTAAGCAGAACGAGCTGTTCCGCCACATTCCCGTGATTATGCTTTCCAGTGAAGACTCCACCAGCGAGCGTATCCGTTTGTTGGAAATCGGTGCCGAGGACTACATCGTCAAGCCCTTCAACCCGATGGAGTTAAAGATTCGCGTCAAGAAGATCCTTCCTAATTAATAATATACATTATTATATTATATGATAGGTGTTGTATACTTAGGAAACAATCCTAAGACACAAGAGCGTCTACGCTACATCCCTGGTCAGTTGGTCCGCATGACCAATACCTATAAGGATGCGGCTCAGATATGTACTCCCCATGTCTCCAACGAACATTTCATCGTCTTTTTCGAGCGGAATGTGCGTAATGAAGATATTACCGCCATCACCTATCTCCGGAAGAAGTGCCACAATGTCTACATCATCCTCATCACCAACAATATGTCGGAGGAGGAGCGTAACATCTACATGAAGTGTGGTATCAACGACACCATTGTGGCCGAGGCTTCTGTCACGGAGCTGAATAAGAAGATTATGTTCATTTCCGACCGCGAGAACATCCTTTTCGACGACCAGGCACCCAAATATCGCATCTTGAAGTTCAAGATTCCCGTTTGGAAGCGTTTGTTCGACATTGTGTTCTCCGGTCTGGCCATCATTCTCCTTTCCCCCATCTTCATCATTACGGCCATTGCCATCCGTTTGGAGAGTCCCGGTCCGGTACTCTTCAAGTCCAAACGAGTGGGCACCAACTACACCATCTTCGATTTCCTAAAGTTCCGTAGCATGTATATCGATGCCGAAGACCGTTTGAAGGAGTTGAGCAAGGACCACAATCAGTATGCCGAGCAACACGAGGAGGAGCCCAAGACCACGGTCACTGCTCCGTTAGGCGAAGAAGCCGAGCAGGAAATGATGGATATGGGCATGGAGTCTATGATGATGATTGACGACGAAGAGATTATGCTCGTTGGTGACGATTTCGTCATGGCTGAAAGTGACTATAACAAGAAGAAAGAGGAAGATATCAACAATGCCTTTGTGAAGATTGAGAACGACCCCCGCGTCACCAAGGTCGGTCAGTTCATCCGCAAATATAGCATCGACGAGCTCCCTCAGCTCTTCAACATCCTCAAGGGCGATATGTCTATTGTCGGCAATCGTCCGCTCCCACTCTACGAGGCCGAAAAGCTCACTGCCGACTCAAATATCGACCGTTTCATGGCCCCTGCAGGCCTGACCGGCCTCTGGCAGGTCGAAGAACGCGGCAAGGGTGGCAATATGAGTGCCGAGGAGCGCAAGCAGCTGGACATCCTTTATGGTCAGACTTATTGCTTCACCCTCGATATGAAGATTCTCTTCCGCACCTTCTTCTCCTTTGTTCAGAAAGAAAACGTATAAGAAAAAAGTAAAAAGTAAGATATGAAAATCATTGTAAACAACATGGTAACCAAATGGGCAAAGAGGTTCTTACCTTTTTACCTTTTTACCTTTTTACCTTTATCGGCTGCTGCCCAATATAACGAGAGTGGTATCAGCGCTGGTTTCTTTGACTCCAGCGAGGAAAGCACCATCAATTTCTCCAATTTCCATCTCCCACCGTTGGCTGTATTGTTTGAGAATGCGAAACAAAGTCCACGCATTTTGACCTTGGAAAAAGCCCAAGAGTTGGCCAAAGCGGAGGTTGCCAAGCAAAAACGTCATATTTTCTCTTACGTCACCGGCCATGCCAGTTATAGTTATGGCAAGACCGATATGTGGGGACAAAGTTCTAGCTCCTATAATTTGGTGTTCCAGCAATTTCAGGGCAGTGAGCAAAGCTATTGGAATGTCGGCGTCAACCTTGCTGTTCCCTTGGAAGATATTTTGGACTTGACGGCAGCCGTTAAGCGCAAAAGATTAGAAGCCGATATGGCCATGTACAATAAAGATATAGCTTATGAAGATTTAAAAAAGCAGATTGCTACACTCTTTATTAAAATCACCAATGACCTTGTTACGCTCAAAACCGCAGGAGAAGCAGCCGCAGCCTACCAAGGTGCCGGTGCGTTGAATTTGGAAGATTTCCATCAAGGTAATATGAGCATTGAAGACTATGCATGGACAAAACAGCATGAATTGGGTAATGTATCTTCTTATCAAAATATGCAAACTGCAATAACAACAGATATCATTACATTAGAACTATTATCTCATACCCCTATTTTGACCAATACCACGACAGAAATAACCTTGGACAGTGGTGATCAAAAGACAGAAAAGCAAATTCGGAAAGAGAATAAGGCTATTGATAAGCAGATCCGCAAAACAGCAGCTGCTGAAGAGAAACGCTATGCCCAAATGGAAAAAGCCGAACAAAAGGCTCAGGAAAAGGCTGCTAAGTTAGCAAAAAAAGCAGAAAAAAAGAACAAAAAATAACTCATAAAAAAAGAAACTATATGGATTTATTCAGATACATCGTTCGGTTTTTATATAAAATACGTTGGTATTTAGTTATTTTGCCAATGGTTGCACTGATAGTGGCATGGTTCATGACCCGTCACATGGAACGTATCTATGATACAAACACCACCATTTATACGGGTATGATAACCGCCTATAACATTGAAGGCGGAGTAGGAACCGCTGGTGGAAACTCTCAAACAAACATCAAGAACTTGATGCTTATTATAACCACAGACAATACGATTCACGAAGTAGCTTTGCGGCTGTTTGGTCGTTGTATGATGTATGGTAATCCCAATAAAGACAATAATTATATCTCGGCTGAACATTTTCGTCAGTTGAATGCAACGGTTCCTGCTGATGTAAAGGCATTGATTAACCATAATAGTGAATCTCAGACTTATGCCAATTTAAAAGCCTACGAAAAGCCCAGACAAGACAATTACTTGTTTGGCCTTCTCAATTACCATCCCTATTTTGGCATTAATAACATTACCTCAAGACTTAAAGTCCTCCAATTAAATGGTACTGACATTATTGATATTGGTTACTCTGCCAACGACGCAGGTATAGCATATAATACAATAGACATCCTTAATGAGGTATTTGCCCGCCAGTATCAACAGATTCGTTTTGGTGAGACCAGCAATGTCATCAAGTTCTTTGAAAAAGAAGTCGCTCGTCTCTATCGTATCCTCTCTAATGCTGAAGATGACTTGATTCGTTATAACATTTCCAAGAAAATCATCAATTATGGTGAACAAACCAAGCAATTGACTATTTTGGAGGCACAACAGCAAAATTTCCGCAATGACCAGTTGATGAATTACACCACAGCCAAAGCCTTGTTGGATTATTTGGAGCGTCAGTTAGGTAATCGTGCACAGGTAATTCGTGCCAATCAGGAATTCACCAATCAGATTAAAGATATTTCTCGTATTCAATCTCGTATTTCCAATCTTCGTTTGATGAGTAGTGAAGGAGGTGGACGTGATTCCGAATCCCAAGAAGAATTAGCCAAGGCACAGCGTGATTTACAAGCGGCAACAGGTCGAGTCACTGAACTAACCAAAGACATTGAGGCTTCTACCTATAGTACAGAGACAGGTGTCAAAGCCAATGAAATGTTAGGACGTTGGTTAGAGCAGTTAATGCTATTGGAAAAAACCAAGGCTGAAATGACAGCCACGGATATCATGAAGCAGAATCTTGATAAACAATACTATTTCTACGCTCCTATTGGAGCTACATTGGACCGTAAAGCCCGTCATATCGGTTTTATTGAGGGAAATTATATGGAGATGTTGAAAGCTTTAAATGCAGCTCGTCTCCGGCAACGTAACCTGCAAATGTCAACCGCTGCATTACGTGTGCTCAACCCACCGATGTTCCCGTTGAATGCCCAACCTACTAATCGTATGATGATTCTGTTGGGAGCCTTCTTGTTAACCTTTATGCTGACTGCCTTATGGTTCTTTATCATCGAGTTGTTGGATCGTACGCTTCGTGATCGTATGCGTTCTGAGCGTATTACTAAGGTTCCTGTCATGGGCTGCTATCCCAAGGAAAGCAATTTGCGTTACCGCCGCTTCAACAAGACCATTGCAGATATGGCTATGAAACAGCTCAGCAAGGCTTTGTTACCACATTTCCAGGAAGGCCAACAGAATGTGCTCAACTTGATTTCTACTGACTCTGGCAATGGTAAGAGCTATTTGGCTCAGGAACTCGAAAACTATTGGATTTCCATTGGTTTACAGGTTCGCCGTCTTACATATGACGAAGATTTCTTGGCTGAAGATAGCCGTTTTATATTAGCAAAAGGTATTAAAGACCTTTGCCCTGACATTCTCCCTGATGAGATTGCCATTATTGAATATCCCAATCTGAACGAGAATTCCATATCACCAGCCCTATTGAATATGGGTACAGTCAACTTGATGGTGACCCGCGCCAATAGAACTTGGAAGGATGTCGATCAGAAGGCACTGAAAGAAGTGGAGACCATGTTGGATGAAGAACATAAAAACACGCTCTTTATGTACCTCACCGAAGCAAGCCGCTATGCTGTCGAAGAATTTGTCGGTCAATTACCTCCTTACACAAAGTTCAATAACTTTGTCTATCGCATATCACAATTGGGTCTGACTGCCACAGAAAACGAACACGCTAAATAATGCAAAATACCGCATTTAAATTATACACACAAGAACACGGAGGAAGAGTTTTATTACTCATCCTCTTGTTTTTGGTTGCAATCTATGAGTTTTACTCAGCTGGTTTTCCTGCCTTTGCGGTTATCTGTATTATTCCATTGCTGGTTCTTTTCGTCATTGGATCCTTTAAATATAGGATGTTACTATTTTGGATATTGGTTATTTATAACTATTTTGTCCAGATGAAGGACTTTCCATCATTTCCTGGACCAATGTCACTTCCTCCTGAAATGATGCAATTAGCATTGATTGCTATTGCCCTCATTGATGTTGAAAAAAGTCATTTCGAGCGTATCTGGAATCCCATGTTTTTATCATTAATCGCTTGGGCATTATTCTGCACGTTAGAAGTTCTTAACGACACTTGTGATTTAGGGATTGATGTGGGGGCATGGTACACTGGAGCAAGAATGATGGCTTTCCAATTGGTATATATTTACTTAGTTTTCATTTTATACATTTCCAATCATAAGCTTTTAACATCTTATTTATATGTATGGGGAGCCTTAGCGCTATTTGCAGTCTTTTGGGTTTGGAAACAACAGTATATAGGCCTCACCCATATAGAGCACTCTTTTCTTTATGGTGCAGGCGGTAGAACCCATCTATTACAAGCAGGAACTCTCATTAGATATTGGTCTATTTTCAATGATGCTGCCAATTATGGCATTGGAATTGCTTCAACAGGAGTTGCTTTTGTTATTTTTGGTATTACAGCAAGAATCAAAAAACTCAGATATTTCTTCTTGATAGTTGGTGGTGCTTGTATTTGGGGCATGTTCCCGTCTGGAACACGTACTGCCATGGCAAGTATGTTGGCAGGATTCATTACCTATATTTTTCTTTCCAAATCATTTAAGATAGCAATTCCTTTTACTATTATTTTTTGTGTTTTTGCTTTTCTGCTTGCTTTTACTAATATTGGACAAGGCAATCAACAGATTCGTAGAATGAGAAGCGTATTCGACAAAAACGACGCCTCTTCAGATCTTCGTTCAATCAACAAAAGAACTATGCAAAAGTATCTAAAAGAGGCGCCATGGGGGATTGGAATGGCAAGAGAAAATGTTCCGGCAAATAATAAATATAAATTGATGTCTTACATTCCACCTGATTCTGAACACGTATTTATTTGGATTCACACAGGTATTATAGGCATTACTACATTTGCAATATGTTCTTTCATTATGTTGTTTGGTGCTTGTTGGATTGTCTTTTTTACTTTAAAGAATCCCTCATTACGGGGGATAGGTGCAGGCATGTGCTGCGCATTTGTTTCACAGCAATTAGGGGCTTACGCCAATCAAGTACTTATGCAGTTTCCTAATTGTTTAGTTTTCTATGGAGGATTGACTATTGTATATGTACTACCATGGATTGAAAAAGAATGGATAGAATGGGAATCCAAAGAACTTGCTATACAAGAAGAAAAGAAACGACTGAAATTAGAGAAAAAACTTGTATTGAGAGTATAAAACATTGAACATTGAACGTTGAACATTGAACTATCGATAATAACAATCAATTACAATGGGCTAAAAGATACCTGTGAATTGATGGAAACATTGCCTTTAGAGGATAAGTCCATAGAGGTAATTGTAGTAGACAATGCCTCCACTCAAGATGAAGCCACCATTATTGAGCAACGTTTCCCTCAGGTTACAGTCATTCGTTCTAAAGAAAATCTCGGCTTTGCTGGCGGCAACAATCTCGGCATTCAAGCCGCCCACGGCAAATATCTCTTCTTCATCAACAACGACACGCTGTTCAGAGGTGTGGGACATTCGCTTACCTCTTACCTCTTACCTCTTACCTCTTTGCTGGATTCCAGCGATAACATTGGCATGGTTTGTCCAAAGATTCGATTCGCTTGGGGCAATAACCCCATTCAATACGCTGGCTATACTCCATTATCAAAGATTACCCTTCGGAATTCGGCTATTGGCTGTGGTGAAGCTGACAATGGCCAGTATGACATACCCCACTCCACTCCCTACGCTCATGGTGCAGCTATGATGGTCAAGCGGGAAGTCATTGACAAAGTTGGTTTCATGCCCGAGTGCTATTTCCTTTATTATGAGGAGCTTGACTGGTCTATGATGATTCGCCGTGCTGGTTACAATATATGGTACGAACCTGCATGTACTATCTATCACAAGGAAAGCCGGGCTACCGGCCAAAACTCTCCCTTAAAGAGCTATTACATGACCCGCAACCGTCTCCTTTTTGCTAAACGCAATATCAACAGTCCCCAAAGATACTTGACCTATCTATATTTGACAGTCATTGTCGCTACAAGGGACATTATGAAATCTACCCTTCATCGTCGCCCCGACCTGGCCAAAGCCACGCTCAAGGGTCTCCGCGACTTCTTTGCTCTAACCTCTAACCCCTCACCTCTCACCTCTTAATAAATTTGATTATGACACTTTGGGATATTTTCACATACATCGACTGGATTCTTTTCATATGGATTGCGCTGACTGTCCTTTATTTAGGTGTGTTTGCCATTACATCGCTTTTTGCAAGACATAGCAATACGCCCAAAGCAAAAAAACAGAATCGTTTCATCATACTGATTCCCACTCATAAGAACGGAAAGAGCGTTATGATGACAGTCAAGTCTGTTTTGGGACAGTCCTACCCCATGCGCCAATTTGACGTGACCGTAATTGCTGACAAAGAAGATGAGATGACCTTATTTCATCTGGCTCAGCAACCCATCACACTCCTGACACCTAATTTTGAGAAAAGTTCCAGAGTCAAATCCCTCCAATTGGCCATCAATAACCTACCCCAGTTTAAAATATATGATGTAGCCATTATTTTGGAAGCAGGAGACGTCGTGGAGACAGAGTTTTTAAATCAAATCAACGACGCTTACGAATCAGCCGGAACAAAAGCTATCCAGGCCCATAAGCTATCGCTCAACCGCGATACAGTGACAGCTCGTTTGAGTGCTGTTTTCGAGGAGATTAACAATTCGATCTTCCGTCGTGGTCATATCAGCATAGGACTTCCCACTGCTTTGCAAAGTTCTGGAAACGCCTTTGACTTCGAGTGGCTAAAAACCTATTTGCAAATAGCCAAGCCCTATTGGGCTGACAAGGAATTAGAGGCCGCCTTAACCCGCCAGCATATTTATATCGACTATTTTGACAACATTTTTGTCTATGGCGAAAAAAGTCGTGAAGCCGATGATTTCAACCGCCAGCATCGCAATTGGATATGGGCACAGTTCAAGACTTTCATTCGTAATGTCCGTTATCTTCCAACTGCCTTGATGAATCGCCACTATTACTTGTTAGACAAACTCATACAATGGATGCTGATTCCTCGAATGATTATGATGTTGGTGATTATAGCCATGTGTGTCATTGTACCATTTATATATATGACATCAGCACTGAAATGGTGGTTACTCTTTGGCATTGTCGTACTAATTTTTGCCCTTGCCACCCCCAATTATTTAGTCGATGAAAAATGGGACAGAACTTTTTTCATGGTTCCTATCGTTCTGTTAAGTTCCATTCTCAACAAGTTCTCTTTGGGAAGAAAAATCCTCAATCAGTTTGACCTGCAAAAATAAATCAACAACAATGGTTTGGCAAATAATACATATCATCGATATAGCTCTTTGGCTATTCATGGCAGCTTCAGCTATCTATATTCTATTCTTTGCCTTGGTTTCTATTCTGTGGAAAAAACGAGTATCCAAACTAACAAACTATCTCACAGGGCAGGTCTTGGCAATGCGAAAAAAGGACTTCTATTCATATCTCATCCTCTACCCTGCCTACAATGAAGATCGTGTGATTGTCAACTCTGTCCAAAATTTTTTAGCCCAATACTACCCATACGACAGTTTCCATGTGGCTGTCATCTCCGACCACATGCAGCCTGAGACCAACAAAAAGTTGGCGGAACTCCCTATCACCTTGCTTCTACCCGTTTTTGATAAAAGCAGCAAGGCCAAAGCCATGCAATACGCCATGGACTACTTTCAGAAGCCAGAGGTTAGAGGTCAGAGGTCTGAGGATTTTGATTATATCGTTATCTTGGATGCCGACAATGTGGTGGAGCCCCATTTCTTAGAGCAATTGAATACAGAATGTGCTAAAGGATATAAAGCCATTCAATGCCACCGCTGCGCCAAAAACAGCGACAATGACGTGGCTGTCCTTGACGGTGTCAGCGAAGAAATCAACAATACCATTTTCCGTAAAGCCCATAATCGCATTGGCCTCTCCTCCGCATTGATTGGTTCCGGTATGTGCTTTGATTACCAATGGTTTAAGGAAAATGTCTATAAATTATCCACTGTCGGAGAAGACCGCGAATTGGAAGCTCAGCTACTCTTACAAAAGGTCTTTATTAAATATGAACCAGATATCCATGTCTTTGACGAAAAGGTATCAAGCAAGGATAATTTCCAGAAACAACGTCTTCGTTGGATGACCGCTCAAATTCAAAGTCTCTTCATGCAGCTTCCTCATCTTCCCTATGCCATCAAGACGGGAAATATCGATTATATCAATAAAACCATCCAACAAGCCCTCATTCCTCGTTCTATGTTGGTTGTAGGAGCTTTTGTTTGGTCTATCTTTATGACTATATTCTCTTTGGCATTTTCTAATTATTGGTATATCAAATGGTGGTGTTTATTCTTAACTATTTGCATTTCCCTGTATTTGGCAATACCCAAACAACTTCGTAGCCATACCGTTTTTGGCAAAATTTTTTCTGTCTTTACCCTTGTCTGGAGAATGGTACAGAATGTCCCTAAAATTAATCGAAAGAACAACGATTTCATTCACACCCAACACGGTAAGTAATTTTCAATGTTCAATTCTACATTTTAAGTTTTCAATTTTCAACTTTCAATTTGTTTAAATGGGAGAGAGAGTACATAAAAGCATACTCAATGCGGAAGTAAATATACTGTTTTATTTCCTTTCACTCTTTCTGGCTTTTTTCTCTCGCAAAATTTTTCTAGAATGTCTTGGTGCAGAATTTATCGGTTTAACAGGAACACTTGATAACATCTTAGGCTATTTAAATCTAGCTGAATTAGGAATAGGAAGTTGTATCAGTTTCTTCCTCTTTAAACCTTTACAAGCTAATAACCGACAAGAAATTCAAGAAATACTTTCTATTTTTGGATATCTGTATCGTTGGATTGGAACTATCATATGGATAGGAGCTACTATTGTCAGCCTATTCTTTCCTCTAATTTTTGCCAATACAGGAATTGGATTGGGCATTATATATTTTGCCTTTTACTCATTTTTAGGTTCTTCACTCATTGGATATTTTATCAATTATAGACAAGTTCTTCTCTCAGCAGATCAAAAAAACTACTTGGTAGCCATCTATTTCCAATCTGCAACACTGATTCGTACTGCATTACAAATTTTCCTTGCTATCAAATACAGAAATCTTTATCTATGGGTTTTTGTTGAATTCTTGTTCGGTATTTTAAGTTGCATAGTCCTAAATTGGAAAATAAAGAAAGAGTATCCATGGCTTAAAACAAACAAATCAAATGGCAAGGTACTTTTAAAGAAGTATCCAACAATTCTGACAAACACTCGCCAGATCTTTCTTCATAATATCAAGGATTTCGTTTTACGTAAAAGCGACGAGATTTTCATCTTCGCCTTTGTTTCCTTGAATATGGTTGCATTCTATGGCAATTACCTAATGATTATCAACAAAATCTCTCTACTATTTCACTCTACTCTTGAAAGTGTTAATGCAGGCATTGGAAATCTTGTTGCGGAAAACAACCAAAATAAAATTTTAGATGTTTTTTGGGAACTTATGACAATCCGTCATTTTATAGCAGGGATGCTTTGCTACTGTATATATCATTTTATGGAGCCTTTTATCATAATTTGGCTTGGTAAAGAGTATCTTTTAAACAATTACATATTAATTCTACTGGTCATTTTTACGTATATTACCAACTCACGAGGTGTAGTCGATGCATTCAATCATGCTTACGGCCATTATGCAGATGTTTGGTCTGCTTGGACAGAACTTATAATTAATCTATCTATAACCATAGTTGGTGGTATTTATTGGGGGATTGTTGGCATTTTACTTGGAAAAATTGTTAGCGTCTCCTTTATCGTAATATTCTGGAAACCATATTATCTTTATAAAAGCGGCTTTAAACTCCCATACAAAAAATATTGGTACAATGCCGTACGCTACTACCTTATTTTTTCTGTATCATTTGTGGGAGGAACACTTATCACACGTAATATTCCTATTGCTCCTGATAAAGGTTATTTGCAATGGGGAGTTTTTTGTTGTCTTAGCCTTGCAGCGTGGAGTGCTATCGAAATATCTTTGTTATTACTTTTCGTAAAAAGTTCCCATCAATGCATTCAAAGAATTAAACAACTTAGAAAATGAAATTCTCAATCATAACAATCAATTACAATAATCGTGATGGCCTAAAGAGGACCATTGAGAGCGTTATTAAACAAACGTTCCAAGGCTATGAGTTCATCATTATTGATGGAGGATCTACTGATGGCAGTGTTGAAGTAATAAAGCAATATGAATCTCATATTACTTACTGGATATCAGAAAAAGACAAAGGTGTTTATAATGCAATGAACAAGGGGATTCGTATAGCCATAGGCGACTATATCAACTTCATGAACTCAGGAGATGTTTTCTATAACAGTGAAGTATTATCAACCGTGGAAAATATTCCAGGTAATTATGATATTATTGTAGGAAGAGACTATCATTATGATGAGCAAAGCCATAAAGGTTATGCACCCACTGTACCATTACGTATTTCGATGATAACCTTTTTCAAAGAAACTCTTCCTCACCAAGGAGCTTTCATCAGTCGAAAACTTTTCAAAAATTCAATGTATGACGAATCTCTACAAATAGCTGCAGATTGGGCTTTTTATGTAAAAAGCATTGTTGAAGATGGCTGTAGTGTAAAACCCATTTCAAATATAATTAGCTGGCGTGAAGAAGGTGGCATTAGCTCTATACAAGCAAAAAATCAACATGAAGAACGCAATACTATCCTACATCAAATTCTACCCAAAGGAGTCTATCGAGACTATGAAACATTAGCTCATTTAGACAAATCGACACTCTATAAACTCATGAATATCTGTGAACAAAAGAGACCACGCAAGTTGTTGACACTATGTATCAAGATAATTAGCCGGTTCATATTAAAGTCATGAAATCTATTGTCATTATATTTCCATATTTCGGCACCCTTCCTATTCAATATAAGATGTGGCGTGCCTCTGCTCTACAAAACCCCACTATCGACTTTATGTTTTTCACTGATTCTGACGTGGAACCGGCAAATAACATCATCGTACACAAGATGTCGTTCAGTGATTTTCAGCAGATCGTTAAGAAATCCTTCAACTTTCCAATTATTCTCGACCGTCCTTATAAACTTTGCGAGTATAAGCAGGCATACGGATATATACTATGTGACTATATTAAAAAGTATGATTTTTGGGGATTTGGTGACCTAGATCTCGTATATGGTAATATCCGGGCATTCCTTACCGATAGCGTGTTAAATTATAAGTTTCTATTAGGTTGGGGACATCTAACACTTCTTCGTAATGATGAAGATGCAAACATTTACTTTATGCATGAGATAACAGGTTACCAAAAATACAAGGATGCCTTTACGACTAGTCAGATAACTTTCTTCGATGAATATGGCTACAAAGGATGTAGCGACAAGTGGCGTGATTGCCGTCCTGAGGACTGTTGGTTGGAATGGCCTTTCGACAATGCCTCAAAGCCCAAGCAAAGCTATCATTTTAATAGCTTGACACGTGGATGGAAACAGGTTATCTTTGAGCATGTCGGCAACAAACTATATATGCTTCGTTTTAATCATGGGCACTTAGAAAAGAAGGAATCGCTCTATGCTCATTTCCAACATCGTGGTTTCATGAAAGACCGTGTCACGGACTATAGTCATTTTCTTGTAACGCCCAACGCCATCATCAATTATCCCAAGCATCTTGTCAATATCCGTCTTCGATGGTACTGTCGCAATCGCTCCCTAATGACCAAATATTATCAATGGAAAGACCGTATCTTGTGGAAACTAGGACGAAGTTAGGATAAACAATAAATAAGTATTTGAGATTATGAAATTGGCAGTTTTAACATGTGGAATGCTCCCCATTCCAGCCGTACAAGGGGGAGCTGTGGAGAATCTGATTGATTTCTATCTGGATTATAATAACAGAAAGAAACTTCATGACATCACCGTGTATAGTCCTTGGGATGCTAAAGTAAAAAATCATCCTGCACTTTTCTCTGAAGTCAATCACTATGTTTATATTGATGTTACCAGTTTCAAAGCAAGAGTAGCAAGGCGGCTATATGGGTATTTCCATCATAACGAATATTACAATCATTTTATTGAATACTATTTTGAGAAAGTACATACTGATATCAAGAAAAAACATTTCGACTACATATTAATAGAAAATGGAGTGGGCTTGGTCTATAAGATGTCTCTGAGAGGCTATAATAATATTATTTTACATCTGCACAACGATGGGTTAAACAATCAGTCAAAATACCATGATATTATTATCAAGAGTCTTACTAAAATAATAACTGTATCTGATTATATAAAAGGTAGAGTTTCGACACTCCAAGCTTCCCATGGCAAGGTACAAACTGTGCACAATGGTATTGATTTAACAATGTTCATAAAACAAAGAGATTATACCGTAAGCCGCAAAGAAATAGGGTTTTCCAATGGGGATTTTGTCATCGTATATAGTGGACGTGTTAATGATGAGAAAGGTATATCTGAACTAATCGATGCAATGTTGTTACTCAGAGAGAATATTAACATCAAGTTAATGATTGTAGGCGGATCTTTCTTTGGCAATACGACAAAAGAAGATGATTTTACAGAAAAACTGAAGGAAAAAGCACTACCATTAAAGGGAAATATTGTTTTTACCGGTTTCATACCTTATCAGCATATTCCCGACTATCTTTATTTAGCAGACATTGCTGTATTACCCTCTATGTGGGAAGAACCTTTTGGATTGACAATCGTTGAAGCAATGGCCGTTGGCCTGCCACTTATTACAACAAGAAGCGGGGGGATACCAGAAATATGTGAAGGTGTAGCCATATTTGTAGATCGCATCAATATTGTTAATAATCTTGTAAAAGCTATACTTGAGCTATACGAACATCCCGAAAAACGGGAGCAAATGGCTACTGCATCTCTTGAGCGAGCCAAGCTATTCGACAAAGAAGCATATGCAGAAAAAATCTTCGAAGCTATAGAAAATGTTTAATTATCAAACGCTTGAGGAAAGAAAGAAACAGATGGAACCATCATCGTCAAACACGGTTCATAGAATTGCATATATCGATACGGCAAAAGCCATTTGTATATTCCTAATGGTTGTAGGTCATTGGACGAATATTGAGTGGCTTCGAGTCTATATCTATTCATTTCACATGCCCACTATGTTTGTTATATCAGGGTTTCTCTATAAACCCCATTCGTGGAAGAATACTATTGTTGCCTTTTCAACACCTTTACTATGCTTCTCTCTTCTTAGTCTTGGTGTCAAGATAATAATAGGAGAAATGAGTCCTTATTCCATTTCTTTCCCCAAAACATTCTTCTTAATCTTTCATTATAGATATGGATTAGGTGAGAGTTTAATGACGGGTGACTGGTTTTTATGGGCTCTCATTGCTCTTCGTTTCATGTTTGGAGATATTTCATGGATGAGCGGCTTGAAAAAATATTATATCCCGATAGCGATTTTTTCTATCATTTATATGACATTAGAGAGTCGTCTTATAAGCATTGACACTATTTTCAGAGGCTATATTATTGGCAGAGCCATACCATGTCTTCCATTCTTTTGCTTCGGTTTTTGGCTTAAAAACAAACAATGGGAGCCTAAGAAACTGCCTCTGACGATTATTATACTCATTTTTGCTGTTTTTCTGACAGTTCCACCTGTAAATAAAGCAACAGGTATCATTGATAATGGGTATGGGTATTCATACATTATATTTTTCATATGTGCTATTGCAATTTCGTTACTTATCTTTTGGATTTCAAACAAGATACCGCCCAACAAATTTATTGTAACAATCTCAAAAGGAACATTCGTCGTATTGGGAACTCATATGCCGATATTGCTTATCTTAAACAAACTATTGCCCCCAAAAACGGAGCAAATACTACCTTTTATAACCATAGTGCTTTGTTATTATATTATCATCTTCTGTGAAAAGTATTGCCCAATACTACTTGGGAAAATAAAACACTGATAACCGAGATGTAACCTATCAACGAACCCCGTATTGCAGGGTTACTGACAGATTTACTCTGCAATTATACTGCCCATGTCAAGTCATCTTACTTAAGCCTATATTTCCCAGCCATAAGCGGGAAAAACTTTTCTATAGCAACTATCACTGGAATAAAAATAATTACTATCAATGCTGCAAATATAATATCGAGATACGATGCTGGAAAGAATACCCGAAATAATTCAACAAACAACTTGTGAAATCCCAAAACAATAATTGTACCTTGTGAAATAATTGTAACAGTTTGCGGAGCATGTCCGATTATTTTAGAAGCAGCAAATATCATCATACTACCTGCAACACCTCCAATAAGAAATAAAAAGATATTACTACCATAATTACAACGATATAATCCGGCGCTACCATTATAATAATAGCAAATGGAGACCAATAAAAGCCCACATATAATAATAAAGAAGAGCATTTTTCGATGATTCCATCCATTTATAATTGTCCTATAGTCATGTAGGAATACTCCAAATGCGAAAAACGGAAAAGCAGTGCATACATTTACAACAGCATTGGGTTCTTTCAGGAAAAAAGGACATGTCGAAACATCAGAATTATTGTAGATATAAGCCAATGCTAACATCAATACAAATAAAAAACAAAACAATAGTATCGATTTACAATACTGAAAAGAAATCTTCAATAAGATAAGTGTATAAACAAACCAAAGGTTACCATATCCGCTTACCATTCCAAATAAAATGTTACGTATGAACCAGTATAAATCCGAAAAATGAAAACTGCCGCACCATATTTGCAGAATACAATATAAAATAAAGTTCAACGTTGCCATAATCAACATCGGAACCGCTAAGTTATACCATATTTTTTTCCAAAAAATGCTATCATCCTCCTCTCTTTTACTAAGAATACCAGAAATGAGAAAGAACAAAGGAACATGAAAAATATAGATAAACTTTTCGCCAACTGAATAGAAATGTCCAAGGACTATTAGATAAATGCCCAAAGACTTCATCCAATCAATCCATTCCAATCTGTTACCGACTACCATACATAAATTACATTGGGGGTAATGGAATTCTGTCACCAATCATAAGTTGGAACTCCTTCGTAAACCAAGGATACATTCCTGAACAGGCAAAGAAAGTCATCTCACCAAAATAAATCTTACCCTTTATGTTATATAAATCTACACGCACTTGAGGGAAGCCCTGACTTATCTTTTCGGCAATTTCTATCATTTTCTCAAGATTTTCTGGACGCGGAATATCTTTATAAACAGTGCCTGGTGAATACAAATACTGCCTCATGGGCTGCCATGTATGTATATCATAGAGATCATAGGTGGACCAATGGATTTGAGCACCTTCATATTCCATACTTCGGTCATAACAAACCATATCATATTGGGCCTTACCATTGATACAGCGTATTTTGTGATCAATAGTATTCTTGGATGAGAATTCCGTACCATCCCCCATCTCTATAAGACTCTCTGCCATTACCCTTGGTTTTATTGAAATATAGTGCGGTTCACATGACTCATAACCATAGCGTACTGCCAAATGCTTATTTAGAAAATCTATAACCGCCGTTTTATCCATCTTGCTCTTGTCCGGTACAATAAAAGTACTTCCACAATCGTGTGTACATTTTACGACAAACTTATTAGGAAGACTATCGAAATCTATCTCCTCTGCATGGTCCCATACACCATAGCACTCGGTTAGGATATCTTTCAAGCCAAGACTTTCTATGTACTTACGGACCTCATACTTGTCAGAGTACTCCGTCCACTTTGATGTATCAGTCATTGCCGCATACCACGTCAGTTTCTCATTCAATGTTCGCGGATTCTTCCAAGGAAAACGACGTCTATAAAAACGATTCCATTTCATATCGAAAGCTTTTTTTCGATCTGTTTCAATAATCTTTCGCCATTCGCCTGTATACTGGAAATGACGTTCAAAATAAAGAGCTTTCAAAGTCCTAATTGGATGCAGAAACGACCATGCACGAATGCGAAACTTATGTGAAAAATGTATCATACTAAGTAAATTAAGTGTCATTATGTAAAGAATTTAATTGTAGATTTTATACCAATATATTTCAGATAACCAGAACAAACAGCTCTCCAAAATACTGCTGGTTTATCCTTATATGGAATCAAGTGGCCAGTATAGAAGACCTTACTCAGTGTATAACGCAAATATTTATGAATTATAGGCTTCTGACTGAAGCGCAACAATTCGTCAGCGACGATGAGATAACAGTCCATATTGCGGCGGGTAAATTTTGTTCCAACTGTTGACGCAGATCTGACCCGATGATTTACAAAAGATTGTTTTAGACAATAAATGGAACTGCTACTTAACATGAGAACTGTTGTAAACAATTCATCTTCATGAATAATGCCTGGATAGAATGTCAGTCCAAGGCGCTTCAAATAATCATGACTAATAAACAGAAGCCATACAACACAATTATAAGATGTGGTATTAAGTTGTATATTAAGCAAATTCTCACCATCATAGGCTTTGTTTTCTTCTACATACTCTGTACTATGCAACGATACCGAGAAATCTGTTCTGTCTTCCACAAGCCAATCTCTATCGAAGAAAACAAAATCAGCACGATTATTCTCAGCATAATCATAGCACATCTGCAATACACTCGGGCTACTCAATACATCATCTGAATCCATCATATAGATATATTTACCTTTTGCATGCTGTAATGCCAGATTTCTTGCTACAGACTGTCCTTGATTCTCTTGTGAGAATAGAATAATCCGTGAATCCTTTTGCTGATACTGCTTAATGATTTCTTCGCTGTTGTCAGTAGAGCCATCATTCACTGCTATTATTTCAATTTCCTTTAATGACTGATTAACAACAGAATTTAATGCTTCCTCCAGATAGGGAGCAACATTATAAATCGGCATTATGACACTGACTCTAACCATCACTTTTCTCTTTGTAATATCCGTTTTTGACTGCAAACTTACATAAAATTTTTGAATTACACACCACCTTTAATAAAAAAGTTATGACCTCCCCCGTATTATTTGTCGTAGAAGGACTCGCCAACCTATGTTTGGGGTAAATATACTTCGTTTTAATCTGTTCCCTTTTCTAACTAAAGACATTACGACTATGATACAAGTATGTGGTCTTTGCTAATAGACTGCGTATTTACATCAATAGGAAAACAAATCTTATATTATTTTAATAAATCTTTCTGAGCAGTAACATACGGAAGATATTTAATCATAAGAGGTATCAACATCAACTCTGTTAATATTATAAGCAAGAAAGCAGCTAGAACTTTATACCATCCAAACAACTGCATATGACAGAATAAGAAATTGTCAAACAAAACAAATAATGGATAGTGTGTACATAGAGTGATTAATGAATATTTACCATAGAAAGTGACAAACGGTTTTGTTCCAATATATTTAGATAGCAAAAATATCATCATTGTACCTATAATCCCGCAAATATGAGCAGTAAAATATGAAGAATTACAAAACTCATTTTTATAATAAACAACATGCCTAGCTACCACCCAAAGGAATAACGCACAAGCTATAGAGATGATTATTAGATAATTATCAATCATGGAGGAATAAAGAAGATTAGTTGATTTTTTGACAAAATAGCCGAAAGCGAAGAATGGAAGACATGTAAATGATGTACTAAGGGTTAATGGAAGAAGAATATGAAAATATGACAAAAATAACCCAATAATACCAAATATTACAGACTGTATATAAATAAAACACATATTCTCCTTACTTATTATAGAAATACAACAAAACAGTATATTCACTTCAAACAAACATAACAAAAACCATATGGGACCATTTGTTGCCTGACAATAATCATAACATACATCATGTAATTGTCTCAATAAAGAAAGATTATTTATACCATACAAAGTTCTATCAGTTAGGCAATAATATAAGGAGGGAATTAAATCCGCTGATATAATATAAAAAAAAAGAAAAGGTATCAAAAGTTTGTTTACTTTTTTCTTAACAAATGGGGCACCCCCACCATAAGTTTTAAAGAAAAGACCAGAAAGGAAAAAATACAGAGGCATTCTAAACGAAGTTAAGAAATATATACTATGCTGGATTATATAGTTATTCCTTTCTCCTAATACACCAGAATAAATACAAATATGATTAAAAACAACCAACAAAATACATATTCCTTTTGCAGTATCAATCCATTCTACCCGTTTCATAAGACTACTAACTGAATAAATGCATTTTTACGAACAACAAATCATGAAAGCTTCCTCTAGATAGGGAGCAACATTATAAATCGGCATTATGATACTGACTTTTATCATTATGACATGCTTTCATTTTGCAAAAATACATATTTTTCCTTAAACTAAAGATAATTATGCTCATATTTTACATTCTTTTTCACTTTTGGGGTCTATTATTCAGCCATTTTTCCAAATCTTCCCTAACTTGACCATGATGCTGATTAAAAAGCCGATAGCCCCAAACCATGTCCTCCCGACGAATACACATGAAGTTCGACGGAGCGATTATGAGCACGCATTTCATCACTAAAGTATATGGAATTCAAAACGTTTACACCTTTATCCATTGATATAATAGGACACTAGTGTTATTTTCTTATTACACTCTTCTAAAACTCTGCAAATATAATTTCATTTCGTAAACAAAACCAAATAAAAAGCTGGAATATGTATATTATTCAACGCTTATTTGATTCCATTTTTCTACTATAATACTTTTTAACAAACTATAAGATGCATAATCCCTTAAATATTTGTATCTTTGCAATGGATATTATTATTCCAGTTATTCTATTATGAAAAAAAATCTGAACGTATCATTTTTGCGAATTGCTTCTATGATGTTAATCATAGTGTTCCATAGTCTATGTTTCTATGCTGGCAAATGGTGGTTTTTACACACAAACATCATCATACAATGGAAAATATTGGCACTGCCAACCGTAAAAATAGGGCTCTCTATTTTTTTCCTTATTTCCGGTTTCCTATTTAGTTACCTTTATACAGAAGAGAATAAATATAGAAATACATCTGCTTTTCTTTTTCAGAAAACGCGGCGTCTCTTATTGCCTTATATAATATGGAGTTCCGTTATGATTGGCTCATTTAAATTCATCCCTTGGACTGATTTCTTTATCGGAACAGCACACTTATGGTTTCTTATGAGCCTTTTTGAACTTTTTGTATTTGCAATATTATTATGCAGGCTATTAATATTACGAACAAATATCTATATTGATTCAATCATAATGGTCATCGCATTAATTAGTCATTATGCATGGTATAATTTTATAGGACGTCATTATGCACTTAGCATTGAAAATACATTGTATTATCTTCCAGCCTTTTTGATGGGTCTCTATTGCGCAAAGTATCAGTTATACTCTTGGTGTTACCAAAAGACTGCAGCATTCTTGTTTGTTCTATGCATATCAGCACTGACCTTTATTTCATACTACTCATTTGATGAGGACAATCTTTCAAAAATAGACATAGCAATCAGAGTAATTTCCTGCATTGCAGCGATAAGTGCTTTAGTTATGACAAATAATATAAAGATTCCTGAAAAATGCAAACAACTAATTCAAAATCTTGATAGTAATAGTATGGGAATCTACATCTTCAATCAAATAATTGTGTTTATCATATTATTGATACCCATTTCAAGACAATTTTTGGAAGTTCATTACCTCATAGGACCTTTTATCATCTTCATCTTCTCATTATTTATTCCATGGGGATTGGCAGAACTGTTCAACAGAAAAAAGTTCCTCTCATGGTTGACAGGAGGTTAGAGTTGGAATCGCGATAAGAGACATCATTAGACTACTATAGTTGCCACAAACTGTACCAATATCTTTTTTTATGGCAAATAGTAGAAATGAGATAGAGAGAAAACAAAAGATTATACGTATTAAATGATTGTTCGCATGTAACCACATATTACTTTCAAATGACAAACAAAACTGTTTCGATTATCATACCTGTTTATCAGGTTGAGAACTATATTGAGCGATGTATCACCTCAGTAATCAGCCAATCATATAATCATTCGGCCATTGACTGTATTTTGGTTGACGACTGTGGGACTGATAGTAGCATCATACTTGCCCAGAAATGCATTGACAATTACAAAGGTGATATGCAATTCAAGATCATTCACAACAAACATAATTGTGGACTTTCTGTATCTAGGAACAATGGTATGGAGATTGCCACTGGAGACTATTTGTTCTTTTTAGACTCCGATGATTATATATCAGATGACTGTATAGAAAAACTGACAAATGCCATTTGTGAACATCCTGAAGTTGAAGTTGTAAAAGGATGTCATATAAACAATCAAAATAATGAAACCCCATTATATTCTCATCATGCTTCGTCATTAATTGACAATAAGAAATTGATGAAATTATTTTTCTTAGAATATGTACCTTGTGCGGCATGGAACACATTAATATCTAAGGAATTAATAGAAAGAACACAGTTGTCATTTATACCGCATTTAATATACGAGGATGTTTTATGGTCTTTTTATCTTTTTAGAGGCATTGGTTCATTTCTTATTATTCCTGATATTACATTGTTTTATGAAATTAATCCACACTCAATTACCCATACAGAATGTAAAGATGAAGAACTACATATCAGGAGTTATATTACCATTTTGAAAGATTTGCAAAATCATGTTGAAAAGCGTTATTATGAAGGCATTATTATCTATAATATCGGAATTATATTAAAATTGATAGGCTTAATAAAACAAAACAAGAATCATAATGTCTTTCTTTCGGAAGTTTTGGCCATTAGGAATAGTATTACGAAGCAGACATTGTCTGATTGCAGACTGATTTTATTTGCATTCAGTCTTATTATGTATCAGCCCTTTATCAACATTTTCAAATTGAAGTTTTTCCGGCACAATTATCATAAAGCCACCTGTTGTGTTTATGAATTGGCCGCTTTCTTCAGCCCGATACACTCCCTTTTCAAAAGGCATAAGACAACGGATAACAACACATATAAGGGTTGAAATATCAATTTTTATGCTAAAAATTTGGAAATAAGAGAAGAAATAACTACCTTTGCAACATGAATTATTCAGAAGACATCTACGCCAAGACCAATGCAGAACTCATCATAGAGTTAGGCAGCCGATTTAAAGAATATCGGCTAGTCTGTCGACTTACTCAAAAACAAGTGGCGGAACAAGCGGGTGTCAGTCTGTTTACTATCAAGGCCTTTGAAAGTGGCAGAGCATACAATATTACCATGGGCAGTTTTCTAGCCATGCTTCGTGCTATCAGTTTTCTTGAAGAAGTAGAGAAGTTACTACCTCCATTACCTCCAACCCCAGAGATGATAGAAAAAATGAACAAGAACAAGCCAAAACGCATTAAGAATGGAAAATAATGTACTGAAGGTGATGATTTGGGGAATGGAGGCTGGCCGTCTCTATTGGAACAAAGAACGCAGAAAAGCATTCTTTACCTATTCGAACGATTTCCTGCAGAAAGGTCTGGATATTGCTCCGCTGACAGCCTCCATCTACAGCCCATTAAGTCAACGGGGTATGGCCCATAGCGGCAACACTGACAAACTATATGCCGGACTACCCGAGTTCATTGCCGACTCACTGCCTGACCGTTGGGGTAATGATGTATTTCGCCAATGGGCAACAGCTCGTCAAATCCCCATAAGACATCTCACTGCAGTTGACCGTCTGGCCTTCATTGGAAAAAGGAGCATGGGAGCCTTGGAGTTCGAGCCTGCCTATGAACAAGACAACGAAACCTTCTCCGTTGACCTTCAATCTCTCTACCATTTGGCTCAGCAGATATTCACGGAAAGGCAAAATGTCTGCCTATCCCAGAACATTCCTTTACATCTTGAGGGACTATACAAGATTGGTACTTCTGCTGGCGGTATGAGACCCAAAGCCATCATAGCCATCAATGAAAAGACTGGTGACATTCGATCTGGTCAGGCAGACCTGCCGGAAAATTACACCCACTTCATTATTAAATTCAATGAAGGCAAAGGTTTCCCCTTCACATTGGCCGAGAAAGCATACTATGACATGGCAATTAATGCAGGCATTAACATGATGCCATCACGACTTATTGAGATTGACGGGTGCCGTCATTTCCTTACACAACGTTTTGACAGGGAGAACGGTAAAAAAATACACATACAGACCTTAGCGGCCATGAATCCCCTAGCCGACTCGTATGAAGACCTATTTGCCGTTTGTCGACAATTGCGTCTACCCGCCAACGAAATAGCAGAGCAATACCGCCGCATGGTGTTCAATGTACTTGCAGGGAATGTAGACGACCACACAAAGAATTTCTCCTTCATGATGCGTGAAGATGGTATCTGGCACATCACTCCTGCCTATGACCTTACATTCACTATTGATGTCAATGCTCCTACATATGTAAACCGTCATAGCCTTACCATCTGTGGGAAAAATGATGCTATCACAAGCAACGATCTACTGCATTTTGCAAAAATGAATGATATTAAAGAGGCAGACAACATCATCTCGGATGTAACGAATGCAATAGGACATTTTGCTGAATACGCACAAGAAAGTGGCATTGATAACAAATGGATTGCTGAAATCTCTTCTTATTTCATCATATAAGTGATACACATCCTTTTCAAAAGGCATAAGGCAACGTGAACAAATCGAATAAACCAATAGACACCTTCAGCCAACTGCGGTTGCCACTGATTGTACTGATCACCTTTGCTCATAGCTATAGCGGAGTGAGGGCGGGATGGACGTTGTGGGACGGCGGATGGGATACTTATGAGGTCTTGAAGCTCGTGGTAAGCGAGACAATGGTGAAGGTGGCCATGCCGACATTCTTTGTGATGTCGGGATATTTGTTCTTTGTAAATGTCACCGAATGGAATGCCAAAACATACTGGAGCAAGCTGCGTAGGAGAGTGAAGACGCTACTGGTTCCATATATCATCTGGAACATTGCGATGGCGGTCAAGCTGCAGACATTCAGCCTCAGCATTTTCATTGAGCCCGGCAACATGCCACTATGGTTTTTGCGCGACTTGATCATCGTCTCGCTACTTACACCTATTATATATATAGGAGTCCGGAAACTGGGCTATTGGCTCTTTGCGATACTCCTACCTATATATCTGACGGGACTATATGCCGTTCAGCCCGGCCCTACCCCGTATGCCGTTTGTTTCTTCACGTTGGGGTCATTCCTAAGTATTCGGAAAATGGATCTCATCGAGACTTGCATGAAATATGAAACGCAAAGTTACATCCTAACAATATTACTAGGTATCGGCATGATTCTCACCTTCCGTACCCCCATCTTTTCGCCATTGATGCTTTGTTTCCGAGTAGTCGGAGCCGTTGCCGTGTTCTGCATTGCCCATAGAATCATATCAACTACCAACAAACGCATCCCTCAAATAGCCTGCGATGCCTCATATTTCATCTATTTGGCGCATTACGTATTCTTCTTCGCCTTTTTGGATGCCTGGTTTTTCTCATTCTTCGGCACCTCTACCGCCAGCCTTTGCATCCATTACCTCACCCTACCCCTCCTCAAAGCGGGTATCTTGACTGGTGTATATATGGGCATGGCTGCAACGGATAGTTTTCAGCGTGAAAACCCATCGAATTCACGCTGAAAACGCATCGAATTCTACGCTCAAACTATTCCAATGCTATATCTTTATTTTTGGCAGTCCACGATGTCTTAACAAGTTGTCATGGGCTCTAGTGATGACTTTGGGAATCTGGTCAGCCGCAAAGTAATAGTTAAGCCAGGTATATATAGCCTCAGAAGGCCAATTCTCGATACCCACACGGCGTGACATGTGGTCGATGAGAATATCCTGAATGAACATACTCAAAATCATATCGGCCTCCTCGGTTACTACTCGATATTTCATCCTATAGGCATATATGAACTCTCCGAAATAAACTTTATGCGTTTCTGGATTATTGAATAAAGTCCAAAGCCCGTTACTGATTCGCTGATGGGCTTCCTCGTTGGCTGTAATGTGGAATTTGGGTACGTTACCTGCCAATAGCACATGCATGTCGATACCGCCTTTGTGCTGACGTTGATTCTCTGAGATCTTATCGCGGTCATTGTCATTGGCCAGGGCATTGGCTTTACAGAAGAACAATTCATAGGGAATGGCCGGCTCTTCAATCTCCTGATTAGGTGTTGGCGAAAAACGGTCTCCCACCAATGGCGACATGAAAGCCTCCATCTCATGTGTCTCTTTGTTGCGTACGATACGGAAGGCTTCCGATTTCTCAATTAGTTCGGTCAATTCCGAGTCTTGTTTAAAACCAAGTACCTTTCGGAGTTTGTTGAAGTGTACACGTGTATAGGCCAGTGTCACCTCGTCCATGTATTCGATAGCCCCGTCAAAGAGATACTTGATTTTTCCTATCTCGTTCCACGACAGCTTGTGCGCCCGCCAATGGCGGTTGTAGCTCCTGGCACTCGTAGCGGCCAGCGCGTAATCATTCTTATGTCTCATTATCTTTATTTCCGGCGGGGTGCCCCATATAGGCACCCCCGCCAATTTAATTATTTAATTAATTACTTTTTAAATTTATATTTATAGGCTCTATTTATATAGATAGAGCCTATATATATATATATAGGTTTAAAGCAATGTTCGGTATTTTCCGACCGCCCCTATCTATTGCAAAGGTAGTCATTTTTTCTGAAATATCCAAATATTCTGCCAAATATTTTAAACAAACTTTACCAACCACTATATTTTTATATGTTAATATTGCATAATAATAAAGCTTGGATGTATTATTGTATAAATATAATTTGTATATTTGCAGCGTAAATATACAAATATGTAAATTTAATAGGTGATTGTAATGATAAACTATCAGATAATTAAACTTAAATGAAAGAGGATTATTCAGATTATTCAGCGCCAGAACTGGTACGAATGCTTGGTGCTCGATTTAAGGACTATCGCCTAAGAGCCAATATGACACAAAAAGAGGTCGCGGAAATGTCGGGACTTTCCGTATTGACCATTCATCGCTTTGAGAATGGTACGGTAAGGAACATTTCTCTTGGAACATTCTTGCTTCTTCTAAAATCTATAGGCAGCATTAACGACCTCAACGAATTGATGCCGGAACAGCCGGAGTCACCTTATTTATATAAAGAGAATAACCAAAAGGCACAGCGCGTGCGACATAAGAAACTATGAACAGGACGTTAAAGGTAATGCTTTGGGGAAAAGAAATCGGCCGACTTGCATGGCACGAAAATAGGCATCTGTCTTATTTCCTCTACAACCCAGAGTTTCTGAAGGGAGATTTGGATGTAGCGCCGTTAGCAGCTTCTATTCATCATCCTTTGAGTAGCCGGGCTATCTTTGGTGAAACGGAACGTATCTATCAAAAATTGCCGTCGTTTATTGCCGACTCATTACCAGATGCTTGGGGTAATAGGCTTTTCGAAGAGTGGCGCAAAGATAATCATCTGTCAGAAAGAAGTGTGACCTCCCTGGAAAAATTGGCTTTCATCGGACACCGAGGCATGGGTGCTTTGGAATTCGTACCTGAAATAGAAAGAGGGGCAATGATGGACCATGTTGATATCAAAGCATTGGCTGATTTGGCAGAAAAAATAGCTGTAGAGCGCGAGAATGTGAGAATAATGCCTGAGGAGTCTCTTACCCTGCAATCGTTAATTGCCGTCGGCACGTCTGCCGGTGGTCGTCAACCCAAAGGTATTATTGCCATTGACAGGGAAACGGGTGAAATACGTAGTGGTCAGGCAGACATCGAGCCAACACTCGATTACTATCTTTTGAAATTTGGCGACAAAGAACGTTCTTCTGCCGAGTTGGAGCAGACCTACTACGAGATGGCCTTAGCGGCAGGCATCAACATGATGGAGTCGAGATTGATAGAGGTGGAAGGAACTAAACATTTTCTGACCAAGCGCTTTGACCGTGATAAAACAGGCAAGTTGCATACGCAAACTTTAGCTGCGATGGATCCTGAAGCCGACAGTTATGAGAAATTGTTGGCGGTATGTCGCAAGTTGCATTTACCAGAGGTGGATTGCCAAGAGGTGTTCCGACGCATGGTGTTCAATATTCTTGCCAACAATACCGACGATCATCATAAGAATTTTACATTTATCATGAACCGTCAAGGTCTGTGGCGGCTCTCACCAGCCTATGACATGACCTATATCTTCGACACTGGCGGCTACTTGCCCAACAAGGAGCATTGCCTGATGATTGGCGGCAAACTTCAGGACATCACCCATGAAGATATTATCGCTTTTGCTGGAGATGCTGGTATTCGTGCACCAGAATCCATCATCCGCAAGGTTGCAGCAGCTGTAGCGTCTTTCAGACAATTGGCAGAGAAAAATGGTGTAAGAAATGAATGGATTGGCCGTATAGAGAGTTGTCTGTCTGAACACATGGCCTTATGGGGCTTTGAAACTCCAAAGTCTAATTTCACTTTTGATTTTCTTTCAGGTCATCATATTGACAATGCACGCATTGAACAGCAATTCAAAGGCAACTATCTACTGCAAGCCACGATTGATGGCAGGCCTTTGAAGTACATCGTCCGCAAAGGGACGCCAGAACACGACGCTCTAACAAAGACAGGCCTGGGGAACCTGACGGGAGAAATGATGAAAGAACTCACAGAACGCTATCTCTTACCCAAAATATAGCAGAGGACATCTTACAAATAATCATTCAATTTAGAATGTTTAACGTAAAAAATCTGGGTTAATCGTTTTATTTTGAGTTTTTATTTTTACCTTTGCAGAAAAATAATCAAGTTATGTGGACAGAGATTAGTGATACTGCAATCATTGAGAAGTTGGGTAAACGCATACGTGACCAACGAATAAGACAAGAAATGAAGCAGGAAGAATTGGCAGAGAGGTCTAGCGTTGCCGTATCGACAATCAGACGCATTGAAGCCGGACATCCTGTTTCTATTCAACTATTTATCAGTATACTTCGTACATTAGGTATGCTGGAAAATCTGGATTTACTGATTCCGGAGACTCGGGTCAGTCCTCTGCAACTGCAGAAATTACAAGGCAGGAAGGTACAACGTGTAAGAACAAAGAAAGAATAATGATGGAGCCAATTATCGTTAATGTATATCTCTGGGGGAGTCATGTCGGTGCTATGACATGGAATGAAAACTATGGATATGCCGACTTCGAGTTCACTCCGCAGTTCCGACGTTCAGGTTTAGAGATATCTCCTCTTATCATGCCGTTGGCAAATACCCGCGCTGCTATCAGTTTTCCAACACTTGCCCATTCTCATTGCTTTAACGGATTACCTGGCCTTGTAGCAGACTCACTACCTGATAATTTTGGAAATCAGCTGATTAACGAATGGTTTGAACAGCATGGAAGACCATCTGATAGTGTAACACCATTAGAAAGACTCTGCTATGTGGGAAGTAGGGCCATGGGGGCTTTAGAATACAAACCGGCAGAGAAAATTGATGGCGTATCAGAGTCTACATTGATATATGTACGTGAACTGATGGCACTTTCAGAGAAAGTTTTCAAAGAACGTTCTGACTTCCAAGAAAGGTTACGACAGAAAGACCGTGCTATATTAGATGTCTTGAAAGTTGGAACCTCAGCAGGTGGTGCGAAGCCCAAAGCCATCATTGCCTACAATGAACTGTCTGGCGAAGTGCGTTCTGGGCAAGTCAAAGCCCCTGAGGGCTATACCTATTGGCTGTTAAAATTCGACGGTGGGACCTATTCTGAGCATAATGACATCTCAGATAATCCAAAAGGAATTGGAAATATCGAATATGCCTATTATAAAATGGCTGTTGATTGTGGAATCAAGATGTCCGAATGTCGACTATTGTCCGAAGGAGACTGTAACCATTTTATGACCAAACGATTCGACAGACTCGACAATGGCGAAAAAGTTCACATGCAGACACTGGCTGGACTGGCTCATCTTGACAGAGATACAAGGCACTCTTACGAGGAGGTATTCTCTGTACTCAGAAGAATGAATATGCCACAGGCAGATATGACACAACTTTATAGGCGTATGGTTTTCAATGTCATTGCACGCAATCATGATGATCATACAAAGAATTTCTCATTTCTAATGGATAAGAATGGGAAGTGGCAATTTGCTCCAGCTTATGACCTGTGTTACTCCTACAAACCTGGCGGTAAATGGACTAGCAGACATCAGTTGTCCGTTAATGGTAAACAACAGGATTTTACTAAATCAGATTTACTTGCTGTTGCAGAACGAGAGGGAGTCAGATCTGCTGTTGAAGAAATAGAACACATAGAGGATATAGTGTCTCATTGGACGAGTTATGCCCGCGAATATGGGGTTAAAACAGACCATATGAATCAAATAGAAAAGAATTTGTTGTACAAATTGTAATTCGTATGAGCAAGCGAATAGGATATATTGACGCGATGAGGGGATTTACGATGATACTCGTCGTGTATTCCCATGTTTGCGGATTTTGCCTGGGCGACCGGCAAATGGCCCTCAACGACGTGCTCTTCCTGTTCCGTCTGCCATGCTTCTTTTTTATCAGCGGCTGGCTGTTTGCCGGGACTGTTATGGGGACTGCCCCTCGCGTGAGTAGCGAAGCGGATTACGCCGGGACTGTCCCCCATGTGACTTTCTGGTCTATCATCAAAAAGAAATTCATGGTACAGATTGTCCCCACGCTCTTTTTCCTGTTCTTGCTGTCCCCTCCCCCAGCCTTCTTCCACCAGTTTGGTGCTTTCAAGGGCGGTTATTGGTTTACCTTTGCCCTATTCTATTTCTTTGTCATCTACATGCTGATGGCATGGCCGTTCCGTCGTCGGCAGAGCACAAAGTCCGATGTCGTGATGCTGCTGTTGACATTGGCCATTTCCATGTCAGCCTACTGGTACGACATCAACTACCACCGCCTCGTTCTTGCTGTTACTGACGCTCATAGTTCAATGGTCAATGGTCAATGGTCAATATTCAACGTTCAACGTTCAATGTTCAACGTTCTCGGCCTTCTAAGCTATGTCGTCTGGCGCTACTACCTGTTTTTCTTCTTAGGGACCTTGGCACGTAAGTATTTCCCGCAATTCCTGAAGATAGCAAGCAATAGCAAGTTGGTGGCATGTATGGCAATAATCTTTCTGGCCATCTCCCAAATACCCCAAAGCGATATTTTCCTTCGCGAGTATTTCAAGTTCTCCGTGGGCGGCATTCTCGGCATGACCATCATCTTCGCCCTTTTCCGCTATCTTTATACTTCATCCCTTTTCCCTCATCCTTCATCCTTCTTACGTCTTCCTTCTTCCATCCTAAAGTTCGTCGGCACCAGAACTTTAGACATCTACCTCCTTCATTATTTCTTCCTTCCCGAGTTCCTATTACCCCATGCAAACCGCCTATTGGCAACCATCCCTGCATGGCTGCTCCCGCTTCCAATCTTGTTTGCAGCCTTCATCGTTGTCACCCTCTGCCTCCTGACCAGCTACATCATTCGCCTGAGCCCCTTCCTCGCCCACTATCTCTTCGGCGCCAAGACGAAATAACCTTTTTATTTCTTCATCTCCTCCCGGTAGATCTCAGCAACAGCTGCAGAAACCCGCTCGGCATTGAAACGTTCGGCGACTAACTGGCCGAGATAGACGACCACTGTAATATGACGCGACTTCCTTCCCCTATTTAATTACATCAGTTCCTTATTTGAAAAACAAATGCCTACCTAATTTAGATAAAGCTTGATACCAACTCCATTCTAATTGTTGGAAATCAGTAGCATAAATATACTTATCATAGAACTTTACTATATTCAACTGATGAACGCCATCACGATAAATATCACCACCAGTCTTGAATATATTTCGTTTGAACAAGGATTCTAAATAAGTCTCTTTAGAGATTTCATCAATCTTTATTACCGAAACATTCTCACCATAGCGGGTGTGACTATCTTGAGTAATGCGATAATAGTTATCATCTAAATGAATAATTGACCCACCGCAACGACCATATTCATTCCCCTGACAAACTGGTGACATTGGATGCTTTTGAAACTTACCTTGTAACAAATCATCTGAATAATATAACTCTAAATCATATTTCCAGCGATAGGAAACCGAGGTGAACAAATAATATACTCCATCCTTTTTTAGTATATGGCTATCGCAATAGTTAAAGCAAATATCTTTCGTGCGGGGTTGCTCTACAAGTTTCCTAACAAATGTAAATTCAGTCAAGTCATCATTAGCCTGATAAAGGCATACAGCATCCGCTTCGTTAGACTCTGGAATCATATATACAATGCCATTATCTTCAAATACAAAAGGAAAAGAAAGATGATAAGACAAAGAAAGGACATCGACTGGTTCAGACCAATGAACAAGATCCGTTGTCTTTACCATTGCAATACGCCCCCACTCCCTAATACCAGCATACACTTTTTCATAAAAAAGATAAAGCGTATCACCTTTGACTAACAAGAATGGATCTGCTTGTGTCAGCAAGGGTTTCCATTTCCACCAAACACTATCAATATCGCGTTTCAGGATTAAATGCAAATCTTGAATGTGCTCAAAAGAGAACTGATCGCTTTCATAAACTGCGATTCCAAAATCACCTTCCTTTTTGTACACTTTCTCCAAGTATTTATGAATCATAGATGTATAAATTATGCTAAAAATCAGACATTATTTTATCTAGTAAACTAATTGTAGATTTAATATTATAACGTTCTTCAGCTAATAATCGTGCACGTTTTCCCATTCTTTCTACTTCTTCTTTATGAGTCTGAATAAACTTGATTGCATTAATCCAATCAATTAAACTATCGGCAACTAATCCTATCTGTTCTTTTTCAACATCTATTGGTAAATAGGGATTGGGAGAGGTTATAATTGGTTTCCCTAATGCCATCGCTTCAACAACAGAAGTAAGACCTATACAATATGTAATATGATTTTTAATTAACGGAATAACAACACATCGGCTCTCTGAAACACGTTTTGCCAATTTTTTTGCTGTTGAATTAGTATTATTAACATATTCAATCTTTATCAAATCTGATTCGTTTTGCTTTTCTTTTAGATATTCATAGTTATTATCATAACTTATCCTATTTGTATATAATTCAAGAGAAGCATCAGTATTTGAGAATGCATCCAAAAGCATATTAAAATCACGATATTCACGACCTGTTGAGATAAAGAAATTGCCATTAACTGGAGCATAATTTTTATCAATATATGACAGATCCTCTCCCCAATAGAAGAAATACGCTTTTTCTCGTAAAATCAATTTTGAAAAGACGCTATCGTTTAAATTTAATTTCGAATGAAATAAAACCACGTCTAACTGATTAAAAACCATTTTATGGATTATCCTAGATATCACACCATTCCCTCTATGTAATTCTTCATGAGAAATCACAACTACTTTTCGAGCTTTATAAAAACCCAATAACTTCAAAAAAGACAAAAGCACTAATGGAGAAATATATAAATATAACATAATGATTATATCTGATGAATTTAATATCATCAAATTATTTCTAAATAAACTCCATATACTCTTTTTACCATCAAATGACAAATACTCTATTTCATATTTCTTTTCTAACTCAGTTAAACCATAAAAAACCCGTTTCGATAGGCCCTCTTCATCTAACATTTGACGAAGTTGACTGTAACCATATCCTATACTCGTAATCTTTTTCATAAAAAAATACAATTGAAATCATTGCAAAGATACAAATAAAAATTAAGTTCTGAAGTTTTTTTTGCATTTTTCTTTTAAATTTAGTAACAAATTATTAATTTTGCACCAAAGAAATTAATGATGCATAGAATTAACTGGATAAAATTGGCAAAAATTTTGGTTACAATAGTAATAATTGCTTTTGTATTCATTATATTGCTTAGAACACCCATTATTTATGGACATTGGAATAAGCAAACGTTTTTTGTGGGTATAATTGATGCATGGTATGGCAAATCCAAAGATTCCCATGCACATGCCATGTGGATTGATGATGATGGTGGTGAAGGTATTATTGCAGTAAATCGTATAAGCGACAGCCTTGAAATTAAGCCTATCTATGCCATTATTCCCGAGAAAACGCCTCAACATCTTATTGACTCCCTGCATGTATGGCAAAGAAATGGTGCAGGAATTGTCTTGCACGGGTTAAGACACGAAAACTGGAAAGATTGGAATGAACAACAAATTACAGATGACATTGACCAAAGTTACACCAAACTTCAAAAATTAGGATTTGACACTGCAAAAATCCTCAAAATCATCGTACCACCTCATGCCTGTAATACAAGAGCTATCAGAAAGGTTATCAAAGACAAAGGATTCCAAATGGTAACAGGAGCTTCGCTTGTAAACCCTGATAGACTTGTTTTCCAATTGGGTAGAATAGGAATAACACCAGATACTGACACGACCGAAATAAAAAAACTTCTACAAAAGGCCTATCAGAATAATTGTTTCGTCATTCTGGGTACTCACTCTTCTATGAAAGGGACTTTCTCTGAGGAAAAAACAAAGAAAGTATTAGAGATGGCGAAAGAAATAGGCTTTGATTTCAATTTTTATGAATGATTATTTTGCTAAATAGAAGAAATTTGTTATCTTTGCAAAATATTGGGTAATATAAATATTATTAAGGTATAAGAATTATGGAAAGAAATGATATTATGTCTCGCGTTCAAGAAGTATTCCGCGACGAATTAGAGTTAGACGATTTAGTATTGACTGACGAGACCACTGCTGATGACGTGGAAGAATGGGATTCCCTGTCACATGTACAATTAGTAGTAGCACTGGAGAAGGCTTTCAACATCAAGTTCACCTCTCGAGAAATCCTGTCTTGGGACAACGTAGGAGATTTGGTTGACTGTATCGGAAAGAAACTCTAATTGAAGGATGGTTGTCAACTCGCTGGCTTTTCTGTGGTTTTTCCTCGCGGTGATGGTAGTCTACTATCTCTGCCAACCGAAGAAACAAGTACAGAACATTTTCCTTTTGGCATGCTCCTATTGGTTCTATGCCCAGATAGACATCAAGATGACTGGTTTACTGGCCATTTTGACCTTGTCATTCTGGCTGATGGGACGTTGGATAGGACAAGCCATTGAACAGGAAAAAGAGAAGCGAGCCTCACGTCTTACAACACTTAGTGTAGTAGTGGGTATTGGTGCCTTGTTTTATTTCAAATACCTGAACTTCTTTATTGGGTCGGTTGTTAATACAGCCAATCTCATCGGATTACATCTATCGTGGACTGCGGCACACATCATCGTACCCGTAGGGCTCAGCTTCTTCACGTTTAAGTTGATGAGCTACACACTCGACATCTACCATGGAAAAATAGAACATGAGCATAACATCTTTGATTTTGCCAACTTTATTGCCTTCTTTCCAACCATCCTTTCCGGACCTATTGACAGGCCCAAACCATTCCTGAAACAGCTAAAGCAGAGCCGATTGTTCAGTCCAGATAACTTGACAACAGGCTTTCGCAGAGTGCTGTGGGGCATGTTCATGAAGATGTGCATTGCAGACCGATTAGACCTGTATATCAGTGCCATATGGAACAACTTCGAGCACCATTCAGCCCTCTCGATTATCTTTGCCTCCCTACTCTATCCCTTCCAGATGTATGCCGACTTCAGCGGCTATAGTGAAATGGCCATCGGTGTCTCGCTCATGTTAGGATTCAAGGTGGCAGAGAATTTCAAACGGCCATTTTTTACCATCAACATATCGCAGTACTGGAGCCGATGGCACATGTCGCTGACCAGTTGGCTAACGGACTATGTCTTCATGCCACTAAACATCAAGTTACGTGACTGGGGCACCAACGGCACTATTGCCGCCATCATGCTCAACATGACATTTATCGGCATGTGGCACGGTGCTGATTGGACATTCTTTTTATTCGGTATCTATCATGGACTATGGTACATTCCGCTGATGGTCAGCGGACAGTTCTTCAAGAAGACCAAGATTCTAGTCAATAGTCTCGGATGGCCAACCTATCCCTTTGTATTAAAGATGGTTGGCAACTATCTGGTGGTGACCTTTGGACTCATGCTTTTCCATTCGAATAACATTGGAGAATTTTGGCATGTATTGTGCCGGATTCCTGAAGCATGGAACGGCGGGCTGTTCTTCGACGTGCCAACCATGGTTAATGCTGCTTTCTGCTCTGCAGCTCTCATCTATGTCGATATACAGGAGGAATGGTTTGCCAAAAAGCAACTTTATCTTCCCCATTTTGCCGAGAGATGGCGCTGGGAACTGACTATTGCCTTAGAAATCGTCGCCATCCTGCTCTTTGGCATCTTCGACAGTAATCAATTCATCTATTTCCAATTCTGAAACCATGAAGAGACTACTAATACATATTATCATCGTTATTTGCCTGTTCTTCGTATTTGACAGGACTTTGGGACTGGGGCTGAAGTTCCTGTACAGCCAGTCGAATGCCACTGACGAATATAAAATCAGCTACTCTAACGAGACGACACGAGATTCGATTCTTTTTTGGGGCAGTTCCCGTTGTTTACATCATTACGTTCCTAGTATCTTTGAAAAAGAATTAGGTTTCAGCTGCTATAATGTAGCTGATTGGGGTATCAAAAACATATATTACCACTATGGATTGTTAGGGAATATTCTGAGCCGATACACCCCAAAAACCATTATTTTTGAGATTCATCCTTGCGACTGGCTCAATACACCTTTCTCAGGAACAGAACGCGCCAACTCATTAGCTCCTTATTGCGGCATGAGTGACGCCTGCGATGAAATGTTGAAGCTCTCTGGAAAATATTGGCCTTATCAATTATCAATGGTTTACCGCTTTTCTGGTAGTTTGCCCAACTTGCTGATGGGTAAGTTTGGTTCTATGGACAGAAGCTTAAAAGGATGGAAACCGATGGAAGGCATTTTGGATACTGTTGGAATTAAAGCAGAAGAATATCCCTTCCCTATTGATCGTGAACGAGTCGCACTTTTGGAACGATTCATTACAGATTGCCAACAACATCATATCCGACTTATCATGATAGAGTCGCCTATGTATGTATGCTCAGAGCAGGATGTCTTCAAATTCCCGCGTGAATTGGCTGCCAAATATGATATTCCATTTATCGACCACTACCGCGACACGGATTTCGTGGGTCATGCAGAATTATTCTACGACTTTGGGCATCTCAACAGGAAAGGAGCAGAACAATATTCTGACAAGATAGCACAGGAACTGAAAACTATCATCGGTTCACCAACTCAATAAAGCCCACGTCACTTTTCCAAAAATAGCATATCAACCTATTGTTGAAAGCAGGAGCAGGCACAGGCTTAAACAAAGGTGTAAAGTCGTTGTCAAGCATCTCTTCATAAGCCGCATGTACGTCATCTACTACATAGCAAACATGATAGGGTGACACACCACGCTTCAGCATCTTCTGCATGGTTTTGTTATCTTCGTAGGGTTCTACCAACTCTATCGTGGTCTCATTCTGTTTCCTTAGAAAACAGATACGAGTACGTTGGGTATCGTCATTAATAATATCGCCTGCCTTATGGCCAAACAAAGAAAACGATGCTGACGTCTGAACGATATTGTCTGTAATATAACCAATATGATCTAATGTATAATTCATATGTTTTTCCTTTCAATATAACATTCCCGAGGTTCGTAAGTATCAACATCTAAAAAGTATTGTGCTGTTGGAGTACCCTCTACGTTGGCAAAGCCAAGGCCTGGATAGTGCTGTTCAACCATCTTGTTCTTAGGGGTAGGTAGATACTCGCCAATAATACGTTTATATCCTTTTTCTTTTGCACACTCCACCATTGTGTTCAGCGTAAAGTTTTCCATACCACGCTTCAACACTCGACAACTCATGAACCACGTATCGACAAACAGTGTCTCAGCATCCTGGCGCTTCATGATAACAACGGCAATAAGGCCATTATCACCAAACTTGTCTTCCAACGTAAAACTAAGGTCAATCGTATCCTTGTCGGATGCCATTGTCTCAATATCCGCCTCCGTATAGCGTACCGTACGAAGGTTAAACTGGTTGCTGCGTTGGGACAATTGAGCCACCCGTGGCGTGTTGAATTTGGTAAATCCACTCACAACAGATATCATATTCAGTGACTTTAAAAAATCTGCCTCGTTAGCAAAGGTCTTCTGAAGTGAAACACGCTGTGCTTCGACCTGATATTGTTTTGTACGATCTTTGTCAAGTCCACTATACGAAACTGTTTCAAAGAGGTTTTCCCCATAAAGGAATTCCAAATACTCGCCTGGGTCTTCAGGCAACTCTGGCACAGTGATACCCTGTATATTCTCACGAACCATATTTCGTTCGAAAGGATTATCATCCAGGAACACCATGGAGTCAAAACCAATGTTGAGAATCTGCTGAATCGCACGAATATTATCTACCTTGGTTTCCCAATTAGCCATAAACACGGCAATATCATCCAGTTTCAAAACCATATCGGGATGTTTCTCAAAGGGATCTTTGGCTGTCTCCTCGTTATTTTTGGAAGCCACACAGATGATGATACCACGTTGCTTCAATTTCTTTACCCACATCTGGAATTCCGTAAAGGCCTTGCCAATGCCTAAACCATGACCGAGTTGAATACCTTCCAAACCGTCATCGCCAATCACACCGCCCCATACAGTATTGTCCAAGTCAAGTATCAAGCACTTCTTAAACTGACCACGCAAAGCACTGATAATGTCTATCGTGCGTGAAGCCACATAAGGCAAGGCGTCCACAGATAACACCATCTCCGTACTGACATAGACATTGGAGGCAAACATACTGTCGCGCCCTATCTTATTCTGCACGGCTGCAATATCACAGATAAAGAGATTTGAATGCAGCTGAGCCAACTGCATCAACCCATAGTTCAGTTTACGAATCTGCCAAGTGAAAGAAGATTCTACCTGATTCGCATAACTCCCAAAGACTGTGTCCTCTATCTCCGGATAGTTCATGCAGATAATCTTCTTGCCAGCTAATTTTGGCATCTGGCAAACCGATGAAATAAAATCAAGACGGCTGTCGGCAAGTTTCAGCTGTTCAGGCTCAGTCAACATACTATGATGTTCTCCCAATTTGTGAGTGGATTGGAACAACACTATATACTCTGCATCAAAGGCATATAATTCACTCGACGGGTCAAGGAACTGTCGCTCCACTTGGTTATACTCTGCCTCAAACAGATTGATATCGAATCCTCTAGCAATAGCTTCACCACGTAGTGCCGTCGCCAGGAATTGAGTCGCCGTATCACCCACCAACGCCATACGAGGTGCATTTGTTTGAAGCACTGTCTCTTTACAATATTTCCTTAATTGCTTAAATGAATGCATAACGATTAGAGTTTTAGTTATGCAAAAGTACAAAAAAAATATGATACAACAAGAATATTCTAACTTTTTTTGTACCTTTGCAACCATGAAAGCAAAAAGTATCTTATTTTTCTTGATTATTCTTGCTCTATTTTCTTGTCACCAAGAATATGAACACAAGACCATCATTTGCATTCCTGTTTATGGACAAAGTTTGGCTTTAGGAGAAGAAGCTATCCGAATTACGAATTTTGATTCATTAGCGGAATATGCTGATGGGCGTATCGTTACGGAGAATTTAGACCACAATTTTGGATATTTTGACAATAATGACTTTAAAGAATTTGCAAAGAAAATTACGCATTATCAAAAACGTTCTTTTGAACTAACAATATACAGTATGGCAGAAATCTTGGCTGATAGTTTAGGAACAGATACACTAATATGCATTTTCCCAGGAGGGCAAGGAGCAACTGCTATCAAAGATCTTAGTAAAGGGACAATACCTTATCAAAAGTTTCTCGAAAATATAGAGAATGCATATAATACTGCTAGAGAACGGGAATGGGATTTCTTCGTTCCCGCCATCTGCTGGATGCAAGGTGAGAGTGATATAGAAGACTATCCAGGAACAGACTATAAAATACTCCTGAAAAAATTTCAAACTGATATTAACAACGATATCAAAAGCATTACCCATCAAACAAATGACGCAAAAATCATCTGTTATCAAACAAATAATGTTTCTGGCGGAAACAAATTTAATCAAAACAACTACAATTGTATAGAAGCCCAAGTTCCACAAAGCCAATTAGAATTAGTCAGAGACGATTCCTCTTTCTGGGCAAGCGGTCCAACATATCCCTATGATTTTGTACGGGAACGTATACATATTGATGGAACAAGCCATCAACTTCATGGTCAACTGGTTGCTTTAACCGCTCTTGACATTATACGAGGGAAAAATCTACAGCGCGGATTATTACCGGAAGAAATCAGTTATAAAGATAAAGAAATCATCATCAAATATCACGTACCCAGTCCTCCATTAATATTGGACACACTACATGTAACTCCACCAACTCATTATGGATTTTCAGTCATTACACCTGACAACAAAGATATTGCCAAATCTGTTAGTATTCAAAACGATTGTGTATATATTCAATGCTCAGAGCAACCTAATGGTTGTCGAGTTCGATATGCCATTAACGGAGAGCAACACAAAAGTGGACGAAAGCATGGACCGCGCGGAAATCTTCGCGATTCACAAGGAGAGCATCAAAAAGCTTATATAAATGGGAAAAACTATCCCTTACATAACTGGTGTTGGCAATTTGACATATCCTTAGAATAATATGCAAAGAATTAACTGGATAGACTGGGCTAAATTTCTCGCTGTAGTGTTGGTTATACCAATACATATTCCTCAGAAACTGGGTGCACAACCAATAACATATTTTGAGGTATTTATATTAGCAACTCTTATGTTTAATTCTGGCTATCTAAAAAAAACTCATCGAGGATGGAAAGAAAATCTTAAGAAATATTGGAAAAGCCTAATTATACCCTATCTAATATATAATATCATTTACATTCCCTATTGGATTGTAAAATTCAAGTGTGAATATGGGTATCTTCCTTCCCTAATAGATATATCACACCCCCTCATGGGCATCTTTACACTACAAGCAACTTCATCATTCTCTTGTGGACTGAACCTTGTTACATGGTTTATAGCATCCTTACTTATCATGCATCTGATATTAGATTTCTGCATGCAATATAAGTATGGACATTTGCTAATGGGAATTGTCTGCTTGTTGGGCATTGCATTATATACTCTCAGTAAATATAACAATTTCACAACTGCATTAGTAGCAGTTGGAACGTTTAAGGCCATTCCATTTTATTACATGGGGTATTTATGCCGGCAATACAAAGTGTTTGAGAAATGCAATCTAAAAAAAGACGCATCTTGGTTTATCATTACATTTGTTTTGAGTATTATAACCTTCTATTATCATGCCAACGAGTCCAATTTCATATGGCATATGATATCCTACTGGCCTGCAGTACTATTTGGAGTGCTAGCTTTTACTTATTTCTGCAAACTTCTGAATAGTGTATATTCACAGGTGGTCATTAACTACTCAAATGGTACCATGGCATTTATTGGACTACACTGGATGATAGTAGGGACTATTAGATACGGTATTCTGAAGCCCGTATTCCATGTTCCTGCTGATTATGTTTACTCACCTGCAGAAGCATATCTATTAGCATTGGTGGTAACGTTGGTTCTTTATCCTATCATCCTTTTCTTTTTGAAGAAGGCGCCTTGGATGTTAGGGAAACGAACAAATCCTGCCACTGGGGCATGATTTTATCAGCATGATAACGTTGAGAAGCCTTGATACCTACAGCACCCATGGTCTGACGAAGGCCTGGACTCTCGATTAATTGGCAAACATAATCAGCATAACGATTGATATCCCTTTCTGGAACCAAGAAACCATCTAATTCATGAGTAATGATATCAGCTGGACCGTATGGACAATCGAAAGCCACCACAGGTAATCCACAACTCATGGCTTCGGGAAGCACCAAGCCAAAGGGCTCATAGACAGACGTCATCAACAACATCGAACTATTCATATATTCCTCCATAATGTTAGGCGTAGGAGGATGAACAAACAAATTGATATCTGGAATGGATTCCATTTCTCCATTTCCAAAAACATCCAATTGCCAATCAGAATGTCGATTGTTGACAATGCGCCAAATCTCAATTAGGTCCGGAAGACCCTTCTGCTCCACTAAACGCCCCACGAAAACAGCTCGTTTGTTGACACAATCGCTGAATCGACCTGTATCATTTAAATGAACAATATTAGGAATTACATGAACATGACGACTGACATGCTTCCAGTTCTTAGCATCACCTTGAGTTAACGTAACAACCGCATCAGCCTTGCCAATCCAATAATTATTGTATAAGGCACGTGTGCAATGCAACCAAGAATCTGGATGGGTAAAATTAACATGGCACTCTATAACCAAAGGACTCTTTCCCTTAATTTGTAATAAGCCGTGTACATCCTGTGAAGTAGTACAAACAATCATATCGGGACTTATTTCCTTGAGTTTCTCTTCTAATCGCTGATGATATAACCGACTTAACCTACGCGCTTCCTTCATTCGTTGCCATCCACGATATCGGTACTGCGTATGAAAACGAATTTGCAAATCCTGCAAATGGATTCGCTCATCAAGTTGATAAGGAACAGGATGTTGACCTTGATCAGATGTAATCATATAAACATCATAGCCATAGTGGTTGACAAGGTAGTTCATCTTATCAACCAACACTCTTTCAATCCCCCCCGTAACGGCTAATGATGAATATAGATAGACAATTTTCATGGACGATGCATCATGTTTTCCTCTGTATCCTCATAATGGTCAGTCTTGTAGAAGATGCGGGAAATTCCTTTCATTTGTATCTTCATACGACTCCAAAAACTATGTAGAAGAGACTTCTCGTTGACTGTACCATAACCTGTCACAGGTCGCGCCTTCCGATTATACAAAAAGGCTATTTTTCCATATTTCTTTAGAGACAATGCCAAAGAACCATCTTCTCCGCGACGGATATCTGTACGAATCTCCACCTTACGAGCATAATCTGCACGAAATGCCAAAGTCATACCACGTACACATAATTCCGGGCGTTTGAAATGTTGAACCCATAAGAAAATATCACGAATCAGTTCATAAAGAAACAAGCCAACTTTTGAATGGTTCTCATCGGGATAAAAGCTCCAAAAGGTACCCACACAAACAACATCTGGCTTTAAAAGCTTCTGCATCATCAAGTCAACATAGCATGAGGGATAGAAAGTATCAGCATCAACATAAAAGTGGTATTTGCCTTTAGAATTCTGTAATCCACACTGACGGGCAAAACCTGGACTCTGCTGCGTTTCATTATAATAGGGCAGATCCAAACGTTGATAGACTTCTTCGGTACGATCCTTGGAATTATTGTTTACACCCAAAATCTCTATAGGGTATTTTGTCTGTAGGTCACTCAATGACCAAAGGCAGGCTGCCAGACGCTTTTCCTCGTTGTAGGCAATAACCACAACGGACACCAAAGGATCCTGACTTTGCTTCTGAGCAAGCCTCGTCTTAATCTCATCCCATACGGAATCAGGAATCTCCTCAGGTGACTTCCCGTATATCGACAAATATTTATCGTACCAGTTTGCCATAAATTAAACTATTGCCTCACAAATTGTTCTATCACCAACTAAAACGTCATGGATTCCTGACCGTTTATTCTTATTGAAACAAAAACTAACGAGATAGCCTTCTTTGAGATGAAAGAAATCAAGATAATCTGCTAATTGTCTCTCACCACGCTGGTTGTAACTATCACCACGCCATATCTTTAATTCAATAACATATTGTCGTCCAAGATAGTCTACTACAACATCCGTTCGAGTGAGATCGCGTGTTTGGGCTTCGCAATAATAATTGCCTACACCATTAATAATAGGACGCAGATAGGTCAAGAAAATCTTACGACCGTTCTCCTCCACAAATTTATCATCTTTACCTGGACGGTATATTTCATTGAAATGAACCACGAAACGCTCTAATATATGACGCATATCGAGACTACCATCGTGGATAAATTGGTTTTTGTCTGCCTCGCCATTCTGAAATATTGCGGTAGACTTCTCGGAAGAAGAAAAATAATTGTATAGCCAAGTCTCAAAAATCCTACACTTGACAGCTGTTGCCCCATTGTTGTCATATACAATGTTAAACATTGATGCCAAATTAATTTCTTTATCATAATAATTATATGGTACGCGCAGGCCTTGATAAAGAATCGCATGAAGGATTTGAGACATCTTGGGGAACTGGTTAAGTTTCTTCGCCATATCGTCAAATAAAGTATTTCCCTCCTTCAACAGACTGTTTACAGCATTCAACACACCATTTCTATTCCATGGCAGTTTGTTTTCATCCATTATTAAGCATATACGACTGACAAGGAAAGGATAGCCTGATGTGTAATCATAAATCACCTGAGCTATATCCTTTACATCAAAATCAAGTTGATGATCCTCCTTATATTCTGAAAGCATAACAGCAATGCCATCGGCATGAAGGCTCATATCCGTGTCGAAAGGAGCAGCAATATTCCAGGGAGAATTGTACTGATGTTGGTCTTCCGGACGCATCTTTAACTTCAGGTTCTTAATATCATAAACACCTGCAAGAATGACAGAATAGAAAGTCGGTATCTCATCGCGTCTAAGATACATTTCTCTCAACACCCCCAGAAACTTAACAAATGAAGGATAATTACCAGCCTGATCTACTTCATCTATGAGAAGGACTAATCGTTCTTTTGAACATATTGCTGCAATCGTCGCAACAAAGTCTTGAACATCAGTATATTTCTTATTTCTATTTTGTAAATCAAGCAACAACTGAGCCGATTCATTTGAGAAATTGGCTATTGTATTTAATTGCATAGAGAAAACCATCTTTTCTAAAGACGCATAAATAAGAGTTTCCAAACTCTCATAAGCGCTGTCAGGTAATCCCTCGAAACTAATGGAGAATACGACATAACCTTTCACTTCCAACTTTTGTTTGAGGAAAGCCAATGTTGTTGTTTTCCCATACTGCCGACCTCGGTTTATGCAGAAATACAAATTGTCTTCTACCATTCTTGCTGCCTCATTGACCTGCCGGTCGATGGGCACCATATAATGTTGGTCAGCAATCATCTTGCCTGTAGTATTAAATCTCTTCATCGTACTTCTTTTCTGCAAAGATAGAGATTATTTTTGATACTTACAAAAAAAAACTCAACCATTTTCAAGTTTTTTGTGAAAATGGCTGATTTTGAGAAGGAGATAGGCTTACTCAACAGGTCAAATAAGCCCCCGATGCTTACCCAATATCGTAATAATCAAAATAGAAATGGAGGGCGGCAGGACACCCAACATATATAAGAACAAGTTTTCGAACTTCCTGCTCTTCAACGAAATCGTTTCCCTAAAAGAAAGCGGTGACTTCATGACGTCCCGTAACTCCCGTTTTGAAAAGGCTGGTTGAATTTTATTCTTATTCTTCAGGATGTTGCAAACAATATAAAAATCTGTCATCATGACTTTGGACATTCTGCCACCAAAATATGATTCCTGTTTAATTCTATCGCTTTTATCCTTTACATATTCTATTGCTTCAATATTTTTTTGAATTTTATCTTTCTTGAAACTTCCGATATTAGCTTGATTTGATAAAGAACCTAAATAACGATTATAGAAATAAGTGATTTCTTTCAACAACACAACTCGAGAAACATATGTTGAAATATCCATCATTAGTGAAAAATCTTCCCAATAATTTATGGAAAGGAACTGAAGGCCAGTACTTCGGAACCATTCCAAATCTATTAGTATATTCCAAACCTGCGCCTGTATCCCACCATATTTCCGATATACATATTTAGCGAAATCATTTGTTGAAAAGAAAGAGTTATTCTCATAAATTTCAGAAGAGATCTCTTTAACACCATTTATATTATTAATTTCTTTGTAAGAACCAAAAACTAATTCTGCTTGATAACGGACTGCATTATCATGTAATAGCTGGATGGCATTTTCGGTAATAGTATCATCAGCATCCAAGAAAAAAAGGTATTTTGTTTTTGCCTTTGCAATCAATTCATTTCGTGTCTCACCTATCCCAAGATTCTTATCATGACGAATCAATCTAATATCTTTACCTCTCGAATGTTCCACCTGCATTTGAGCAACAATATCTATAGAACGATCATCGCTTGCATCGTCAATCACCAAGAAATCAATATGAGAATATGATTGAGCCAATGCTGAGTTCAAGCAATCTTTTATATATTTTTCTGCCCTATATAGGGGTATCGCTATTGTTACATCATTTCCCATATTATGACTCCTTTCTTTTCATTACTAATTCAAACAAATCAACCCATCGTTGCATGACTTTCTCTCGAGAGAAACGAAGAACAGTTTCCCTTCCCTTGCGACCCATTGATTTACGTAGCTCTTTATCTTCAATGAGTTTACAAATTCCATCAGCCAAGGCTTGAGTATTGAGATACTCTATTAAAAAGCCATCCTCCCCATTCTTAATAATATTCCGAGGTCCATAAGGACAGTCGAACGACACACATGGTAATCCGCAAGCCATCGCTTCGATAAGCACCATCGAGAAACCCTCAAAAACAGAGCTGACAACACAAATAGAACTCTTCAAATATTCCTCCATAATATTGTCAGTTGGTGGATTCATAATAATGGAATTTTGTAATCCATAAAATTGAATCTTCGCTCTAACTTGCTCCTCATCTTCACCCATGGCAAAAGTATGAATTGTCCAATCAGGGTGTTTTTGATGAACAATACACCACGCTTCTATCATATAATCATAGCCCTTGGCTTCCGTATATCGCCCTACAATGATTGCTCGTTTATTATCACACGTACTAACTTCATTGGGATAAAATGGCAAAGCATTAGGAATAGCATATTTAGCGACAGCAGTCGGCCAATGCGATATTTGTTGTTCCGTCAATACCACTAAAGCATCCAAATTACTTACTTGACAATCCATCCTCCAACGGAAATACTTCGTCATATAACGAAACAAAAGCCCCTTTTGTTCTAACAAATGAAAATTTCGGATAAACTGCTTTGCGGTATGAGCCTCACCAATCTTTTTACTTCCATCTCTTATCTTTGTTAAAAAACTGATTTCACGACCAAGCAGAGTCACCACAATATCTGGCTTTTCAAACATCAACAAATTTGTCAACTTCCTCCTATATTCTCTCATCAATTTATAATAGATGATTGTCCTAACAATAAAGGGATGCCCATACTCTTTGCTAAAATCAACATTCAAATCTATTAGTTTAACACTATCTGCCAAAGGGAAAATTGGGCTACGTCCTAATTGAGTGTCAGTAACCACAGAAACATCATACCCACGTTCAGCTAACCAGTTGGCTTTTTCAGTTATGACTCTATCTGCCCCCCCCTTGGTAACAAGGGCTGTATATATATAAAATATCTTCATATTCAGTATTTTGAATGCAAATATACCACATTTTCTTCTTTTTCGAAAACTTTTAGGGTATTTATTTGCATCTTTCAATCATTTTATCTATTTTTGCAGATAAAATATACGATTATGAAAAAAATAGCATATGTTGTAGGTGGGTTATATAGTCTGACTGGTATGAATTCTACGCTAACTAGGAAAATTAATTGGCTTGCAGATAATACCGACTACGATTTGTATATGATTCTCACTGAAAAAGCTGATCTTCCATGGGTCTTTGATATTAATCCGAAAGTAAAATGGGTAAATTTCAACATTAACTTTGACGATTTAGATGCGATGCCACTTCCGAAGAAACTATACCATTTTATCATTAAACAAAAAAAATACAAAAAGGCATTTGAGAATTATTTATTGAAAATACATCCGGACATAACTGTTTCCATTGTTCGCAGAGAAATCAATTTCATCAACGACATCAAAGATGGAAGCAAAAAAGTGGGTGAAATCCACTTTACTCGCTCCTCTTACCGGAATATTGCCATTCCATATTTACCAAAAAAAATTAATTGTTTTATTTCTAAGCTATGGATGGATAGTTTAGTCAGAAAATTAAAAAGGTTAGACAAATTTATCACGCTTACTAAAGAAGACTATACATTATGGCCAGAACTTAATAATAAAGTAGTTATTCCAAACTTCGTTCCAGAATATAAGGGAGATTATGCAAAATTGAACACAAAAAATGCAATTGCCGTTGGACGCTATTCCTGGGAAAAAGGATTTGATCTCTTAATCGATATTTGGTCTATTGTAAACAAAAAACATCCAGATTGGACTTTAAACATTTATGGGGTTGGGAATTATTCTTCTCTTCAAGAAGAAGCGAATCAGAAAGGTTTAGAAAAAGTATTTATATGTCATCCTGCAACTAAAGAAATCTATAGTAAGTATAAAGAAAGTTCTATCTTCTTAATGACGTCTCGCTACGAAGCACATCCTTTGGTCTTACTTGAAGCTATGTCTGTGGGACTTCCTCCTGTAGCATTTGCATGTCCATGTGGACCCAGAGATATTATAAATAAAGGAGAAAATGGAATATTGGTAGAAATGGGAGATCTTACAAGTTATGCAGAAGGAGTATGCGAACTCATAGAGAATGATTCAAAAAGATTTTATATCGCTAATAATGCAATCAAAAAGACCAAAGAATATCCTAAAGACACTATCATGAAAAAATGGGTTAACTTGTTTGAAAGCCTCTAATTATTTCAAAAACTCTTCAAAAAGACTCTGCCAACGAACTGCAATCTGATCCATATGATAAGTTGCGGCCTTTTGCTGAGCTGCTATAGACATTGCCTGTCGCTTTTGTTCATCATTAATTAATAATAATAATTGATGAGCCAAAGCATCTATATCCTCTTTTTCAGCCAAAATGCCATCAATTCCATCCGAAATAATATCACGAGGGCCACAGGGACACGCATAAGAAACCACCGGCAGGCCACAGGCCATAGCCTCAACCAACACCATACCAAAGCCTTCATAACGAGAACTGAAGACAAAAATAGAACTATTAACATATTCTTGTTGAATATTACTGGTTGGATCATACAAATGACATCTTGACATATCCAATCCCAAATCATATGCCAATTGCAGATAAGGCTCTTTATTTCCCTGACCATAGATGGCTAATTGCCAATCGTGACATTCCATTTCAATCATTTTCCATACTCTTAACAATAAGTCAAATCCTTTTTGATAGTGATAGCGCCCAACAGCAATAATACGTTTCGAAGTTAGTGGACTGATTCTATCTGGGACAAATGATAATGGATCTGGGATTACTTCGACATTTTTCAGTTCTGGCCACGCAACTCTATCTTCATGAGTTAGAACGACAAACTTATCTAATTTTATCAAATGAGAAATGAGACTCTTCATCCAGTATTTCTCAAAGATGTGTTTAACAAAATTGGTGTCATTCTTTTCAAAATTTCTATAATTAACTCTATTCACATGCAGTTCGCCTATTTTTATACTTCCATCCTTTATACTTGTAATGAAATTAATGTCACGGCGAAGAAGACTGATTGTTATATCTGGACGAATATGCATCAACTCATTGGTTAACAATTTCTTGAAACGTCGCTGCTTAGGAAGATAGACCAAAATTTTCTTTAGGAAAGAGCATGTCCATAGCTCCTCGAAATTCAAGTCTAAATTAATTACTTTTACCTTTGGGGATAATTGATAAAAATAAGGTTTATCCTTCCCTTCTGTTAAAACAATGGTGATATCATAGCCAAATTGTTCTGCAAAATAGTTTGCCTTGAGAGTCAAGACTCGCTCTACCCCACCAGCCATATAGAGAGCAGGTGTAACATAGACTATTTTATATTGATTATTAGCCATACTATAAAAGGTAATTAATTAAACTGATTTTTAATGATATCAAGAACTTTTTGCATTTGTACTTTCCACCTTAAATCATACACAGAATTTCGAATAATGTCAGGACTAAACTTAGCTACACCCACAAAGTCAATAATATGCTGGATATTGATAGGAGATTCATCGGCTGGGGCTTTTAGTACATAAGGCTGATGGTCGAAGTCGGTGTCCTGTTCACTATAGATAAATGGTATGCCACGAGTAGCGTATTCACGGTTTTTTAACGTCTTGATATTAGTTATGCCACTGCGATGGCGAGCCAGACTACCAACGGCAAATTGACACTGGTTAAAAACATCATCCAACGCCTGCCCAAAAAGCTGGCCGTGGAAGATGACTTTATCACGAATCTGGTATTTCTCTATCAACTCATGAAAGCCTGGGGCATGCATGGAATTGTACATTTCACTAGGACCAACACCTCCGACGATGTGAAAGAAGACTTCTTTGAAGGCTGAAGGCTGAGGGCTGAGGGCTGATGTGCGATAGTATTCGCCAAGGCCGGCGATGAGACGATCGAATCCGTGCCAATAGTGGACTTCGGCGACTCCAATAAGATGGAGGGCTGATGGCTGAGAGTCTGAGGGCTGATAGTTATGAAGAGGTATACTATCAAAGTCGACGCCATTACTGATACGAACTGTACGCTGACCAAAAATTTCCTCGGCATCAGAGAAAGTGACAACTGCATCCATATTGCTATATAGACTATGACGGAATGTCTGATCTACCTTCAAATTCAGGCGAGTCATGCGCGAAAACCCAACGAACTCAGCATCGTAAGGATAGGTAGGAATCTCGGTAACGGCATGAATACCAGCCTCTTTGAGCTTCTTGAAAAAACGAATGAGCCAAGGATTGGCATTTTGGAAACAACGGGCATAAACGAATTCGATGCCTTCACGAACACAATAGTCGTAGATGCAACCATAGCCAATACGTTGGCGAAGGGCTGCGATAAAGCCTGTTCCATAGTCCTGAATGACATCATCATCAACAAAGCGACAGCGATGACCATCAGCTCTGATTGTATAATGGCATAGACGGACATCATGACCATTCTCACGAAGGCCTTTTACCTGGTAATGAATCTTCTTAGATATACCACTACACTCTTCAAAACCATGATAAACTAGAAACAGAATCTTCATCTTTTGCCTATTTTTGTGCAAAGATACGAAATATTTTCGATGATTCATTGATTATTAATAATTATTTCGTATTTTTGCAACATGAAGAATAAAAGGGCATGAAAGATAAAGAACAAATACGGCAGGGGCTGAAAGGGAGCCCGAGGGTGAAGCGGATGCTGGACTGGATGATTATGAACCAGCGGGATGCAAGGCCGCGGTGGTATGTGAGGATGCTGGCACCGTTGTATCAACATAGAGGACGCGGGTCGAAAATCTATTGGAGCGTACGAATGGATACCCCACCCTACAGGAACTTCCGACTGGGCAGAAAGAGCGTCATTGAGTCGTACTGCTGCATTAACAACGCCGTGGGCGACGTGACCATTGGAGACCATACACGCATCGGCATTCATTGTACAGTCATCGGACCTGTGAGCATCGGCAATAACGTAAACCTAGCTCAGGGCATCACGGTGACGGCGCTGAACCATAATTTCGAAGATACGACGCGACGAATAGACGAGCAGGGCATCAGCACAAAACCTGTCATCATTGGCGACGATGTGTGGATTGGGGCAAATGCTGTCATCCTGCCGGGAGTGACCATCGGAAGACATGTGGTAGTAGCGGCTGGAGCAGTGGTGACAAAGGATGTGCCAGACTACTGCGTAGTTGCTGGAGTACCAGCAAAAGTAGTTAAGGAGTTAGAGAAGTTAAGGAGTTAGAGAAGTTAGGCGAAGAGATCGAGGGAGAGATCCTGAACTGGGGGCTTCTCCTCTTCTTTTTCCTCCTGTTTGTCGGCAAATTGCAACATCAACTGACGGGCATCAGCGGAGCCTGAGGTATTCAGGCGATAGTAACCGCGGCGACCAGTGTTCTCGATGAGTGACTGCTGCGACTTGCTATTGCGAAGCAGGTACTGCTGAACGTAAGTGCGAATCTCCTCGTAGTCGGGCTGGAAGAAAAAGGTACAATTCATGTTATAGATGTGCTTCGCAATGGCCTGCACACCTATGCCACGTTCACCAGCCTCGGTGAGAATCTTCAGTATCTGCTGATCGTAAGTCAATAGAGTTGAGAGTTGAGAGTTGAAAGTTCTTTTCAGAGAAAAGTGTGGCGTTGCAATGAGAGTTGAGAGCTAAGATAAAAAAGGCTGGTATGCCATTGAAGCTTACCAGCCCTTTTATGCTTTTTCCAAATGATTAAGCAAGTGTGATCTTCTCCTCAGCAGCGGCGAGCTTACCCTCCTTGAAGAGCCAACCCAGACCGAGCAGAGTCTCCTCCTCGCTGATCTTTGCTGCCTTAGCAATCTCCTTAACGGTCAGTGCCTTAGAAGCAGCTGCCAGAGCCTGATAAACATCACCAGCCTTGAAACCAGCGTTCTCAGCGTTTACAACGAGAGCTGCCTTCTTAGGAGCTGCAGCCTTCTTCACAGTAGCCTTCTTGGCCTCAGCTGCCTTTGCGGGAGCAGCAGCCTTCTTTGTTGTAGTTTTCTTTTCTGCCATAGTTCTTTAAAAAATTAATACACTATTGAATGATATTTCTATCTCTTTCTCTATTTTGCGTGCAAAATTAAGAACATTTTAGATATCTTGTGTTCGTTAACAGACTCTTTTTGTGATATTTACACTTATTCTTGACTTATATCAACATTGTCTTCCTTCAGATGAACCTCTAACTGTAACTCTTCCAGCTGTTTAGGATCGAGTTCACCAGGGGCATCCAACATGACATCACGACCAGAATTATTCTTCGGGAAAGCGATGCAGTCGCGGATGCTGTCGAGACCAGCCATGATGCTGACGAAACGGTCCAAACCAAAGGCAAGACCAGCGTGAGGAGGTGCTCCATACTTGAAGGCATTGATGAGGAAACCAAACTGTGCCATCGCACGTTCTGGTGTGAAGCCCAGAATCTGGAACATCTTCTCCTGCAGTTTGCCGTCGTGGATACGCAGTGAACCACCACCGACCTCTATACCGTTGCAGACGAAATCGTAGGCCACGGCACGTACCTTCTCAGGAGCGGTCTCCAGCAAGGGGATATCATCAGGATTAGGCAAGGTGAACGGATGGTGTGTAGCCATCAGGCGCTGTTCCTCGTCGCTCCACTCGAACAGGGGGAAGTCGACAATCCACAAGCACTTGAAGGTATCCTTATCGCGCAGGCCCAGACGGTCGCCCATCTCCAGACGCAGCGTGCAGAGCTGAGTACGTGTCTTGTTAGCCTTGTCGCCAGAGAGAATCAGTACGAGGTCGCCATCCTTAGCACCCGTCTTCTCCTTCAGTTTCTGCCAAACCTCGGGCTGGTAGAACTTGTCGATACTCGACTTCACAGTGCCATCAGCATTGAATTTCACATAAACAAGACCCTTGGCACCTACCTGTGGACGCTTCACGAAGTCGGTCAATTGGTCGAGCTGCTTGCGGGTGTATTCAGCACAGCCTGGTACGACGATACCACCAATATATTCTGCCTCGTTGAAGACAGGGAACTCGCCCGTACCCTTCAGCACGTCCATCAGTTCCACGAACTCCATGCCGAAGCGCAGGTCGGGCTTATCAGAACCGAAGCGACGCATAGCCTCATGCCACGTCATACGCTCCAACTTAGGCAACTCAACACCACGCACCTCCTTGAACAAGTGACGGGCCAAATCCTCGAAGATGTTCAGCACATCCTCCTGGTCGGCAAACGACATCTCGCAGTCAATCTGCGTGAACTCAGGCTGACGGTCGGCACGCAGGTCCTCGTCGCGGAAACACTTGGCAATCTGGAAGTAACGGTCGAAACCACTGACCATCAGCAACTGCTTCAGCGTCTGCGGACTCTGGGGCAGTGCATAGAACTGACCTGGATTCATGCGTGAAGGAACCACGAAATCGCGTGCACCCTCAGGCGTCGAACCAATCAGGATAGGTGTCTCCACCTCGATGAAGTTCAGGTTGTCCAGGAAGTTACGAATCAGAATCGTCATGCGGTGGCGCAGTTCCAGGTTCTTGCGAACACAGCTGCGGCGCAGGTCCAGATAGCGATACTTCATACGGATATCATCACCACCATCAGTATTATCCTCAATGGTGAAGGGAGGCGTCACACTCTCGCTGAGCACATTCAGTTTCTCAGCCAGAATCTCGATGTCGCCCGTTTCCATCTTCGGGTTCTTTGCCTGGCGCTCGCTGACGGTACCAGTCACCTGCACACAATATTCACGACCCAGTTTGTTAGCCTGTTCACACAGGGTAGCATCCTTCGACTCGTCGAATACCAGCTGCGTAATGCCATAACGGTCGCGCAGGTCGACAAACGTCATACCACCCATCTTACGGGTTTTCTGAACCCATCCGGCCAGCGTCACCTGCTGACCAGCATCGGTGAGTCGTAGCTCACCACATGTCTTTGTCCTATACATTATTATATATATATTATAGTTTCTCTATTTCAAAAAATCAGCTCAAGGATTGTACATATCCTTACAGTAGAAGGCCATGATGTCGTCGAGCATCCGCTTAGCCTCAACGGCAGGACTGTCAGGGTCGAGCGCAATAGCCTGGATATAGCAGTTGATGGCTTCATGCCATTGGCTCTGCTTACGGTATTCGTTTCCCTTTTGATAATATTCCTCGGCTGTCATCATCTCAGTACTTTCAGACGGGGAAACCGTCTGACACGAACGACTATTTATAATATTCCTTTTTGCCAGCGGCGAGGGTATTCTTCATCAGCGAACAGATGGTCATGGGACCAACTCCACCAGGGACGGGCGTGATGAACGAACACTTGGGAGCTACCTCGTCAAACTTCACATCTCCATTCAGACGGAAACCGCTCTTGCGAGTAGCGTCAGGCACACGGGTGGTACCTACGTCAACAATGACAGCACCCTCCTTCACCATATCAGCGGTCACGAAGTCGGGCTGACCGATGGCAGCGATGATGATATCGGCCTCCTGACACTCCTTCTTCAGCGTCTTCGAACGCGAATGACAGACAGTCACCGTTGCATCGCCATACTGTTTCTGCATCATCAGTTGGGCCATGGGTTTACCCACGATGTTGCTTCGCCCCAGGATAACACACTTCTTACCACTGGTCTCGATATTGTAACGCTTCAGCAACGTGATGATTCCAAGAGGAGTTGCAGAAATAAAGCAAGGCAGACCTATCGCCATGCGCCCCACGTTGATGGGATGGAAGCCGTCGACATCCTTGCGGTAGTCGATAGCCTCGATAATCTTCTGTTCGTCGATATGCTTGGGCAAGGGTAACTGGACGATGAAGCCATCCACATCGCCATTGCGATTGAGACGATCGACACACGCCAGAAGCTCTTCTTCCGTCACGTCATCCTCATAACGAATGAGCGTCGACTTGAAGCCGCAGGCCTCACAGGCCAACACCTTATTCTTTACGTAGGTCTCGGAGCCACCATCGTGACCCACGAGCACTGCTGCCAAGTGGGGCTGTTTGCCACCTGCGGCCACAATGGCCTTTACCTCTTCTGCAATCTCAGCCTTGATGGCTGTTGCTGTTGCTTTTCCGTCAATTAACTGCATTAATTATCAATTTTCAATTATCAATTAAAATGGCTTACCGCCACGCATCTTCATTGCTGCGGCCATCTGGGCCATCTTCGAAGAACCGGCACCAGTGACCATACGCATCACCTTACGCGTCTGGTCGAATTGCTTCATCAGACGATTCACCTCCTCAATCTTCGTACCTGATCCCTTGGCGATACGCAGTTTGCGGCTCTGGTTGATGATATCGGGATTGGCACGCTCCTTGGGCGTCATCGACTGGATGATGGCCTCGATAGACTTGAAGGCATTATCATCGATATCGACATCCTTCAGGGCCTTGCCCATGCCAGGAATCATCGAAGCGAGATCCTTGATGTTACCCATCTTCTTAATCTGCTGGATCTGTCCCATGAAGTCGTCGAAGTCGAACTTGTTTTTGCGAATCTTCTTCTCCAGGCGCTTGGCCTCCTCCTCGTCGAACTGCTGCTGAGCACGCTCTACAAGAGAGACGACGTCACCCATACCCAGAATACGGTCGGCCATACGTTCCGGATGGAACACGTCGATGGCCTCCATCTTCTCGCCAGTACCCACAAACTTAATGGGTTTCGTGACAACGGTGCGGATACTCAAAGCTGCACCACCACGGGTGTCACCATCGAGCTTGGTAAGCACGACGCCATCAAAATCGAGACGGTCGTTGAACTCCTTGGCGGTATTCACGGCGTCCTGACCAGTCATGGAGTCAACCACGAAGAGTGTCTCGTCAGGATTGACGGCCTCCTTCAGGGTGGCTATCTCATTCATCATCTCCTCATCGACGGCCAGACGACCAGCGGTATCGATGATGACCACATTATAGTTCTTGGCCTTGGCCTCGCGGATAGCGTTGTTGGCAATCTCGACCACATTCTTGTTGTCAGGCTCAGAATAGACGGGAACACCCACGCTCTCACCAACTACGTGCAACTGTTGGATAGCGGCAGGACGATAGACGTCGCAAGCCACAAGAAGCGGATTCTTGTGCTGGCGCTGTTTCAGCATATTGGCCAGTTTACCACTGAACGTGGTTTTACCAGAACCCTGCAGACCAGACATCAGCACGATGGCTGGACGACCCTCGAGATTCAGTTCTACGGCCTTGCCACCCATCAACTCAGCCAGCTCGTCGTGGACAATCTTCACCATCAACTGACTGGGTTTGATGGCTGTAAGCACATTCATACCCATCGCCTTCTGCTTGACGGTATCCGTAAACTGCTTGGCCACCTTGTAGTTGACATCGGCATCCAACAGCGCTTTACGGACGTCTTTCAGCGTCTCGGCAACGTTTATCTCGGTGATTTTTCCTTCACCTTTCAGTATCTTAAACGATCTTTCTAACCTATCTGATAAATTCTCAAACATAATACCTTATTTATTTTAGGCTGCAAAGGTACGAATAAGTAAGCAAAAAACCAAATTTTAGAGCAGCGAATGTAGAGAAATGCTTGCATTTCCTCTACTGAGTCGCGATAAAATTCGACTTGGTGTCAAATTTATTTGAGTTTTTTCGAACGAGAGTACTTTTCGACGTAGTCAAAGTACGAATAAAAAACGAGACTTGCAAAAAAAAGTCTCGTTTTTACTCTTTTTACCCTCTTACCTTTTCACTTTTTTACCTTTCACAGCCCTCGAGCTTTCCAAATCTTGTCTTTCGCAGCATTGATTTCCTGGAATTTCTTTTCCGCTGCCTTGCGAATATCTTCGCCCAGGGCAGCAACCTTGTCTGGATGATGTTCCAAGGCCAGTTTACGATAGGCCTTACGCACCTCGTCATCCGTAGCATTGGGCGAGACACCCAACACCTTATACGCAGACTCTAAATCGTCCTTACCCAAGCCCAACATCGAGTCGACCTCATCGACAGACATCTGCATCCACTGGGCACACTCCTTCAAGGCTGTCACCTCAACAGGATCCACACGTCCGTCAGCCTGGGCTATCAATACCAGGAAGTTCAGCAACTGCAAACGATGGGAATAGTCCATGTTTCCAGCAATCTGCTGACAACACTGCATCACCGTATTACGGAACGACGAGGCCCCTACCCGCTTCTGTTCGTCAAATAGTTTGCGCAGAATTTCGTCACCCTGAGAACGAGCCACATCACCGAAGTTCTGGCGTAGCACGTTACGAACCAGTTCCATCTCGGAGTGCATCACCTTGCCATCGGCCTTGATGATGTAAGAGGCCAGCACCAACATGGAGAACAGAAAACTGTTACGCTGTCCCTGATTGGTGCGCTGCCGCGTAAAGGTCTGCGATTCAAAACCACTCTGTCCGTCGAAGGTTCCCTGTGTTCCTGGGGTATTCACTGCATCGAGCATCTTGTCGAACACACCGCCCAACACGATACCTGCCAAAGCCCCCAAAGGTCCAGCACTCATAAAACCAAGGAATCCTCCAATCCACCTACCTAAGCCCATAACGTCTTACTTCTTCCCTCTTACATCTTACTTCGTTTAATACTCGTGCCACCAGACAGACTGGTTCTGTTCCTCGCGCTCCAAATCGTCGATGAGGCATTCTGCCAACTTCAGCACTACTTCCTGAGGCACCAGGAAACGCTGGTCCGTACTGTGAGGATTGATGCAAGGCAGGAAATGTGGCATCTCGTGCTTATAGACTTCCTTCATGTGCTGACTATGAGCACCTTCTCCAGCACACGAATAAGTGATGTTAGCCAAACGGTCGCACAACTTGACGAACGGAGCATAGGGCGTCTCGCGAATGCCCTGATAATACTTCTCACCAGCACGCTCGGCACGTGAACGCCCCTTATCGTTGGTCAGGGCATAGACAATCTCCGTAGCCATCAACGCCTGCTCTTCTGTCAACATAGAGCCTGCCACCTTCTTCACATCGTTATAGGTCATTCGGGCGTCCTCCATGCTGTCGTGATAGTAGCCGCCAAAGAATAGCGGCAACACATCATCCTCTCTGACACACACCAAATGGCCATAGTCACGAATGCCCTGTACCACCATATCCAGATGATATCCATAGGGCAAATCGTCGCCATAGGTCTGGTTCACACTCTTGTGCAAATCGTATGCACTTTGGCGAATCTTTTCAATCTCGTCGGCATATTTTTCCATGTATGCCTCATAGTCTTTTCGTTCCATGTTTGCAAAGGTAGTAAAAATCGAGCGAAATACAAAGAAAAAATCAATTTTTCTTTTATTTCCGAGATGCATTCTACCTTTACCGAGGGTAAAAGATACGAAGAATATTTGAAATAGTGAACTTTTTTTCAGATATTCTTCGTATCTTTCGATAAAAACCGCGATTATTGCTTGATTTCGATGTCGCGCTTGACGTTGTTTCGGATTTTCGTGAGGTAACCCTTCATGCCTTCGGCATCCTTGTTGTCGATGATTTCCAGGAGCTCTTTCAGCTCCGTACGGATCTGCGCCACCTGGTCGTGGGTATAAGGGTTGAACAGGATTTCCTGCAACAGATAGTCGTCCTCGTTGAGCACACCTTTGGCAATGCGCATGTGACGCTTGAAAGTGGTACCTGGGGCATCCTGATGTTTCATAACAGCAGCGAAGACAAAGGTGCTCACAAATGGAATGGACAGCGAGTAAGCCACCGTCTTATCGTGCTCCTCGAAAGTGTACTCATAGATGTTCAACCCCAGCTTCTGATAGAGGTCCTTGAAGAAGATGCGACCCATATAGTCGCCCTCGCTGATGATGATGGCGTTCTCTTCGGAAAGCTGTTGTAGGTTGGCAAACGTAGGTCCGAACATGGGGTGTGTACTGACGTAACGCATCCCAGTCGACTCATAAAACTCCTTCATATCCGTCTTGACAGAAGCGATATCGCTGATGATACACTCCTTGGGCAGATAAGGAATGACTTCCTTGAAAACTGGAATGGTGTACTTCAGCGTCACAGCATTGATGAGCAGTTCGGGCTTAAAGTCCTGAATCTCCTCAAAGGTGGTAAAACGCTGACAATTATAGGTGAAACGCATGCGCTTAGCATCGCGCTCAAAGACGGCTACCTCATGTTCGAAACTCAGCAGGTCGATGAAGAAACTTCCCATCTTGCCTGCACCCATGACTAAGATCTTCATAAAACTGTTTTATGTATCACTTATTGACTATTTCAATCTGTTGACGAACACTCTCTTCGTGGATGCTCTCGAAGACTTTGGCGACAAACTCAGCAGCCATACCGGTGAGTGTACCCTGCACGCCACGCTTCTCCAGTATTTCGTTGTAGCGCGAAGCCTGCAGAACGGTCATATTGTGCTCCTTCTTGTATTCACCAATCTGACGACAAACCTGCATACGCTTGGCCAGGAGGTCCATCAACTGGTTGTCGAGGTCGTCAATCTGTTTACGCAACTGCTGGATGCCTTCTGTGGTGACGTGCTCATCACGGATAATCAGCAACGAGAGGATGTAGTCGAGCACATCAGGCGTTACCTGCTGCTTGGCATCACTCCAAGCCTTGTCAGGATCGCAATGGCTCTCAACAATGAGGCCATCGAAGCCCAAGTCCATCGCCTGCTGACACAGGGGAGCAATCAGTTCACGACGTCCACCGATATGTGAAGGATCGCTGATGATGGGCAACTCAGGGATACGACGATGTAACTCAATGGGAATCTGCCACATAGGCGCATTGCGGTAGATTTTCTGCTCGTAAGAAGAAAAACCACGATGGATGGCTCCCAGACGCTTGACACCGGCCTGATTCAGACGCTGCAAAGCACCAATCCAAAGTTCCAAATCGGGATTGACGGGATTCTTCACGAATACGGGTTTATCCACACCCTTCAGTGCATCAGCCAAAGCCTGCATGGCAAAGGGGTTAGCGGTGGTGCGGGCACCAATCCACAGGATATCCAAATCGTACTTCAGAGCTAACTCTACATGCTCCGGAGTTGCCACCTCAGTAGCTATCAGCATGTGGGTTTCGTCCTTCACCTGCTTCATCCAGGGCAGGGCTTTTTCTCCGTTACCCTCGAAACCGCCTGGTTTGGTACGAGGTTTCCATACACCTGCTCGGAAGTTATGACAGCCCTTCAAAGCCAGTTGGCGGGCCGTTTCCATCACCTGCTCCTCAGTCTCAGCACTACAGGGGCCTGCAATGACAAAGGGGCGTTCGTTGTCACTCGGAAGATTCAGTTTCTCTAATTCCAGTTCCATAATTATATCGTTTTTTTAATGCGTTCTAATGCTTGCTGTATTTTCTCTTCCTTGGCGCACAGGGAGATGCGGATATAGCGCTCGCCGTTGCTTCCAAAGATAAAGCCTGGGGTAATGAAGACGCGAGCTTCATGGAGTACACGCTCTGTCAGGTCTTCTACGTTCTGAATGCTATCGGGAATTTTACCCCACAGGAACATACCCACCTGATTCTTGTCGTATGTACAGCCTAAGACATCCATAATCTTCTCAGCCCACTGACGACGACGGGCGTAGGTCTCGATATTGAACTCACGATGCCAAGCCTCATCGTTCTTATACGCCTCAGCAGCAGCGAGTTGGATACCGCGGAAGGTACCGCTCTCAATGTTTGACTGCACCTTTAGAATCCACTGGATAAACTGTGCATTCGAGGCACAGAGGCCTACACGCCAGCCAGGCATATTATGCGACTTCGACATCGAATTGAACTCGATGCAGCAGTCCTTGGCACCAGGAACCTGAAGGATGCTCAGATGCTCCTCGCTGAGGATGAACGAATAAGGATTATCGTTGACCACGACAATATTATTCTCTTGAGCGAACCGCACAAGACGCTCGTAGGTGGCACGCTGAGCACGGCCACCAGTAGGCATATTGGGATAATTCGTCCACATCAGCTTTACTCGCGAAAGGTCCATCTTCTCCAGTTCGTCGAAGTCGGGTTGCCAGCCATTGTCCTCACGCAAATCGTAGTTGACAATCTTGGCACCTAATATCTTTGATAAAGAGGTGTACGTGGGATAGCCAGGATTAGGCACCAACACCTCGTCACCTGGATTGACAAAGGCCAGTGTGACGTGAAGGATACCCTCCTTCGAACCAATCAAAGGCAGCACCTCGCTTTTGGCGTCGAGGTCGACATTATACCAACGCTTGTAGAAACCTGCCATTGCCTCGCGCAACTCGGGTGTACCCTGTGTAGGCTGATAGCCGTGGGCATTAGGCTGACGAGCAACCTCACACAACTTATTGATGGTTTGCTCCGATGGGGGCATATCGGGACTACCGATAGCCAGACTGATAATGTCCTTACCCTCGGCATTCATCTGTGCCACTTCCTTCAGTTTGCGACTGAAGTAGTACTCCTGTACTAAACTTAATCTATCTGCGGGTTGTATCATATTCGTAATAATCGTTTAATTCGTGGTTTCAATTTGTTTGTTTCCCGTCTTTATATTCTCCTAAAATCTTAAAGTCCTTGGTTAACGGGATAATTGCGTCAATACTTTGACGGTAACGCGTCAGGTCATCGTACATCACATCGACATAGAACAGGTATTCCCATTCGCGTCCGATGATGGGCAACGACTGAATCTTCGTCAGGTTCATCTTATAAAAAGATAGGATCGCGAGCACGTGCGAGAGGCTACCCTCCTCATGAGGCAGTGAAAAGACGATACTGGCCTTGTTGGCCTCCGTCAGCGGACGCAACAAATCGGCCTTGTTGGGATTGCTCACCACGAGGAAACGCGTAAAATTATGTTTGTTGTCCTCAATATGGTCATTCAACACTTTCAGTCCATAGAGCCGTGCAGCCTCAGCGTGACAAATAGCCGCCCAACCCTTGTGCTGACCTTCAGCAATCATCTTGGCAGAACCAGCAGTATCTTCAGCCTCCACATTCTTCAACTGCGGATGCTGGGCCAGAAAGCGACGACACTGCATGAGGGCAACGGGATGGGAATGCACCTCGGTAATGGTATCCCAATCGTCCTCAGGTAGACAACAGATACAGTGAGTGATATGCAATTTGTGCTCTCCTACAATCGTTGTGCCTGAGTCGCGCAGCAATTCGTAATTATGCAACAGCGAGCCCGCAATGGTATTCTCGATAGCCAGCATACCAATGGCCGTAGGATCCTGCTTCATCTGAGAGAAAACCTGTTCGAAGGTACTGCAGCATATCAACTGTATCTGCTCTCCCTCGTAATAGAGGTGAGCTGCTATATCGTGGAACGACCCTTCCAGTCCTTGTATTGCAATCCGTTTCATCTTAACTCTAATCTTTTGTCTCTTAACTAAACAACCCCACTTTCACTGGTGTGAAGCGGGGTTGTAATTTTTCTTATTTCCTTCGTTAAATCTTATACGCAACGACCCGCTTCACAATTGCTTGCAAAGTAAAAATAATAGCCGTAGAAATACTGATTCAACTTATTCATTGTCTCGTTTTTTTGTTTATCGCCTGCAAAAGTATAACTTTTTCGCGAATCTACCAAACATTTTGAAAGAAAAATTGCAATTGTGGCAATAATTTGTCACTTTATTCATCCATTTGGAACAACGGATCCTCAGGCATCACCATGATGGGCTTCTGCTCGTAGTCCTTCAGGAGCTTTTCAGAGACGTACTGTTTGTCAACCACCAGGCGGAACATGTATTCGCGGAACCAACTGGCCGTCATAATCAGACAACCCTGCTGTCCCCACGAGGCGCCCCACGAGTTCTCGACCTTCCATTTCAGGGGCTGGCCCTGCATGTCGAGGTCGACAGCCGTCAGCGTCATAGCATGGGTAGAACCACTGTCAAAGGTGGAGATACGCTCTGCCTTCGTCATATTAAAAGAGGTGTTGAACAAAGAGGCATAGTCGAAGTTCTCCAAATCGCAGTAGCCGCGCTTGCGATCGAGTTGTTTACCCACGTCATAGCTGCTGTAGAGTTTACGGCCATCTTTCAACGAGGCAATGGCCAGCGTCTCAATATCCTCCATCGGCAGATTCAGGTACTTCCAGTTATGGCCATCATACACATGGCGGTCGTATTCCACCTCGTAGGTCTTGTAGTATTCGCGACGAGGGTCGTTCATGACCATGATGAAGGTACCATTGAGCGGTCCACCAACAATTTCCTGATAGAACTCCTTCGGAGTGTACTTCTTCGGAGCAGTGATGGCTTTGCCATTCTTGTCCTTGAAGGCAAAGGTAAACTCCTTGACTGGCTCGCCCAGCGTGATAACCAACATGTGGTACACCTCGGAAAGCATCTCGGTTTTGCGCTGGTTAATGGCATTGGGCTTCTTGCCCTCAGCCACCATCTTGCGCAATTCCAGTCCCATCTCACGCAACTTCGATTTGATGATAGACGCCATCTTTGACGTATTCTCTGCCGAATAGGTCTCCGGCTGGATGTCGGCAGGTACCAAGCCATATTTCTCAGCCAAGTCGGCAACACCGCAGAAGGTGCCGCCATCGCTGATGGGATAGTGAAAGAAGAACTGGACGCGCTGGTCGTCAATAGGCTTCTTACCCGTATCGATAACACCTTGCAACATCAGGTTGGCTTTCTCCAACTGGTCCCAAAAGAACAAATAGTCCTGCGACAACTCAACACTCAACGAGTCGGTGCGCTTAGCGAAATTAGAACGAAGCACATTTAAGCCACTAAACATCCAGCAACGCCCCGAAGATTTCTGGTCGGTGATAGACTGTTTCTTCGTTTCCACACTGAAATAGGTATCCAGTGCTCCAGCATTGGCCTGATTCTTGGCCAACAGGTCTATTGCATTGGCTGCCAGTGCATTGCGCAAGGCGCGATCGGAAGCCGTAGGCGCATTCTGCTTTTCTATCTGTTGCAGCATCTGGGCGGAGATGCCTCCATCCTTCGTCTGGGCACTGACAGAAAGACATGCAGTCAGTGCAACAGCAAATATCAGTTGTTTTCTCATTACTTCTTCTTCGTTGTTGTTTTCTTTGTAGTCGTCTTCTTAGTGGTCGTCGTTTTCTTAGCAGTAGTCGTATTAGTGGTCGTCTTCGGAGGCGTGTAATACATCAAAGCCTCAGGCATCCACTCCTGAATCTGCTTGATACGGGTGGCATCTGACGGGTGGTCACTATAGATGTCGTTTTGCTGGCTATTACCATTCTGTGCGGCCATACGCTGCCAGAAAGACACAGCTACCTGAGGATCGTAGCCTGCCATAGCGGCAAAGATCAAACCCAGATGGTCGGCTTCGCTCTCGTGACTGCGCGAATACTTCAGGTTCTTGAAATTGAACTGCTGTGACAATGCCCACTGACCAATAGACTGTGCGGTAGCACCTACGCCAACAGCTCCGGCAATGGCTGTACCAATCTGAAGACCATACTGCTGCTTCATCTGTGTACTCATCTGTTCAGCAGAATGACGAGCGACAGCATGAGCAATCTCATGTCCTAAAACGATGGCTAGTGAGGCCTCGTTCTGGGTGACAGGCAATAGACCCTCATACACGCAGATCAGTCCTCCAGGCATACACCAGGCATTGACCTGATTGTTCTGAACCAGATTGAACTGCCAATTATAGTACTGCAGGTCTTCCGACATACCAGCCGACCTCAGATAGTTGGTAACGGCCGTAGCCAACTTCTCACCTACCCTTTTCACCATTGCTGTATTCGTAGCGTTGGTTGACAGTTTGGCAGTCTTCATAAACTCCTGATACTGCTGCGTGGAGAGGCTCAATACCTCACCGTCACTTACCATCAGACTCTGCTGTCTGCCCGTAATGGGCACAGTCTTAGTGGTTCCGCAGCCCACCAATACGGAGGCCACCACTGACATCAATAAAAACTTTATCTTCTTCATAATACCTATTTATTATTATAGTCTCTGATATCTTTTCAACATTTCCAATTTCTGATGACCTTCGAGCATTTCCTGAAGGATGAAACGACCTTCATGACCTGAGGGCTTGCATAACATCTGCGAGCGTTCCATGCCCATGACTTCCTGCAGGACCCACATCATTCCCCGTGCAAAGCGACGAACGCCAAAGCTCCTCAGCAGCACATAAGGGAAACCACTGGTCTTGAGCGTCTCATAATGGCGCTCCGTCTTGAGCAACAGAAAGAAATAATCTATGACGACACGCATATTCAGACGCTGCGCCAGGAAGAGTCGATAGACATCTTCTATCGTCATGGGCTTGTTCAAAACATAATAATCGTCCGAAAACTGGCGCAGGTTACGCAACTCCTCATCGTAATAACGGGCTACGTAGGACGGAGCCTTAGCCTGTTCGTTCTGCTCTTTCATCTCCTCAGCCTCAGCCATCCAGTCGATACTCACATCCTGAGGAGCACGCAGACCGAATTCAAACAGTCGTTCAACACCCCTGTAGCAGATGCCTGCCACAGCCTGACGCTGTGCCAGTTCGTGTAAGGCCTGCCACTCTTCGGGTTCAGGACCACGCTCCAGACATTCACGCCGGCCGGTGGCCACCTGTATCAGTTCAAAAAATAATTGTTTCATACTTTAGGTCTTTTTCTTTATTGGGCAAAAGCGCCAACTCACAAAGAGCCGGCGCTTATACGTTTTCAATGATTAGCTCAGCCCTAACAATGGCTTCAAGTCGTCCTCCTTATGTAATATATAAGCGGTAGTTCCCAAGAAAGCCAGGAACAGGAAGATGAGACATATCTTTGCACGACCAGGACCAGCCTTCTTAACAGGAACAGTGGCACTCTGCAGGGTGGTAAATGCAGGAGTTTCCATCTGTACCTTAGCCTCGGCAGCCAGCATCTGAGCCGCTACTTGCGTAAATGCATTATACTGAAGTTGCATTTCGTTTTCCAAATCAGTCTGTTTCTGGCGCACGGTCTGAAGGATAATGTCGTTATTAGAGTCCATAAACTCTGCATACTTCTGACGAGCTTTTTCGTAACGTTCCTTTGTCTCTCTGTAAATCTTGCGATTGTAATCTAAATCAACACGAGCCTTCGACGTACGATAGTCTGTAATAAATTTCTGCAGACGGTTCATTACCGTATCAGCCATCGTAGCACAAATGACAGGATTCTGATCGGTTACATCAATAGTAATAACCATCGTTTTCTTGTCCACATCACAGACCACTTTCTTGTCCAGCACTTTGACAATACTAGCTTGTTTCTTTGTCAAGCGGAAGGGGTCTATTGTCTTTTTTTCTTCCTTCTTTTCAGCAAACAAACCAATAATAGCCTTCATTGTACCGCCAATTGCTGCGGACCACCAGGGGACTTTCTGTTCCTCATTCAAATAATCATAATAAGTCATCGTACGGTCTGGTTCACCCTCTTCCTTATCACCCTCGATGGTAACGGGAACATCAAAGAGAGTGGTTTTGAAATCGGTTGAGTTAACCAAATCTGGATAGAGCGTGGGGAACAAAGCCTCAGTTCCGAAACCCGCATTACTCAAACCAATATTTACGCCAAAGGAGCTGGCAAGTGACGCCAAACTACTTCTACCAGAACTATTGCTGGAGATTTCGGGCGAAAGCATTACCGTACATTGATAATAATTGGGCAGCGACAAAGTTAAGATAGCAGCCACCACAAAGGTAATGGGCAACACCTTATAGAATAGCCTTTTATGCTTTTTCAGATCATTGAAGATCTTTCCGAAGTCAATAGAAGACTCCTCTTCAAGCAATTCCGTATTTTTTATATTTTCTTCCATATTCATTTCTTTTATTAAAGTCTAGAGATAGCAAGCATAATAGCGGCAATACCAGTTAAGCTAGAAGCCAAACCTGCGACAGCTGTCCAGTTAAAGGGCTGCTTCTTCTTCTTGGAGGGTACTATAATCTCACAACCAGGTTCAGGCTTGGCACCATCAGAAACAATTCCTACTGTACCATTCTGATATACAATGAATGACCTAGACTTCTTTGCATGATGCCCAAAGCCACCAGCCATCTCTATATAGTGCTTATAACTCTTACCTTTCTCATAGAAGACGGTATTGGGGTAGAACACTTCACCTGAAATCGTAACTGTTCCTGTGTACTCTGGCACAAAAATAGCATCACCTTCACGGAGCAATACATCCTTGTCACCACCAGGGTTCTTCAGTGCCTCGTCAAGTTCAATACCTACAACATAAGTGTCACCAGATTCAACTTTATTCCAAGTAATAGAATCCCCTCGTTCAGTAAGAATACGTGTAATGGCTTTACGAGTCTCTGCTGCACGTAAACGCTCTTCCTCATTCATCTGACGCACAAGGCGCGCACCACGTGTATAAGCTGCATCGGTTACGCCACCAGCCATCGTAATGGCATCACTCAAACGTAAGTTCTTCTTTTCAAGTGTGAAATTACCTTCATAGTTAACCTCGCCAGTAACAGTAATATTTCTCGGCATCACATAAGCAGGGCTTTTGCGTACATGCACCACATCATAAGGCTCGAGGGTAAAGCTCTTATCACCACTGATAAGAAGTCCGTCCTTCAATTCGAAAGTGAAGGTCTGTGCAATTTCAGTAGTTTTCTTAGTTGCCTTCGGGTCGTTAATACGCCTACTGACATCTACACGTGAGAGGTTTGCACCATCCCTCAAACCACCGGCCTGAACTATCAGATCCTCAACAGTGGTATTGTCAGCATACTCATAAGTACCAGGATTCATGACCTCACCTGTGATAGTAAAGTTACGTTCCTTACGTAATTCCTCCTGTGTGGGAATGAAGACAACATCCTCGTTCTGGAGAGGGACGTCGGGCACCGTGCCTTCCATAATACCTTTGACATCAAGAGAAAGAATCTCCAGCGTACGGTCTGCTTTCAGACGATGGACAATGGCATGATCTGCAAAAGCATCTTCTGTCAAGCCCTCGGCAGCATCAACCAATGAACGTACAGAAGTAACATTAGCACCCAATCGGAACTGACCCGGGCGGAATACGGCACCCTTAATTTCTACCATATTTTCATAACGGTTAATCATGCCGTCGACAGTAATATTATCGCCATCCTCCAGTTTAAATGCTGACATATCGAACTCACTGACATTATAAACCGCATAACGCTCACCAGCTTCACGAACCAGACGGACACTCTTTTTGTGAGCCTCACTGGTAAATCCACCAGCATATTTTATCAATGTAGCAACACTCTCGTTCTTACGCATCTCGTAGAACATCGGACGTTTAACATTACCAGTGATACCTACCAAGGCCTGGTAAGGCTCTACCTGAATTACATCATTATCCTGAAGGTGGATATTTCCTGCCAAACGACCATTAAGGATATAATCGTAAAGGTCGACGACAGTAACCAGACGACCATTGCGGTAAACCTTGATGTTACGCAGGGTACCAAGGCTGCTTGTACCACCTGCACGATAGAGTGCATAGAACACATTGGCAAAAGCACTCAGATGATAAGTACCAGGAGCACGAACCTCACCCATGATATTTACTTGTATGGTACGAGTGTTACCTACACTTACCTTCAGGTTGCTGCTCTGATAACGGGAACCGATAGTAGAACGCAGTTTACTTTGGGCACCTGCCACACTCAGTCCACTAAGATAGATAGGACCATAGCCTGACACTGTGATTGTTCCCTCGGGAGAGATGGTGTGGATTAATGTATTCTGGCTGGCACCATAGATGTCGACCACGACCTGATCTCCAGGACCTAAAACGTAGCTGTCTGGGATAGGCATATTAACGTTAGGCTGGAAATTAGGATTGGCCTGACTGAAAATGTTACGGCCAAACACCTGCTTACCATTGGCATCAGGAGCTGTACCCTGAGTTGCTTGAACATCATTATCAACAGCCTGCACCTCAGAGGCGGCATCATTTTCAATAGTACCAGTAGTACCCACACGGGCTGTCGTGACTTCCTGAGATGTTGTGCCATCACTGTTACCTTGCATTCTCTCTGCTGCCATGGTTACTGCGCCATCAGCCGCTGCCGACAGGCCACGGGATGAAATCTGTTTGTCATACTGATTACGCAAACGACGAATCTGGTCAATCCTAACACCTTTTTGCATTAGTTTGGTAACAATCTGAGCCTGTGACGTTCCTGCCTTTGTCTCAGAGGCAATAAAACCTATCACCTGCTGGTCACTCATACCTTGGGCAGAAACACCCAAAGACATCGTTAAACAAAGTGTTGTTGCTAATAAAAATCTTTTCATCATTAATATGTTATTTTTTTACTATATCACATAAACGGCTACAAAGGTACGACAAATTGACGAGATACACAAACTTTTTCTTCTTTTTTTATAAAAAAGAGCCATCGTCCAAGTTAGGACGATGGCCAAACAATTCTTTTCTTTAAAACTACAAAATTATTTCAAACCACGATTGTGGAGCGTGACATTGAGCAGCATCACATATTTACGATACTGATCCTTGTTCAGGATGTAGTCCATCCAAGCCAAGTCCTTCTTGATGGCCTTTTCCATCATCAGCTGACGCTCCTCGTCATTCATCTGTGCAGCAAACAGCAACTCCGATGTGAAGGTCTTGTGAATCTCCATGAAGCCCTCAACCTGATCTTTAGAAAGATTCAAGGCCTGGCAAAGCTTCGTCACATTGACGGTTTTCATGTTGTATGCCTCAGCCTTGTTGAGGTTGGCTGCTGTCTCATTCTCTGCAAATGTCATAGTCATGCTCATCAGAGCGACCATTGTCAAAACAATCTTTTTCATTTTCGTTACCCTTTCTTAATTTTAATTAATACTAAAGTTATCCTGTTAAATCAACAGCTCTCTCGCTGATTGACGGTGCAAAGATACGGCGATTTTTTCTACCCGACAAGTATTTTTGCAGAATTGTGTGCGCAAACAACCCTTTTCTTGACGGACATCAACATATCTCGAAAAACGTTGACAAAGGTCAATTCTGCGTGTTTTTTACTCGTTTTTTTGGTAGTTTACGGGCTTTTTATTACTTTTGCATGCGAAATAAGAAAACCGTAAAGAAAATATGGAGAAAAAGAATCAATACATGGAAGTGGCCTACCAGCTGTTTGTTGACGGAGAAAATGGCCAGGAGATGACGGAAGAGGCCACCAAGGAGCGTCCCTTCCAGTTTATTACAGGTTTTGGAGTAGCCCTCGACGCCTTCGAACAGCAGGTTGCAGGTTTGCAGAAAGGTGATAGTTTCGACTTCACCATTACCCACGATCAGGCTTATGGCGACTACAGGGACGATCTGGTACTCGATTTGGAGCGCGAGGTGTTCAGCATCAATGGTCATTTCGACCACGAGCATATTTACGAGGATGCTATTGTTCCGCTTCAGAACGAGGAAGGAAACCGTTTCTACGGCCGTATTGTCGAGGTGGGTGAAGAAAAGGTGAAGGTAGACCTGAACCATCCGCTGGCAGGCGAGGATCTGACCTTCAAGGGTACAATCGTCGAGAATCGCGAAGCCACAGCAAAAGAGATTGAACATCTTGTAGCTCACATGGCTGGTGGCTGTGGTTGCAGCTGTGACGACTGCAACGGTGGCTGTGAGCATGAACACTGCAATCACGAACATCACGAGCACCACGATGGATGTGGATGCGGTCATTGCCATTAACATGAACACCTTCGGACAATTATTCAGACTGACCACCTTTGGCGAGAGTCATGGTGAGGCCATTGGCGGTGTTGTCGACGGGATGCCAGCAGGTATCCCTATCGATGTTGACTTCATCCAGCAGGAACTGGCGCGTCGCCGCCCAGGACAGAGCCATATCACCACCAGTCGTCAGGAACAGGACCAGGTGGAACTGCTCAGTGGTGTGTTTGAAGGTAAGTCGACAGGATGTCCTATTGGCTTCATGGTCAGAAACACCAATCAGCATTCTAACGATTACGACAACATGCGCGACCTCTACCGTCCGTCGCATGCCGACTATACTTACTCTATTAAATATAGTACGCGCGACCATCGTGGCGGAGGCCGTTCGTCAGCCCGCATCACTATCAGCCGCTGTGTGGCTGGAGCGTTGGCCAAACTGGCCCTGCGCCAATTGGGCATACGCATTTATGCCTACACCTCACAGGTGGGAAACATTGCTCTCGAGGGCAACTACACGCAATACGACCTGCATCAGATTGAGAGCAACATTGTACGCTGTCCGGATGCCGCAAAGGCTGAGCAAATGATTCGCCTCATTGAGGAAGTAAAGGCTGAGGGCGATACTATCGGTGGCGTCATCACAGGTGTCATTCAGGGCTGTCCTCCCGGATTGGGCTCACCAGAGTTCGGCAAGCTCCACGCCCAGCTGGGCACTGCTATGCTCAGCATCAATGCCGTTAAAGGCTTCGAATATGGCGAGGGATTTGCTGGTGTCACTCAGCGCGGTTCCGAGCAAAACGACATCTTCACCATGGGTCCTGATGGCGTCGTTACCACCAAGACCAATCATAGTGGAGGCATCCAGGGAGGTATCTCTAACGGTCAGGACATCTATTTTCGCGTTGCTTTCAAACCTGTTGCCACCCTGCTTCGTGAACAACCGACAGTCGACATCAATGGTAACGAAACCATTTTGAAGGCCCGCGGACGCCATGACCCTTGCGTGCTTCCAAGAGCTGTTCCTGTGGTCGAAACAATGGCTGCAATGGTCATATTAGACCAATTTTTATTACAAAAAACGACGAAAATGTAGTTTTTTAGGATAAAAATACAAAAAAAAACACAAAAGTCATTGTGATTTAAAACTTTTATACTATCTTTGCACACAGCTATCAGTGGTTTGTGAAAATCGCGACAAGCATTAGTTAAGTCTAGTTTAGTTTTTGTGTTGGTTAAGGGCGACCAAATTTGGCCGCCCTTAAATTATGTTTTTTCGATAGAATTGCTGATTGTTATGACATCACTCCAAGCATCCTATAATCTCATGAACATCCTTACACCCGTGCTGGTCAAGCCAGTCATTAATGCCATCCCTCACTTTGATGGTCACCGCAGGATCCAGGAAGTTAGCCGTACCAATCTCAATAGCCGTAGCACCTGCCATCAGATATTCAATGGCATCTTTCGCTGTTGAGATGCCACCCAAGCCTACCACAGGGATTTTCACGGCCTTTGCAACTTGATAGACCATACGCAGGGCAACGGGCTTCACGGCAGGGCCTGACAGGCCACCAGTGCCTATTGACAGTACCTTTTTGCGTCGTTCTATGTCGATAGCCATGCCCATCAGCGTATTGATGAGCGACACGCTGTCAGCGCCCTCTGCCTCTACAGCACGGGCAATTTCAGCAATATCCGTCACATTGGGCGACAGCTTCACTATCAGCGTCTTATGATAGGCCTGACGTACAGCCTTGACCACACTCGAAGCTCCCTGACACGTCACGCCAAAGGCCATACCGCCGTCTTTTACGTTTGGACACGAGATATTCAGTTCGATGGCTGGGATATTTTCCAATGCATCAATACGTGCGGCACATTCCGCATAATCCTCAGGCGACGAACCGCTGACGTTGACTATCATATTCGTATCGATATCCTTAATCTGCGGATAGATATGCTCACAGAAGTATTCCACGCCCTTGTTCTGCAGTCCCACGCAGTTCAGCATACCACTGGCAGTCTCTGCCATACGCGGATAGTCATTACCCTCACGAGGTTTCAGCGTAGTACCTTTCACGATGATGCCACCCAAACCACCAAGGTCTATAAAGTCCTCAAACTCAAGGCCATAGCCAAATGTACCACTGGCCGTCATCACTGGATTCTTCAGTGCCAGCGCACCTATATTGACTCTTAAATCTGCCATAACAAACGTTTTGTGTTAAATACCGGTCCTTCCTTGCACACACACAGGTTACCCTCTGTCGTCTTCTCAACGCAACACAGACAGGCACCCAATCCGCAAGCCATCATGTTCTCCAGCGAGGCCTCACACTCGATGTCCTTTTCCTTTGCATAACGCGCCACAGCCTTCATCATCGGCGTTGGACCGCAGGTGAATATCTTGTCGAACGACTCGGCAAGCACACTATGGTTGGTCACAAAACCCTGTTCACCCATCGTGCCGTCCTCTGTCGTTACACACACGCGCCCGTACTTATTAAAAAACTCTAACTCCAGTACGTCTTTCGCACTGCGACCACCCAACAAAAAGGTTACCTCAGCGCCTTGCTGCTTGAGCTCAGCGCCCAAATAAAGCAATGGAGCCACGCCTACGCCGCCACCAACGAGCAACGTCTTGTGCAAAGCGGTTTTGCCGCTTTGGATCGAAAAACCATTACCTAGAGGCAATACACAGTTCAACTTATCGCCAGCCTGAAGGCGTCCCAACTGACGGGTACCTTCTCCAATCATGGCAACCATCAGCCAAAGCTCGTTTTTCGTTCTGTCTACAAAATTAATAGAGATAGGGCGACGCAGAAACGTTGCAGGCGAACCGTCCACGCGTAGCTCTACAAACTGTCCTGGCAGCATTTCAGGCAGTGGTTCCACGTCCGTCACTCTCATCAGGACATGTTTTTCACTCAGCCGTTCTACGCTGTTTACCGTTAAGTCAAGGATATATTTCTTCATAACGGGGGCCAAAGGTACAAAAAAATAATCGAAAGCCCAAATATATTAAGGTAAAGTTATTTTTTGGCCGGAACAAACGTCTCGTAAGTCTGATCGTCGTAATAAACGCGGATTTCAGTAACTTTTCGAGGCGTTTTGTCAACTATTTTGATTTCTTCACGTACAATTTCGGGGTGTGTACTTTTTACACTCTGCGAATAAGGTGTCGTTGAAACCGAATTTTGCGTCATCCGGGAAACACCAGGAGCAGGGGAGTCGAAATTGATCATCTGTTCCTGACCCTGAATTTGACCCTCCGAGAGACCCTGATCGGAGCCTTCAGGGTGGGTGAGGTACATCTCTCCAACACCATAAAGTAACCACTCGATACTAATATCAGGAATTTTCGTTTTGATGGAATCAATGATGTTTAGGGTAGGACGTGTACGTCCATTGAAAATACTGCTAAGGGTAGCAGGGGACTGTTGGAGGAAATCTGCGAACACTTGTTGGGTCATGTGTTGGTCCTCCATAATGAGGCGAATTCTGTCTTTTGTTTCCATTTGAGTCTAAAATAGGGGCAAAAAGCCTGTTTTTCTTTCAGTTTACAAAGGTAAAACATTTTTTTGAATTGTGCAAGAAATCTAAAGAGAATTTGTATTTCTTAACTTTGGGTTTTTAGTTTTAAATTCTAAATTCTAAAGTATAAATAACGCTGAAAAATCTTTAGAATTACAAAGTCAAATTTACAGGCATAAATCGTTACAAATCTTTTATTTAGGGATTAAATCATAAATAACTGATTATAAAATAGATAATTACAGCATAAATATCATAAATAGGTTTATATGCAGATGTTCGAAGTCATAAAGTGGTACGAATTGCGCGCTTTACTTATAACTTTTTGGTTAATTCTTTGATTTATACCAAGTTATAAGCGCAATATATGCAGTGTATAAAAATAAATATTGGATTCTGAATCACAAAATTCAAGTTTGTATATTTGAATTTAATATTTTGATTTGGGTTTGCAAATTACAATATTTAGGACTTAATTTGTAAATGTCATCAGACTTTTGTAATCGTTTGGCTTTCCTAATCAACAAATCAAAATACTAAAATTTATTAAATGCAAATTCTCAAGATCAAGAATGGGCGAAATTTTTCATTTAGAGCGAATTCTGAACCAACGGGCGAAAAGCAGAAAATTCGCGAAATATGAGGGCTTATTTTGTGGGAAAACACCAGTGGGAATCGGCATTTGAGGCCAAAAATTCATGTCTGGAGAAAAAGATATTCTAGAAAAAAATGGCCCCAAAACAGGGTCATTTTTAGTGAAGTATAAAGAAAATTAACTCTTTCATGAGGTCTCCAGGACCCGTATTTGGGTTGTCCAGACCCTTACTTTTGGCATCCATTTCGCGTAGTTTACCAATAATCTGTAACACCTTCATGGCAGAGTAGTTTTTCATACCAGTGACATACTCACGTGCAGCCCAAGGATTTCGCAATTCCAACCACTCTGCCAATGCCTCCTGACTGTTCTTTTGGGGGCAATAATGGGCAATCATCAGATTTTGGAAGTAAGAAAAGAGCAACGGGAGAAAAGCATAGATGCTTCCAGCCTTCGGATTTTCGTCAAAATATTTGATAATCAGGTTTGCTTTGTACACATTGCGGTTGACAATGGCGTCGCGCAACTCAAAACCATTAAAGTCCTTACTCACCCCTATCTGGTCCTCAACAACCTGCGGAGTGACGCGTTTGTTATCCTCAGGCAGGCTGAGCAGCACTTTGTCGAGCTCACTGGTCAGACGTGTAAGGTCAGAACCTATGGAATCAGCAATAAGTTGGGTAGATTTCGCATCAACAGACGCTCCTTTGGCCTTCAGATAGCCTTCGATAAAGGGTGGAAGGTCACGTTCCTTGAGTTTTGCACTCTCAAACAGCACACCAGCATCGCGAATAGCCTTCACATACGCCTGTTTTCGCCCGTCAATCTTGCCGTTTTTATGGCACATCACCAAGATTGTCGATGTCATAGGCTGTTTCAGGTACTTCTCCAGCGCCTCCGTATTCTTGATATTCTGCGCCTCTTTGACGATAACCACCTGATATTGGGCTATCATCGGATAGCGCCGTGCAGCGTCAGCCACCTGCGAAGCATTGACGTCAGAACCGAATAAAACAGTCTGATTGAAGTCCCTTTCCTCAGGCTGTAGCACGTTTTCGGCTATCCAGTCGCTTATTTTATCAATATAATACGGCTCGTCACCCATCAGATAATAGACGGGCTTAAATTGGCGAGCCTTCAACTCGCTCATCACGCTGTCGTATGTCACTGCTGCTTGAGCCATGCTGCAAAAGTACTAAAAAAGCGCGAATTACACGAATTATACGCACGAAATTTTGCTTTTTTGCCCACTTATTTGTATATTTGCAGTCGAAATGAACGAACTAAACCTGCCAACATACGACGTCAAAGTGCGTGGCACGCGCGAAAAGCCCGAAATATTCGACTTTCTGCGCAAGCGTTATGTGGCGCTGACTCCCGAGGAGTGGGTGCGTCAGCATTTCACCCACTGGCTGGTAGAGCACAAGGGCTTCCCAAAAGGTCTCCTGGGCAACGAAATAGCCTTGAAATGCGGCGAAAAGACATTGCGTTGCGACTCTATATTATATAATAAGGAGGCCAAGCCTCAGATGATTATAGAATACAAAGCACCCACCGTGTCAGTGACACAGCGGGTGTTCAATCAAATATCAGTCTATAATCTGCTACTCCACGTGGACTATCTGGTCGTGTCAAACGGCATACAGCACTATTGCTGCAAGATGGACTACGAAAGTCAGACGTACCGCTTTCTGAACGATATTCCAGACTACGAAGCGCTAACCATTAACCGTTAACCAACAACCATTAATCCTCTGCCTCTGGAACTTCAGGAGCATCAATCTCAGGGTCTGCCTTCTTCACCGTACGGCGGATTGAGCGCTTGCGGGTCTTCTTCTCCTCCTGACCTGTAACCTTGTCAATCTTGACACCAGCCAGTTCCGGATCGATAAGAATACGGCCACAGTACTCACACACAATGACCTTCTTGTGCATCTTGATATCAAGCTGGCGCTGGGGCGGAATCTTATTGAAGCAACCACCACAGGCATCACGCTGCACATAAACGATTCCCAGACCGTTAAGGGCATTCTTACGGATACGCTTGAACGACGTGAGCAGACGCGGCTCTATCTTCGCCTCCAGATCCTTCACCTTAGCCTTCAGCTTCTCCTCCTCGGCACGGGTCTCTTCCATAATCTCGTCGAGCTCACCCTTCTTGATATCCAGGTCCTGACGACGGTCGTCGATAATCTCCTGATTCTGAGCCAGTTCCTGCTTCTTCTCCTCTATGCGGGCAGCGGCCTCCTTGATCTTCTTGTTGCAGAGCTCAATCTCCAGCGTCTGATACTCAATCTCCTTCGACAGCGTGTCGTACTCACGATTGTTCTTCACATCGTTCAGCTGAGCCTTGTAACGCTCCACGCTGGCCTTAGCGGTCTCAATCTCGCCCTTCTTCAGGGTCACTGCCTGCTCAAATTCAGCAATATCGGCATTGATCTTGTCCATACGCGTAGTGAGTCCCTCGATTTCATCTTCAAGGTCCTGTACTTCCAGAGGCAGTTCGCCTCTCAATGCACGCTTCTCGTCGATTCCAGAGAGCGTGGTCTGCAGCTGAAAGAGGGTCTTCAGACGCTCTTCAACCGGCATGTCCATTGGGTCTTTCTTTGCCATAATCTAAATATAATTAATAGGATTTGTATTTGTTTCTGCTATTTCCGTACGAACGCCCGGGCACTCGCGCTGAATGATGTCACGGAAGATTTCTGCCGTAAACTGCTCACTCTGGTAATGGCCAATGACGCAAATCTGAATCTGCTGCTCGTGGCCGAAATACTGGTGATAGTGCATCTCGCCCGTGATGAAGGCGTCAGCACCCTCACCCATAGCCTCAGGCAACAGGAAGTCGCCAGCACCGCCACAGATGGCCACCTTACGAATGGAACGCTCCAGCAGTTCGTTACACATGGCACACTCGACATGGAACTGGTTTTTCACCAACTCTACAAACGCCCGTGCACCCATTTCCGAGGGCAAGTCCCCTACTACACCACTGCCTGCTTCCAAACCGTCTACCGACTTCTGAGCGAAGAACTTACAACCCTCCAGTCCCAGCCGTTCGGCTATCTTCCAGTTCACCCCGTCCAACGCATTATCCATATTGGTATGCATCGATACGATGACCACGTCGTGCTTGATGGCCTTGATGACACAGCGCTGCACGTAGTCGGCACCGCTGATCTGCTTCAGGCCACGAAACAGCAACGGATGGTGACTCACGATGAGGTTACACCCCTTCGCTATCGCCTCGTCGACAATCTTTTCGTTGACGTCCAGACACAATAATGCCCCTGAAACCTCCGCCTCCGTCAGTCCCAATTGCAGGCCAGCATTGTCCCAGCTTTCCTGCAAGGGCAGAGGCGCGAACTTTTCAAGGGCGCTCAGCACTTGCTTTATTTTCACGCTTCTATATAAAATTAGACTGCAAAGGTACGAATTTTACATTGAACATTGAACATTGAACGTTGAACATTATTTTTTTTTAACTTAATATACGCATCAACGGTCAATGTTCAATATCACGTAAACCACTCCTCGCCGCGACGCTCGTGACAGTACGAACTACCGTCGAAACAGTGTGTGCAGACGCGCTCTTTCGGCAGTCCAATCGATGCTATCAGGTCTTCGATGGTGGCAAACTTCACACTCGTCAGTCCCAAACGACGCGCAATCTCGTTGACCATTCGCTGGTATTCGGGCGTACCCGTCTTGGCATACTTGTCGAGGTTCTTCTTGTCGTCGCCCTCGAAATCCTTGATGATACGACGCGTGATAAGCTCCATATCGCTCTTCGACGACGTGAAGCCGATGAACGGACAGCCATAGACCAACGGCGGACACGAAATGCGCACATGCACCTCCTTGGCACCATTGTCGAAGAACGTGCGGACATTATCCCTCAGCTGCGTGCCACGCACAATAGAGTCGTCGCAGAACACGATACGCTGGTCCTTCAGAATGGCCGGATTGGGAATCAGTTTCATCTTCGCCACCAAGTCGCGACGGTTCTGGTTGCCAGGGGTAAACGAACGCGGCCATGTGGGCGTATATTTCAGCACAGCACGCTTGTAGGGCACCTGCTTGCCGTGCGAATAGCCCAAGGCCATACCCACACCCGAATCGGGGATGCCACACACCAAGTCCGGCTCGCAGTCGTGGTCTTGCTCACCCATCAGCCTGCCGTTCTTCTCGCGCACATACTCCGTATTGATGCCCTCGTAGTCGCTGGCGGGGAAACCGTAGTAAACCCACAGGAACGAGCAAATCTGACAACGCGTAAAGGGCTTCTGCAACACTTGGATACCGTCAGCTCTCAGACGGACAATCTCGCCAGGACCCAAGTCACGAACAACCTTATAATCCAGGTTCGGAAAACTCGTCGTCTCGCTCGAAACGGCGTAGGCCTGCAGAAATTCGTCCGTTCCGATGGGTGTCAGACGATGCACCTGCTTCTGTCCTATCACGATGGGCGTGCGTCCCAGGAAGTCGCGTGCAGCAATGATGCCGTCCTCCGTCAGAATGAGCATCGAACATGAACCCTCAATCTTCTGGTACACTTTGTTGATACCCTCTTCAAACGTGTCACCCATATTGATGAGCAGCGCCACCAGTTCCGTCTGGTTGATGTTGTTGGCCGACATCTCGCTCAAGTGCATACGTTGTTTCAGCAGTTCTTCGGCTATCTCGCGCTGGTTGTTGATCTTGGCCACCGTCACCACTGCGTAGCGTCCCAGATGGGAATTGACGATGATGGGCTGAGGGTCGGTGTCGCTGATGACGCCTATGCCCTGATGGCCCTTAAACGAGTCCAGTTCGTCCTCGAAGCGCGAACGGAAATAGTCACGTTCCAACGAGTGGATAGAACGGTGGAAACCGCTCTTCTCGTCGAATGTCACCAGTCCGGCGCGTTTTGTACCTAAGTGCGAGTTATAGTCTGTTCCGTAAAACAAATCGTTTACGCAATCCTGTTTTGCGATAGTGCCAAAAAAGCCACCCATACGTTCTTTTTACCTTTTTATATTACAAAAATGCTCTTTTAGGCCTGCAAAATTACAAAAACTATGGCAAACCGCAAAACTAATGCCCAGTTTTTTCTGCCAACCCTGCAAAAATTTAATCTATGACAATTCCCAAGTCACTTCAACACCTGCGTAATATTCTGTTCGCGGTGACAGATGCGCACCTCAATGCCGAACTTCTCGTGGATATGCTCGGCCAGATGCTGCGCGCTATATACCGAACGATGCTGACCGCCCGTACAGCCAAACGAGAACATCAGCGACGTAAAGCCACGCTGGATATAGCGCCTCACGTGGGCGTCAGCCAGTTTATAGACGCTGTCCAGGAATGTCAGTATCTCTCCGTCGTCCTCCAGGAATCGGATGACGGGCTCGTCCAGTCCCGTCAGCTGCTTATACGGCTCATAACGGCCCGGATTGTGCGTCGAACGGCAGTCGAACACATAACCGCCACCATTGCCACTCTCGTCCTCGGGAATACCGTTGCCATACGAGAAACTAAACACGCGGACCACCAGCGGACCCTGTGCGTCGTACTTCGAGAATGTTGCCGGACCATCCTGCGGATGGGGCTTGTAGGGGTTCTTGTCCGTCGTCTTATAGCCGTCGGCACGCGCTGCCATCGCCTGCACCTGCTGGAATTTCGGCATTTCTGTCAGTTGCTGCAGGATATCAATCAAATACGGATACGGGAAGTTCCTCTCGCCCAGCAGTTCCTTCATGTTCTGGATGGCGGGCGGTATCGACTCTATGAAGTGGCGCTTGCGCTCGAAATAGCCGCGAAAACCGTAGGCACCCAACACCTGCAGCTGGCGGAACAGCACAAACAGCGACAGCCGGTCCACAAAATGGTGGGGCGACGGCACCTCCGTATATTGCTTCAGCGCATTGTAGTATTCATACACCATTTCGCGACGCACCTTATAGGGATATTTCGCTGATGCCTGCCACAGGAATGATGCCAGGTCGTAATAGTACGGACCCTTTCTACCGCCTTGGAAATCAATAAAATAGGGATTACCCTCTGCGTCAAGCATCACGTTGCGGGCCTGGAAGTCGCGATACAGGAAACACGGCTCGTCGTCGGCCGTTGTCAGGTCCTTCGCCAACAGTCGGAAGTCGGCCTCCAGCTTCAGCTCATGGAAATCCAGCTCGGTAGCCTTCAGGAAACAATACTTGAAATAGTTCAGGTCAAACAACACCGAATCGGTGTCAAAGGCAGGCTGGGGATAGCAGTTCGAAAAGTCCAGCTCACGAAAGCCGCGCAACTGGATGTTCGGCAGTTCGCGAATGGTCCTCCGCAACAGCTCCTGCTCCTTCAGCGTGTAACGTCCGCCAGCCTCGCGACCGCCACGAATGGCATCAAACAGCGACACCGAACCCAAGTCCGTCTGGATGTAGCGCAACTCGTCCTGACTCACGGCCAAAATCTCAGGCACGGGCAGTTTCCGCTTCGTAAAGTGCTGTGCCAGATACACGAAAGCATGATTCTCGTCGCGACTGGTACCTATGCACCCCACCACCGTCTCGCCCGTCTGCGACGTCATCCGGTAGTACTCACGGTTGCTTCCCCCAGCGGTCAGCTTCTCCACCTGCTGAGGTTCTGCCCCACTCCATTCCTTGTAAAGTTCTACTAACTTCTTCATGTCGGTCCTTACTCAAATTGGCTACAAAGGTACACACTTTCATGCACAAAAACGAATATTTGGGGTGTTTTAACGTTAAAAATCCCAAAGCATGATGGAAATGCCTTGGGATTTATGATTTTCTTTGTTCACCAATGCCAGCCACCGCCAGGACCACCACCAGGGAATCCACCACCGCCTGTATAGGACGAGAGGGTGACGTTAGAACCGCCAGTGAAAGAGGCACCGGTATAGGCTACGCCGTCGAAGATGCTGGTGCCGCCGCTGACGGTAACGCCGCTCTTCAATGTGGGCTGTGAGGCGCCGCTGACAACCATTGTATTGCCGCCACTGGATGGAGTCTTAAAGACGAACGTCTCGCTGCCTACGGTCATCGCATACCAGGTGTTCTTGTTCCACGACGAGGCCTGATAGCACGACTGCGTGAGCTGTGCGCCGTTCTCCAGTCCGCCGATGGCAATGATGGTACCGCCAGTGACGTAGAGCTTCTTCTGTTCCTCGCTGTTGGCGTCGATGGCCACCTCGGGCGTCGAAGTACCGATGGCATAGACCACGCCACCTTTAATATATACGTTGCCGTTGGCGTCGATACCGTCGTTGCCGGTGGAGTGCGCATAGACGTAACCGCCACTGATGGTCATGTCGCCGGCATTGCTCAGACTCTTCGTGTCGTCGTTATATGAGGCGTTGATGGCATCGTCCGAGGCGTTCACGGTTACCCATCCGCCTGTAATATCGATGCTGGTCTTGCTCTCGATACCCTCGCCACCTGCACCCTTCGTGGTGACAAAGATGGCAGCATTGTCGCTAATCGTGATAGCCCCGTCAATCTTGATACCCTTGGGCGACGACTTGTAGTCGCTGTCGTATTTGTCGAGCTGTTGCGAACTATTTACGGTAGATAGCGTGCCGTTCGACGATGCCACAACGGCATTGCCGCTGGTATTGATGATGATGGTACCACCCGTAGCGGTAAACGTGCCGTCACCATTGATACCCTTGCCGCCAGCACCCGTGCTCGTCAGGTTCAGCGTACCACCGCTGATGGTCATGTTACCGTCAGCACCCAGACAAGCCGAGGCCTTGGTCTTCACCTTCGTGCTGTCCCACACGCCACCACCTGTAGTCTTCACGGTGATGTCGCCACCACTGATCTTCATGTCGCCCTCGCCCTTGATGCCCTTGGCAGCATCAGCCGTGACGGTGATGTTGATCGTTCCGCCACTGATGTAGATATTTCCTGAGTCCTCCTCTTCGTGGTCAGTGGTCTCGCCTGTCGAGGCGTCGCCGTCAATGTCACACTGGATGCCATCGTCCTGCGTACCGCTGATGTTAATCGTGCCGCTCTCCATGAGGAAGTATTCGGCGCAGCTGATGCCGTCACCTGCAGCCGAAGTCACGTTGATGGTAGCGTTCTTGATGGTGAAGTACTCACCCGTCTTGATGCCGTGCTTCACGTTGCCAACGACGTTCAGCGTACCCTTCTGCGCAAATTCGGCGTGGCCCTTGATGTAAAGGCAGCCCTTCTGCGAACCCGTCGAAGCGTCGCTGAGCGTGTTGGTCGTTCTTGTAACAATCTTTACCTTGATGCGCTTGCCGTTCTGGATGTGTACGGCAGCACCGCTATATACTGGCGTCGCGTTGGTCAGCGTCAGGCCGTTCAGTTCTATCGTGGCCTTGTACGAGCCCGACATATAGAACTCGCCGTCGGTCGATGTGCCGCTCAGCGTGTAGGTGATTTCCTCGGCCAGGTCGTCGCTCTGGGCTATCGACACGTGCGCTCCGCTGACGGTCGGCGTGACATACTGCGCCACGTTGCCTGCCACCGTCACCGATGCCGTCGAACCGTCGTAACTGACGCCTATCGTACCGTCGCTGACTTTGCTGTTGTCCACCGTCATCGCAGTGATGTCGGCCAGCGTAAACGTCTTGCCCATGATGGTCACCGTCTCGCCATTGGCGTAGGTCATCTCGCCCGTCTGCGAGGCAGGGAACTGATAGGTCACGCTGCCCACCTTGACGTTCAGCGTCTGCGCATTACCATTGAGCATTGACCATTGAACATTGAAAATTATGGTCAAAAGAAGTATTCTGAATAGCTGTCTCATTTTACCACCATTTTATAAGTCCTACTATTTGTCTTCACGATATACACGCCACGGCGCATCTGGTCCTTGCTCACCTTATGGCCCTGCAGGTCGTAGATTTCCGTAGAATTGTCAATTGTCAATTGTCCATTGTCAATTGTTTCGATGCCTGTCGTCCCAGTCTCATCCGTTGTCGAGAAGTACATCTTGCTCAGGTTCGTCAGCGTGAACGACTGCGAACCCACCGTCAGAGTAGTACCGCTGATGGTCAGCGTAACGTCCGAAGCAACGGATACCGAAGCCTTCGCCCCGTCCGTCGTCTCAAAGGTCAGGTAGGTGTAATCTTCGGCCTGCGCCGTCATTGCTCCTACCAGCATTGTCAATAACAATAAAATCTTCTTCATATCGCCTAATTGCTTATAATGATGTTGCAAAGGTAACAATTATCGGGACGTTCACCAAATATTTTCAATGAACGCCCCGATTCTTTCAACGAATGCGTCTTACTCGCCTACTCGGAACAAATAGTAAAATGCTCCTTTAATTTTATTAAAATGCGGGTTTAATTTTGGTAAAAGTGCTGTCCGCGGGCGGGCGCGTTGCAATTAACATATATTAACCAAATAACCGAACAAAACCGCAGGTTATCCCAAATTATTTTCGTACCTTCGCAACCAAATGGATTACAACACTAAACATAGAATACTTTTTGTCTGTCACGGGAACATCTGCCGAAGCCCGATGGCGGAGTTCGTGATGAAGGACCTCGTCAGGAAAGCGGGACGCGAAGACGAGTTTTACATTGAGTCGGCGGCCACCTCGACGGAGGAGATAGGCAACAGCGTCTATCCCCCAGCCCGACGCAAGCTGGCGGAACACGGCATCAGTTGTGCTACTAAAACAGCACGGCAAATGACACGCTCGGACTACGACCGCTTTGACCTGCTCATCGGCATGGATTCGTGGAACATCCGCAACATGCGAAACATCTGCGGTGGCGACCCTGAAGGAAAGATCGTGATGCTGATGGACTTCACCAAACGACCTGGCGACGTGGCAGACCCTTGGTACACGGACGACTTCGAGGCCACTTGGCGTGACGTCCTGGAAGGCTGCCAGGCATTGATAGATAGATTTAATAATTGTGTATGATTCTTACAAGATGACAGAAGACAGAAATAACGAATTTCATAATGTGGTGCCGCTGCAGATACGTTTCAACGACGTTGACAAGTTCGGGCATGTGAACAACACCATATATTTCCAGTTCTACGACTCGGGTAAGACGGACTATGTCTCCACCGTGTGCAAAGGCTTCGACTGGGATCAGTATGCCATTTTCGTGGTGAAGATTGAGGTGGAGTTCTTTGCCCAGATAAAGGGCACTGACCGTATTGCCGTCCGCACCCGTACCGTCAAACTCGGCAACAAGAGTTTCCATCTGGAACAGGAAATCTTCGACACCGATACGCAGGAGGTGAAGAGCCGCTGCCTGTCGATATTGGTGCTGTACGACCTGGAACAGAAGCAGTCCATACCGTTTTCCGACGAGTGGCGCAAGGCCATCATCGACTACGACGGACTATAAAATACGCAGGAACCTTTGTACCCAAAATTTTAAAATTATTAGGATATGAAAAAGCTTTTGACTTGCTTATTTGCCGCACTTGGGCTAACAACAGCCTGTGGCCAGGGAGATTATGGAACTGACGTGTTTAAGACCAAAAGCGGCAAGACGGTGACGTTCCACGCCCTCGTGCATGCCAGCATCCGCATTCAGTATGACGGCAAAGAGATCGAGGTTGACCCTGTGACGAAGTTGGGCAACAAAGTGATAGACTACGCCTCCATGCCCAAGGCCGACTATCTCTTGGTGACTCACGAACACTTTGACCACTTCAACCAAGATGCCATCAAGCTGCTTTCTGGCGAAAAAACTCGCTTCATTACCAACCAGCGTTGCGCTGACATGTTTGGCTCTGGCGAGGTGATGAAGAATGGTGATAAGTTGCAGATTGCCGAAGACGTCACGATTGAAGCCGTTCCTGCCTACAACTACACCGAGGGGCACACGCAGTTCCACCCCAAGGGACGCGACAACGGCTATATCCTGACCATCGACGGATTGAGAATCTATATCGCCGGCGATACGGAGGACATCCCTGAAATGTCAGCCATCAAGGACATCGACATCGCTTTCCTGCCCTGCAACCAGCCCTACACCATGACTCCAGACCAACTGGTTAAGGCCGCAAAGACTATCAAGCCCAAGGTGGTGTTCCCTTATCACTACGGACAGACGGACGTGAGCGGTCTCCCAGGACAACTCAAAGGTGACGGCATCGACGTTAGAATCAGACATTACGAATGATTGGCATGGAGGACATCTGTAAGCTGATTAAATTCTAATAGGCAAGTACATTCCATAATGCACGGATCTTTGCCTCCGGATCCCACTTGCCGCCGAAGGTCCAGCGGGCCGTTACCTCGTGGAATGCAGGTGCCCCGTCCGACTGGTTGAGGTTGTTGGCAAGCCAACCACTGTGACCACCCTCACGCGAGCAGTTATAATAATAGACGCGGAAGCCCCACGGACATGGGTCGAGCACCCTATCGGTATAAGCGTAGCTGATATTCGTATCTAGGATCTGCGATGACATCTTGCAGTTCAGCAGGAAGAATTGCGAGTCATGATGGTAACGGCCTAGGATAGTTGGCGATTTGGCATCGAAATACGAATCCGTAATGACCAACTTTTTCGACTTGTCGCCCCGTCCGTCGTGCCAGATGATGGCGCGACTGTCGCCCAGGAAGCGGCAACGTGTGGCATAGCACCAGCCACGCGGGCAGAGGAAATCTACACCTGGGCAGCGCAGATAAAGATCGGCATGATAGTACATACCATTGCCTTCAGGTGCCCATAGCGAGAGGGCGTCGTTACCATCGGCAAAGACATTGCTGTTGATAACGATGGTGCGTGTGGCCCTTCCGAAGATTGCCATCTGGTGGGTGGTATTGCCAGGCTCGACCACTGTGCCGTAGTTGTTATAGACCGTCAGACCACTGATAACACAGTCGTCAGCACCGTCCAACAGCACGATAACGCCATTGCCCGTCTTCTTGCCGCGATACTCTTTGATGGTGTTGGTCTTATGCGTTTCAGCCAGTACAATGATGGTGCTGTCGCGATCTTCGCCCACTAGCACGATATTCGGACGGTCAATGATTACCTTCTGCTCGTAGCGTCCTTTCTTGATGAAAATCTTAAAAGGCTTGTCGCCCTGCTCAGGCGCTTGCTCAATGGCAGCTTGTATCTTTCCACCCAGTTCTACGATGGCATCAAAATCAGAGAGGTTTTTGCTTGGACGTCTATACATCTCTATGGTACCGTTCTCGTTGGCCCCCTTCGTTGTCAAACTGACGGGTACTTTGTTTTGCGGGTCATGCTTGGCTGCCCATCGCTCATATTTAGCGAACAAGTCACGCGGGTTGTCAGAATACCATGCGTAACCATTGCGTCGCTCACTCCCTATCTGATCCAAGCGGCGGCGTGGCACACCGTCACGATCGCACACGTAGGGTTCACACCTTTCCAAGTCGTAGTAGCGCGCCCATATTGGTTGCGCCGTGGGGTCTTCTTCCAGCCATGTGTCCCGATCAGGACTATTCCAAGCACCCTTTCTGCAGAGGCGTAAACCTGTAAGTTTATACTTGTCGAACCACCGCATGCCACAGTGGATGGCTTTCTTCACCCGCTCATCTGGATTGGGCAGACTCATCAGCAGTTGAAGGATGCCAGCGCTCTCAGCCGAACAGTAGGAGGGCAACTCGTAGGCTCTTGCAGAAGCTGGCTGATAGGTATCCTTGTCATGTTGCTGACACCATACCGTCGGTTGCCCGTTTGTGACAATCTGGGTTGTAAGGATACACTCGACACCTTTGTCGAAGGCCTTCTTCGCCCGCTTTCTTTGTTGCTTGTCGGTGATGTCGCCCTGGTATGGTTCGCGCTGCTCAGCCACCTCTCTGAGCATATTCATCGTATTCACCATAGCACCGTCGTTATACGTGATATGCACCTGATATCCCTGCGGATTCGGCCAGAACTGCGGCCATCCGCCATTTTCATACTGTCCGCTGAGCAAATAGTCGATACCTTTGCGGAATGCATCTCTATAGCGTTGTTCACCTGTAGCCTGATACAGACGGGCAAGGTAGGTCAGTTGCATGTTCGTAGCTCCATTATCGGTGGTGGAATCGTCTTGCCGCTGCCTGTCTTTCAGCACCTCTACCCTCTCCTGGTCATTCAACGGTTTGACCATATCGATATTCTTCGGCCATCCGCCAGTGACACGCTGGTACAGTAACACCTGTTCTCCTACACGCCGTGCCTCTTCGGTCTGGAAAAACGCAGGATCGGTCTCCCGCAACACATTTTTGAATGGCATTCGTTGCTGAGCCATCAGTGGCAACACACACACGAGGGCAAGCCCCGTTAACATCAGTCTGATTGTCTTCATAAGTAGTTTGTTTTTGTAAATGATGCTGCAAAGATAGTAAAAAACGAATGAAAAACCAAATTTATTTGGGTTTTTCCGAATACTTACTACGTCCAGAACTCTTTCTCGCCAGTCGGCTCCATCTCGCCCTGACACTGTGGACAGGTATGTTTATTCCACAGTCTGATGTTATCACTGCCGCATTGCAGACACAAACGGCCAACCTCACTTCTATAGGAAGGTGCCACGTCGGCAATGATGCCACCTACCACGATGTTCTGGATGGTCTTGCAGTCAGGACACGACATGGCCGTAATCTCCTGACGAAAGAGCCCACGTCCTTCGTACACCTCGGTCTCGTAGCCGCATTGTCTGCAGCGATATTTCAGTTTCCAAGCCATACTCCCTTCTTCTATCGGAAGGAATCCGTGAGGAGTTTGATTTCGATTTGTGGGCTGATGCGCTCGTACAATATATTATATACGGCATCGAGGATGGGCATGTTGACGTGGCAGTGGCGGTTAATCTCCTTCATACACTTGGTGCCGAAATAGCCCTCGGCAATCATCTCCATCTCAATCTGGGCACTCTTGACGCTGTAGCCCTTGCCAATCATGGTGCCGAAGGTGCGGTTGCGCGAGAAGTTGGAGTAGCCCGTGACGAGGAGGTCGCCCATATAGACGCTGTCGGCAATGTTGCGCTCGACGGGATTGATGACGGTCAGGAATCGCGCCATCTCCTGCACGGCATTGGCCATGAGGACTGCCTGGAAGTTGTCGCCGAACTTCAGACCGTTGCAGATGCCGGCGGCAATGGCATAGACATTCTTCAGCACGGAGCTGTATTCGATGCCAATGACGTCGGCAGAGGTCTTGGTCTTGATGAACGGACTGCTGAGGATATCGGCAAAAGCCTGTGCCTTGTCGCGGTCGGCACAACCGATGGTGAGGTAGCTGAGGCGTTCCAGAGCCACCTCCTCGGCATGTGAGGGACCTCCGATGCAGGCGAGATTCTCGTAGGGCACGTCGTACACCTGATGGAAATATTCCGAACAGACGAGGTTTTCGTCGGGCACGATACCCTTGATGGCCGTGACGATGTATTTGTCGCGCAGGCGGACCTTCAGTTTCTTGAGGTGGCTCTTGAGGTATGGCGACGGTGTGACGAACACCAGCGTTTCGTACTGCTCGGCAATCTTGTTGAGGTCGCTGGAGAAGAATATCTCGTCGGTATCGAATCGTACGCTCTGCAGGTAGGCGGGGTTGTGGCCCAGGCGACGGAAGTCCTCAATGCGGTCGTCGCGACGCATATACCACCCGATGTGGTGAGTCTTGCCCACCACTATCTTGGCTATGGCCGTTGCCCACGAGCCGCCACCGATAATCGCTATTCTACCACAGTCGTACATGGTTCATTGAACATTGATCATTGAACATTGACCATTAGGCTTGCGCCTTTTCAATCCAGGCGGCGACTTCATCTACTGAAGGTTTCTGGAGGTCGAGCTTGTATTTCTTGAAGATCTCACCAATCTTCTGCTGGAGGCCCTGGGGCTTCTCGTCCTTGATGTTGGTAATCAGGTTGAAACCAGCCTTGCGCAGTACTGGAACGATATCCTCAGGTACACCTATCTCGGCCCACTCAGCTACAGACGACTGAGGAATCTTCTTCTCAGGCTTCATCTGTGGGAACAGCATCACCTCGCCAATAGCAAACTTACCAGTCATCAGCATGACCAGACGGTCGATACCAATACCGATACCGAACGTAGGAGGCATACCGTACTGCAGAGCGCGCAGGAAGTCGTGATCGATGATCATTGCCTCGTCGTCGCCCTTGTCGGCAAGCTTCATCTGTTCGATGAAACGCTCCTCCTGATCGATAGGATCGTTGAGCTCAGAATAGGCATTGGCCAGCTCCTTACCGTTGACCATCAGCTCGAAACGCTCGGTAAGACCGGGTTTAGAGCGGTGCATCTTGGTAAGTGGCGACATCTCAACAGGATAGTCGGTAATGAAGGTGGGCTGGATGAAGGTGCCCTCGCAGAACTCACCAAAGAGTTCGTCGATGAGTTTACCCTTACCCATGGTCTCGTCTACATCCATGCCCTTAGACAGACAGAATGCGCGAATCTCGTCCTCGCTCTTGCCGTCGCAGTCGAAACCGGTCTTCTCCTTGATAGCATCGAGAATAGGCAGACGACGGAACGGGGCCTTGAACGAGATGATATTGCCATCAATCTCAACCTCGGACTTACCATTGACAGCCGTACAAATCTCCTCGAGCATCTTCTCGGTGAAGGTCATACCCCACAGCAGGTCCTTATAGCTGACATAGAGCTCCATGCAGGTGAACTCAGGGTTGTGGGTCTTGTCCATACCCTCGTTGCGGAAGTTCTTACCCATCTCGTAAACACCCTCGAAACCACCTACGATGAGGCGCTTGAGGTAGAGCTCTGTGGCGATACGCATGTACATATCCTGATTGAGCGCATTGAAGTGGGTGATGAACGGGCGGGCTGATGCACCACCTGCGATGCTCTGCAGGATAGGAGTATCGACCTCGGTATATCCGGCATTGTCGAGAATGCTACGCATGGTGCGGATGATAGTGGCACGCTTCAGGAAGGTGTCCTTGACGCCCTCGTTGACCACCAGGTCGACATAGCGCTGGCGATAACGCAACTCGGGATCGTCAAACTTATCGTAGGCCACACCGTCCTTATATTTCACAATAGGCAGTGGCTTCAGCGCCTTCGACAACAGCGTCAGCTCCTTGCAGTGGACGCTGATTTCGCCCGTCTGCGTGCGGAACACAAAGCCCTTGATGCCGATGAAGTCGCCAATGTCGAGCAGCTTCTTGAAAACGGTATTGTATAACTCCTTGTCGTCGCCAGGGCAAAGGTCATCACGCGTGATATAGACCTGAATACGGCCCTTGGAGTCCTGTAATTCTACAAACGAGGCCTTACCCATGACGCGACGGCCCATCATACGGCCAGCAATACTCACCTCGCGGGGCTCGGCATCATCCTGAAAACTCTCTACAATCTCCGTAGAGAATGCGTTGGTAGGAAATTCTGCTGCAGGATAGGGATTGATACCCATCTCGCGCAACTGTTGCAGACTCTCACGTCTGCCGATTTCTTGTTCGCTAAGTTCTAAAACGTTCATATCTTGTCAAATAATTATTCACAATGCGTCTGCAAAGATACGAAATAATTGATAATTGACCATTACTATTGACAATTTTTTGCCTTTGACGTTAAATATTTGCTAAATTCTTGACAAAAATTTGGTGGTTTCAGAATTTTTCCTTACTTTTGTAGCATTAATAGCGAAACGGAAACTATGATACATGAAACAATCAAGACTCGCGTAGTTGGTGTTGACATACAGATTGACACCACCACCCTGGCTGTCATCGATGTGCGTGGAAACATCATTGCCAGAGAGAGCTTCACCACGGGAACGAATCCTAACATCGGCGATTTTGCGTCGATATTGAGCGAACGCGTGATGAGCATAGTAGAGCAGAACGGTGGTTACGAGAGCATCCGTTCGCTGGGCATCTGCTGTCCGAGTGCCAACTACATGACAGCATGTATCGAGAATGCACCGAACCTGCCCTGGAAAGGTGTCGTGCCCTTGGCAGCAATGATGCGCGACAGGCTGGGACTGGCCGTAGCACTGGGCAATAACGCCTATGCCCGCGGCTTGGGCGAGCTGGCCTTCGGTGTGGCTCACGGCATGAAGGACTTCGTCCTGCTGACGATGGGCGGCGGTGTCGGCAGTTGCATCTTCATCAACGGTCAATACTACGCTGGCCATGACGGTTTTGCAGGCGAGATAGGCCATAGCATGGCCCGCCATGAGGGACGTCTCTGTGGTTGTGGCAATAAAGGTTGTCTGGAGATGTACTGTGCGCGAAAGGGTATCCGCATGACCGCTCAGGAGGTGATGGCCGAGAGCGACAAGCCTTCGAAAATGCGCTTGATAGAAGACCTGACAGTGGACCAGATTGTGGCTTTCTGCGATATGGGCGACGAACTGGCCATTGAGACACTGCGCCGGACGGGTCATGTGCTAGGAGAAACGCTGGCAAACTATGCCACCACCATCAATCCTGAGGCATTTATCTTTACGGGCAGCGTGTCGCGCTGTGGCGACTGGCTGTTTGACCCTGCCTGGGAGAGTTTCAACGAACACATCTTCCAGAACATCAAGGGTAAGGTGAAATTCCTGTTGTCGCAGTTTGACGAGCGGGAAGCTAACCTACTGGGAGCCAGCGTATTGGCATGGAATGTAAAGGAGTACTCACTATTTAAATAATAACTGATTTAACTAACACTCAACGATATCATTACTGTTATGAATGAAGAACTAAAAAGCAAGGTCATTGGAGTCGACATCAGTATTGAGCGTACGACGCTCGCCATCGTCGACATCCGCGGAAACATTTTGGCAGAAGACTATTTTGTGACTTCCGACTATCAGAACATTAACGAGTATGTGTCGGAACTTTCTGACCGCCTCTATATGCTGATGGAGAACAACGGAGGGTATGAGAAGATTCGTTCGATAGGAATCAGTGCACCCAGTTGCAGTTCGATAACAGGGTGTATCAGCAATGCTGCCAACCTGCCATGGAAGGGTGAGATTCCCTTGGCAGCACTGGTGCGCGACCGCATGGGAATGGCTGTTGCCGTAGGAAATGACGCCCACGTGTCGGCATTGGGAGAATATACCTACGGTTCTGCCCACGGACTGAAGGACTTTATGATTGTCAGTCTGGGTGTAGGTGTAGGTAGCTGTATCTTCTCGCAAGGCCGTGAGCACATTGGAACAGAAGGATATGCCGGTGAGTTCGGACACTGCTGTTTCGTTGACGGAGGACGCAAGTGCGGTTGTGGTAATCGTGGTTGTCTGGAAGCATACGTCGGTGCTAACGGTATCGTACGAACAGCCAAGGACCTGATGCTGCAGTCGGATGAGCCGTCGTTGATGCGTGATATTGCAGAACTGTCGCCAAGAGCCATCTTCGAGTGTTGCGAGAAGGGTGACGCGATGGCCATTGAGACCTACCGCAAGACAGGTCATATACTGGGCATCGGTTTGGCCAACTATGCCAGCCTGATTAATCCCCAGGCCATCATTCTGACGGGTGGTATCTCGCGTGCCGGCCAATATTTGCTGGATCCTACGCGTGAATCGTTTGAGGAACACGTATTCCCCAACATGCGCAACAAGGTGAGAATCGTGGTGTCGAGAATGGACAACCGCGAGCGCGACGTGCTGGGAGCAAGTGCCCTGGCGTGGGAAGTGCCAGAGTACTCGCTGTTTAAGTAACGTTAATATTTGAAGCTACTGCCTCCTACGAACTCACGCATGATGCTCGTGGGAGGTATTTCTTTGTCGCTCACGGGCAGGAAATAGTGGATGAATTTGAGCAGGCGGTGAGCCTCCGCATATTCAGGACAGTTTCTTTGTACTGACGAGAGGATAATCTCCGCATGGGTACGCAGAACGGCAAACTCGATGTTCAGCGCCGAGTTGAACATAGCGTCCGCTGTCTCCTGATAAGGGAATATCCATTTATCCTCTGCCTCACAGACATTCTTCCACTGGGCAATGGTCTCGCGCGCCGTATAGGCTCCCTTGTTGTAGTCGCGGATGATGCGACGCAGCAGGCGGTTGTCGCGGACGGGAATCCAGTTGTGGTCGTCGAGCGAGATGCTGGTAAGGGCTGAGATGTAGATCCTGTACTTCAGCGAGTCCTCGATATTCTGCGTCAGCTTGGGGTTCAGCGCATGGATACCTTCGATAATCAGCACCGTATCGCCTGCCAGCTTCAGCTTTTTGCCGTTCCATTCGCGCTTGCCCGTGGTGAAGTTGTATTCCGGAATCTCCACACGCTCACCTTTCATCAGCCTCGACAGGTGGTCCTCCAGCAAGGCATAGTCCACCGTCTCGATGTTGTCGAAGTCGTAGTCACCATTGGGTAACTTGGGTGTATCCACGCGATTGACGAAATAGTCGTCGGTAGAGAACGACATCGGACGCAGACCACAGGCCAGCAGTTGGATGGAGAGTCGCTTGCAGAAAGTCGTCTTTCCTGATGACGACGGACCAGTGATGAGCACCAGTCGAATGGGCTTCTCCTCTGCATGGAACCGGCGTTCGATGTCTTCTGCTATCTGCACGATCTTCTTTTCCTGCAGGGCTTCGCTGACCTGTATCAGTTCTGAGGCATGGCCTTTCAGGATGGCTTTGTTGACGTCACCTGCATTTGACAGGCGCATGATGATATCCCATTTCGTCTTCTCGCGGAACATCTCATACGTCTTGGGCATATCCACCTTCTCCGCCAGAACGGTAGGATTATTCCAATCGGGTACTCGCAACAGCATGCCGTCGTGATAGGGTTCCAGCCCGAAGACTTTCAGATAGCCAGCACTGGGCACCAGAGGGCCGTAGTAGTAGTCGGCAGTATCGCCCAGCATATAGTAGTCGCTGTAAATCTGTCCGCTGGTTTCCAGCAGTTTTACTTTGTCGGAGAATCCCCGTTCGGCAAACACGCGGATAGCCTCTTCGTTGGTGGCCTCCGTGCGACGGAAAGGCATATCCAGATTCACGATTTCCTTCATCCGCTCGCAGATTTGCTCTATGTCGCCATCCGCCAGTCCTTCACCGTTCTTTTTCTTGAAGTTACAGTAATAGCCACGCGATATGGTGTGTTCGATGAATAGTTTCGAACCAGGGAAGATGTCCTGCGTGGCCTTGTAGAGCAGGAAACACAGGGAACGCACATAAACACGATGTCCACTGCCTTCGCGGGCATCCAGAAATTCCACGTCGCGATTCTGGTAGAGTCGGAACTTCAGACCCTCTGAGGCGTTATTCACTTTTGCTGACACCACGGGGTAAGGCAGCTTGATTTCGTCAGCGAACTCTTGGTATACATCCAATAGCGAACAGCCTTCTGGGAAAGCCTTCGTCACGTTGTTGTTCTTGCAGCGAATGTGTAGCATAGCAATCAATCGTTTTTAGTTGTTTGCAAAGATACGACAAAAACCATAAAACACCAAAGAAAAATGCTTTTTTCTATCATTTTTCTTACGCGTACCTTATTATATAATATGGTTTGGTATGTTTGCAACCGAGTTGCGAAAGCTTTTTCCTACCTTTGCACCCAGAAATGACAAAAACGAGAAAATATGTGTAAAGAACATCATCATCACGAAGAGGAGTGCTGCTCTTGTGAGCACCATCACCACGAAGAAGAAGGCCAGCGTGGAAAGCTGCTGAAAATCGTACTGGCAGCAATATTGCTGGCAGTAGCAATCTACATAGAACATACGTTTGCACTGCCCACATGGCAATTGCTGTTGGTATATCTCGTGCCTTACCTGCTAGTGGGTGGGGACACGCTGAAAGAAGCAGCAGAGGGATTGATGGAGGGAGAGGCCTTCAACGAAGACTTCTTGATGGCTGTTGCCACATTGGGAGCGCTGGGTATCGGTTTTCTGCCTGGTGCGGAGAACGAATTCCCTGAGGCTGTCTTCGTGATGCTGTTTTTCCAAGTAGGAGAACTGTTCGAGGGCTATGCCGAAGGAAAGAGCCGCGAGAGTATTGCCCACCTGATGGATATCCGTCCGGATGTGGCGCATGTAGAGGTGAGGGGGAAGATGTCAGATGTAAGAAGTCAGATATCTGAAGTTAGAGACGTGGCCCCAGAGGACGTGGCAGTAGGTGATATTATCCTTATCCGCGTAGGCGAGAAGGTGCCCTTGGACGGCGTCGTCGTCGAGGGCAGTAGTCAGTTGAATACCGTTGCACTGACGGGTGAGACGATGCCTCGTAGCGTAGAGACTGACGACGAGGTGGTGTCAGGTTGTGTCAACTTGTCAGGTGTGTTGCGCGTGCGTACCACCAAGAGTTTTGGCGAGAGTACCGTCTCGAAAATCATCCGCCTGGTAGAAGATGCAGGGGAACACAAGTCGCAAAGCGAGACTTTCATCACCAAGTTTGCACGAATCTATACACCCATTGTCGTCGGTGCTGCCATTCTGCTGGCTGTCGTACCCACATTGCTGGGCGGTAACTTTGCCACGTGGCTGTACAGGGCGTTGATGTTCCTGGTGGTATCGTGTCCTTGTGCATTGGTACTGAGCGTCCCCCTGACATTCTTTGCAGGTATCGGTGGCGCGTCACGTCGCGGTATCCTCATCAAGGGTGCCAACTATATGGATGTGTTGTCGAAAGTCGGCACGGTGGTGTTCGACAAGACGGGTACGCTGACACACGGACAGTTTGCCGTAGAAGCCGTCCATCCTGACAGCTGTGACGAACACCAGCTACTACACCTGGCAGCTCACGTAGAACACTTTACGACGCACCCCATCGGAGCAGCATTACGCGACGCATTCCCTGACGAGGCCACAGACGGATGTGAGGTGAGTGACGTCGAAGAGATATCAGGAAAAGGTATCAAGGCGAAGGTAGGTGGAAAAACAGTCTGCGTAGGAAATACGAAGCTGATGGATGCCGTAGGAGCGCAATGGCACGACTGTTCGCATGTGGGAACGATTATCCATGTGGCTATTGACGGACAGTATGCAGGTCATATCGTCATCAACGACAAAGTAAAGGAGGACAGTGCCGAGGCCATAGCAGAACTCAAAGCGTTGGGCGTAAACCGTACGGTGATGCTGACAGGTGACCGTCGTGAGGTTGGAGCACGCGTGGCTGAACAGTTGGGCTTGGATGAATGGTATGCAGAACTGTTGCCTGCCGACAAGGTGGAACACGTAGAGCGCCTGCTCACCCCTACCCCTTCACCTGTAAACAATCACCTGGCATTTGTGGGTGACGGCATCAACGACGCCCCAGTGCTGGCACGTGCAGACGTCGGAATAGCGATGGGTGGATTGGGTAGCGATGCTGCCATTGAGGCTGCTGACGTGGTGTTGATGGACGACCATCCCTCGAAGGTAGCTTTGGCTATCCGTATTGCCAGACGTACGCTGGCGATAGCCCGTCAGAATGTGTGGCTGGCTATTGGCATCAAGGTGGCAGTACTCGTATTGGCTGCCGTAGGACTAGCAACGATGTGGATGGCTGTTTTTGCTGACGTTGGTGTCACGGTGTTGGCAGTGTTGAACGCCATGAGGGCACTGAAATGTTAAAAAAACAATATCATTGTTGCTTGTGTCAGGAAAAAGTGTTACCTTTGCGGACAATAACATAAAATGATAGATAAAATGAAACCAACATTATTTCTTTTAGCAGCTGGTATGGGCAGTCGTTATGGTGGCCTGAAGCAGCTCGATGGTCTGGGCCCCAATGGCGAGACCATCATGGACTACAGTATCTACGACGCTATTCAGGCAGGATTCGGCAAAATAGTATGGGTTATCCGCAAGGACTTTGAAGAGCAGTTCCGTACCCAGATTCTCTCGAAGTACGAGGGTAAAGTGAAGTGTGAACTGTGCTTCCAGGCACTCGACGCACTGCCTGCAGGATTCAGCGTTCCTGAGGGTCGCCAGAAGCCTTGGGGTACGAACCACGCCGTGCTGATGGGTAAGGACATCATCAAGGAGCCGTTCTGCGTCATTAACTGTGACGACTTCTATGGTCGCGACTGTTTCATGCAGATTGGCAAATTCCTGAGCAACCTGCCCGAGGGTTCGAAGAACAAGTATGCCATGGTGGGCTTCCGCGTATGTAACACGCTGAGTGAGAACGGTGCCGTGGCTCGTGGCGTTTGTGCTTATGACAACAATCGTCACCTGACGGATGTCGTTGAGCGTACAGAAATTCTGCGCAAGGATGGTACCATCCAATTCAAGGACGAGCAGGGCGAGTGGCAGGCTCTGGATGAGAATGCTCCTGTTTCGATGAATGTCTGGGGCTTTACTCCTGACTATTTCGAGTATAGCGAGGAGTATTTCAAGGAGTTCCTCAGTGATCCGAAGAACATGGAGAACCTGAAGGCTGAGTTCTTCATTCCCTTGATGGTGAATAAACTCATCACCGAAGGAACCGCTACCTGTGAGGTGCTCGATACAACCTCGAAGTGGTTTGGCGTAACTTATGCTGCTGACCGCGAAGAAACGGTGGCCCGCATCCAGCAACTCGTCGACGAGGGCGTTTATCCCAATAAGTTGTTCTGAGCGAATGCTGAATCCGATAATCACAGACGGGGAGTGCAGCATGCTGCGCTCCCTCATTGATGAAGCAGAAACCATTGTGGTTTGTGCCCACCAGAACCCTGACGGTGACGCCATGGGTGCGATACTAGGGTGGTTTGCTGTCCTGCAGCACTTTGGTAAGGAACCGCTGATGGTCGTTCCTGACCAGTTTCCCGACTACCTGCAATGGTTGCCGAACACAGAGAAAATCGTACGCTATGACAAGCGTAAAGATTATGTCGATACGGTGTTGAAGATTGCAGACCTTGTGTTCTGTCTTGATTTCAACTGCCTGTCGCGTACTGATGAGATGGAGCAATCGCTGGCTTCGTCGCCTGCCAAGAAGGTGCTTATCGACCATCATCCCAATCCCGATGTCGACACGGTGTTGTGTGTTTCGCGCCCAGAGGCTTCGTCAGCCTGTGAATTGGTGTTCCGAATTGTTTGGCAGTTAGGAATCTTCGAACAGCTGAGCAAGCATTTCGCAGTACCTGTCTATTGTGGTATGATGACGGACACTGGCGGATTTACGTACAACAGCAACGATCCGGATGTCTTCTTCATCATCAGTCAGTTGTTGACAAAACGCATCAACAAAGACAAGATTTATCGCAACGTATATCATAACTACTCTGAGCACCGCCTGCGGATGGTGGGATTCGTGCTTTGTAATCGTCTGGTCGTTGACAACGAACGTCACGCTGCCTATTACACATTGACGCACGACGACCAGAAAAAATTCCATTTCGTGAAGGGCGACGCAGAGGGACTGGTGAATATGCCGCTGCAAATCAAGGGCCTCAAACTAAGCATTTCGTTGCGTGAGGATACGGAACGCGAGAACCTAGTATGGGTCAGTCTGCGTTCGGTGGATAACTTCCCCTGCAACAAGATTGCGGCAGAGTTCTTTAATGGCGGTGGTCATTTGAATGCGTCTGGCGGACGCGTCAATGGGACGATGGATGATGCCATCAAGACAGTTCAGGATGCACTGCAAGCCTACGAAGACCTGTTAAAGTAGTCTAATTATCAATTGCCAATGGTCAATTATCAATTGTTTTTTAGTACCTTTGTGCCCAAAATTAGCAAAACGATAGAAATGAAGAGACTCTTTTACCCCATAATGATCCTGCTCTGCGCCATTTTATACGTGAGCTGTGATAATTACGAGACCTATGGCGACAAGAAGGCTAAGGAACGTGATGCCATCAATAAATTCATATCAGAGAACAACATCAAGGTCATTAACGAGGACCAGTTCGAAGATCAGGACTATACAACGGATACGGCAAAAAACGAATATGTTCGTATGTCGCGTACTGGCGTCTATATGCAGATTGTCCGCAAGGGCTGTGGAACCCAACTGGAACAGAAGAAGTCTGTCAACGTTATTTGTCGCTTCACGGAATACAATATTCTGGCCGACTCTGTCATGTTGTCAAACCTTGCTCCGTTCTACATTTACGACTATAATTCAGGATCCTATTTTGACGCCTCGCAGTATTACGACAAAATGAATGTTTCGCGTAATGGCACAACATTCACTGCGTCGTTTGTCTCTGGTCTGATGATGCGTTACCACAGTTCGTCAACCAGTGTACCTTCTGGATGGCTCGTACCTTTGAATTTCATCAATATTGGCCGTCCTGCGAACGAGAACGAAGAGACTGCCTTTGTGAGACTCATAGTACCTCACTCACAGGGAACGGCAGACGCCTCAGCGAGTGTCTATCCCTGTCACTATGAGATTTCCTACGAACGTGAGAAATAACAATTATATATAATAGAATATGACTCTGATTAAATCTATATCTGGCATCCGCGGTACTATTGGCGGACGCACGGGCGATACACTGAACCCATTGGATATCGTCAAGTTTACCACTGCTTATGCAATGTTTATCCCCCGCAAGACGGGAAAGATTGTCGTAGGTCGTGATGGTCGCATCTCTGGTCCTATGGTGCGCGACGTCGTTTGCGGCACACTGGTAGGTATAGGCTTCGACGTGATTGACATTGGCTATGCTACGACACCAACAACCGAGCTGGCAGTACGTATGAGCGGAGCCGATGGTGGTATCATCATCACTGCTTCCCACAATCCACGTCAGTGGAATGCCTTGAAGTTGCTGAACAACGAGGGTGAGTTCCTGACTGCAGCAGATGGTCAGAAAGTTCTCGAACTGGCTGAAAAGGAAGACTTCTGCTACGCGGAAGTTGACAAACTGGGAAAAGTTATCGTCGACAATTCCTTCGACGAGCGCCACATACAGTCTGTCCTCGACCTCAAACTCGTGGATACCGACGCTATTCACAAGGCCCGTCTGACCGTTTGCGTTGACAGTATCAACAGCGTTGGTGGCATCATCCTGCCCAAACTACTCGAACGTCTGGGCGTGGGTTATAAGTTCCTGAACGAGCAGGTAACTGGTGACTTTGCACATAATCCTGAACCTTTGGAGAAGAATCTGCAGGGTATCATGGACGAGATGAAAACTGGTAAATATGATCTGGGTATTGTCGTTGATCCTGATGTCGACCGTCTGGCTTTCATCTGCGAGGACGGTAAGATGTTTGGCGAGGAGTATACGTTGGTGAGTGTAGCTGACTATGTGCTGTCGCAGACTCCAGGCAATACCGTTAGCAATCTCAGCTCTACTCGTGCTTTGCGCGACGTAACGCAAAAGCGTGGCGGTCAGTATACAGCTGCTGCTGTTGGCGAGGTCAATGTTACCACGAAGATGAAAGAGGTGAATGCCGTCATTGGCGGTGAGGGAAATGGTGGTGTCATATATCCTGAGAGCCATTATGGTCGCGACGCCCTTGTGGGTATAGCCCTCTTCCTGACTTCTCTGGCCAAGAAGGGATGCAAGGTCAGTGAGTTGCGCAAGCAGTTCCCTGACTATCAGATTGCCAAGAACCGTATCGACCTCACTCCTGACACAGACGTAGATGCTATCTTGGTGAAGGTGAAGGAGATGTATGCCAACGATCCTACTGCACAGGTAAACGATATTGACGGTGTGAAGATTGACTTCCCTGATCGTTGGGTTCATCTGCGCAAGTCAAATACCGAGCCTATTATCCGTGTGTACAGTGAGGCTGCCACCATGGAGGCTGCCGACGAGATTGGCAAGAAACTGATGCAGGTTGTTTACGATATGCAGTAATCAGCTGTTTGTCACATGACATATTCAAGTGGGCATTTTATCTTGCCCACCTGTTTTTTTCTGCCAATGTGTCAGTTTGTCAAGGTTGGCAAGGTCCTTGGCACGGTTTTGGCTACGATGAGGGCAAACTTAAATACAAACATTTAAAAAAACAAAGTATTATGAACATCAAACCATTAGGAGACCGCGTGCTGGTAGTGCCTGCACCGGCTGAAGAGAAGATTGGCGGTATTATCATTCCTGACACCGCAAAAGAGAAACCCCTGCATGGAACCATCAAGGCCGTTGGTCAGGGTACCAAGGACGAAGAAATGGTGCTGAAGGCTGGAGACGAAGTGCTGTATGGCAAGTACTCTGGCACAGAACTCGAGTTTGAGGGCGAAAAGTTCCTCATGATGCGTCAGTCTGACGTTTTAGCAGTCATTGAGAAATAACATCGTAATAACGCAACAACGTTATAACGAAATAATAAAGAAAAGGAAAAACAATTATGGCAAAAGATATTAAATTCAATATTGACGCTCGCGATGCTATGAAGCAGGGCGTCGACCAGTTGGCAAACGCAGTAAAGGTTACGCTCGGTCCTAAGGGTCGTAACGTTGTTATTGAGAAGAAGTTTGGTGCTCCCCAGATTACCAAGGACGGTGTGACCGTTGCTAAGGAAATCGAGTTGGAGGACAAGTTCGAGAACACAGGTGCTCAGCTCGTGAAGAGCGTAGCTTCTAAGACGGGCGACGATGCTGGTGATGGTACTACAACAGCTACCATCCTGACTCAGGCTATCGTTACCGAGGGTCTGAAGAACGTTACCGCTGGTGCCAATCCTATGGATCTGAAGCGTGGTATCGACAAGGCTGTGAAGAGCGTTGTTGACTTCATCCAGAAGAACGCTGAGCGTGTGGACAACAACTACGACAAGATTGAGCAGGTGGCTACCGTTTCTGCCAACAACGACGAGGAGATTGGTAAACTGCTGGCTGAGGCCTTCCGCAAGGTTTCTAAGGATGGCGTTATCACCATCGAAGAGAGCAAGAGCCGCGACACCCACATTGGTGTGGTTGAGGGTATGCAGTTCGATCGTGGCTATCTCTCTGGCTACTTCGTAACCGACTCTGAGAAGATGGAGTGTGTGATGGAGAATCCATACATTCTCATCTACGATAAGAAGATTTCTAACATCAAGGACTTCCTGCCCATCCTGCAGCCTGCTGCTGAGAGCGGACGCCCCTTGCTGGTCATCGCTGAGGATGTTGACTCTGAGGCTCTGACCACACTGGTTGTCAACCGTCTGCGTGGTGGTCTGAAGATTTGCGCCGTTAAAGCTCCTGGCTTTGGCGACCGTCGTAAGGCTATGCTCGAGGACATCGCAACCTTGACTGGTGGCGTCGTTATCAGCGAAGAGAAGGGTCTGAAGTTGGAGCAGGCTACCCTCGAGATGCTGGGTACTTGCGACAAGGTGACTGTTTCTAAGGACAACACCACCATCGTAAATGGTGCTGGTGACAGCCAGGCCATCAAGGACCGCATCGCTCAGATCAAGAAGGAAATCGAGCTCACCACCTCTTCTTACGACAAGGAGAAGCTGCAGGAGCGTCTGGCCAAGTTGGCTGGTGGCGTAGCAGTGCTCTACGTAGGTGCTAACTCAGAGGTGGAGATGAAGGAGAAGAAAGATCGTGTGGATGATGCTCTCTGCGCTACTCGTGCAGCTATCGAGGAGGGTGTTGTTGCTGGTGGTGGTACTACTTACATCCGCGCTCAGCAGGCTTTGGCTGACCTGAAGGGTGACAATGCCGACGAGCAGACGGGTATCAACATCATCTGCCGCGCCATCGAGGAGCCTCTGCGTCAGATTGTCAGCAACGCTGGCGAAGAGGGTGCCGTTGTCGTACAGAAGGTTCGCGAGGGCAAGGGTGACTTCGGTTACAATGCTCGTCTCGACAAGTACGAGGACCTCCGTGAGGCTGGTGTCATCGACCCTGCCAAGGTAGCCCGTGTGGCTCTGGAGAATGCCGCTTCTATCGCCGGCATGTTCCTCACCACCGAGTGCCTCATCTGCGACAAGCCTGAGAAGGAACCCGCTATGCCAATGGGTGGCGCACCAGGCATGGGAGGCATGATGTAATTTCTCTAAATGAGTAATTAGAAATTAGTAATTAGTAATTATGATATGTTCTGCAACGGTTTACAGCCAATGCGGACGTCATAATTGCTAATTACTTTTTTTTATCTTATCAGAAAATCCCCAAAATATTTGGTTTTTTGCTCGCTTAATCGTATCTTTGCACTATTAACTATAATATTACGATTATGAAAAGGATAATTTTGGTATGTGCCGTAGCCCTTTTAGGCTTCAGTCAGGCCTCCGCTCAAGATTTTGAGCGCGGCATTTTCAACCACTTGGGCGCTAACCTCAGCGTGGGAACCGAGGGTATTAGTGTTGGTCTTGCAGCCCCTTGTACCGACTATCTGGAGTTTGGACTAGGTGTGAATTTCATGCCTGGTTTTAAAATTAAGGGAGATGTTAATATGAATGCAGGAACAATTCCCATTGGACCAGATACTTATAGATTTGATAAACTTAAACTTGAAGGATCAATGTCCCGCACTACCTTCGATTTTAAGTTGAGTGCCTATCCTTTTGGAGCATCAAATGCATTCTTCCTCACTGCAGGACTCTCGTTTGGAGGAAAAGAGATAGTTAAACTTTCTGGTCATAATGATGAAGTGGCTCGGCTATATAGAGAGCATCCCGAATATACAGGTGTCATTTCAGCTATCGTCGATGAATATGATATCAAGATTGACAGACAGGGTAATGCTGATGGAGAGATCCGTGTCAATGCTGTTCGTCCTTACGTTGGCTTAGGTTATGGACGCCTTGTTCCCAAGAATCGTGTTGGTTTCCGCTTCGAACTGGGTTGTCAGTTTATGGGCCACATGAAAGTATATCAGAATGACCAGCAATTGGATGTGGATAAAGCGATTAAAAAAGGTGATGATGACATCTCAAAGCTTATTGACAAGCTGACCGTTTATCCTGTGCTGAAGTTTACGTTGACAGGACGCATCCTCTAAACCCTATTCATGAAAACCAAAAACAACGAATATGAATAAAAACGAGAAATTTGTTATCACGATTAATCGTGAATTAGGCAGTGGCGGTCGCACAGTAGGTTGCAAATTGGCAGAGAAGTTAGGTGTCAAGTTCTACGACAAGGCATTGATCAAAACCCTTGTCGAGAAATACGACTTAACCGTCGAAGAGATTGAGAAGATGAAAGGTCGCAGTCACTCTTGGTGGGCTGAAGCCATGCAGATGATGAGCGTTGCCCCAGGCGTGGCAGGCAGTTCCGAACTGTTTGAGTATAGCATATACAAAACCTACCCGCCAACCACCGACGAGATGTTCGAGACGGAGACCAAGGTGCTGCAAGACATTGCAGATGCCGAGTCATGTGTAGTGGCTGGTCGCAGTGGATTCTATATATTCCGCAATCACCCCAACCACTTGAATGTCTTTATCCAAGCCTCCATGCCCTTCCGTGTGGAGCGTGTGATGCGCAAGCAGGACGTTTCAGAGGATGAAGCTCTCAAGATTATTAATAAAATTGATGAGATGCGCGAAAACTACGTCACCAAGTATGCAGGTATCTCCCGCTACGACACACGCAACTACGACCTCGTCATCACTGCCGATGGCAAGTCAGAGGACGAGATTGTAGACATCATCTTGAAAATGATTGGATAATAAAACATAAGACCCAAACTTGTCAAATGCGGGTGCCTGGAAAAATCTCCAGGCACCCGCATTGATGTATGTCATAAACAGTATCGGTTTTGCATAACATTACCTTCTGATCTTTTTCCCGTTAATGATGTAGATGCCCTTTGCCACTCGCTGCTTCCACGAGCCGTCTTCCACCTGTTCACGGGTAGCCACCTTACGTCCCATCAGGTCGTAAACGCATCCGTCGCCAATGACCTCACGCGTTCCATCCGGCTTCAGTTCCTCATCCTGTTCTCCCTCATCGTCATCGAAGCTTAGAGATCGTAAGCAAAATACCGCTGTGAATCATTAACTGACGTTCATCGTTTCACGAACATATGTTCATAGCGTCACGAAGCTATGTTCATAGGGGGTGGGAACATATGTTCGTGAGCCCATGAACATATGTTCGTTTTTTAGTGCCTATTTTATCATGCTTTTTGCATAACGTTACTTTCTGATTTTTTTCCCGTTAATGATGTAGATGCCCGTTGCCACTCGTTGCTTCCACGAGCCGTCTTCCACCTGTTCACGGGTAGCCACCTTACGTCCCATCAGGTCGTAAACGCATCCGTCGCCAATGACCTCACGAGTTCCATCCGGCTTCAGTTCCTCATCCTGTTCTCCTTCATCATCGTCGAAGACCACGGGGATGAATTCCGGAGCACGATTCTGCTTGGGGGCAGGGCTTACACCAGGAGCTTCACTTGCACGATAGTAAATCTTGTTTGCACAGACATACTTGTTGTTGCGTGTCCACGAAACTTTGTATTCACTTTCTTCTTTATTGGGGTTGGCATTTACATAGAAACCTATATCTGTGCTTACTGTTGGAGTAATTGATGAGAAGTGTCCATTGGTAGCAAAACTTGCATCTTTTACAAATGTGCCTAAAGACCGTCCAAAGACGTAAACATAATCGTCACCATGGGTTAACACCTGCTCCAGATATTTGCCAGAAAATACGCATGATACAGGAGTAGAAGGTGTCGTGGTAGGCAGAGCCATTGTTACATATCCGATTGGATTGGATGTGCGGATAATAACAGGAGTACCAGCAGGGACAAACCGATTATTTCCCCTATAATCCTCTGGACAGTCATTATCCACCGTATTGTACTTACCTATCTTTTTTGGATGCATCATAGCCGTGGTGGCTGGAGGTGTAATCGTTGGCCATCCACCCGTAGGTAGTATAAATGCCTCGTCCTTCTCGTTCGTGAGCA